>Ga0209544_1000075_pt1 | contig 144417 bp, 111 predicted proteins | sample MesohylPK_FD_187297 | JGI IMG/M metagenome (GOLD analysis project Ga0209544, IMG submission 187297) | Host-associated microbial community of the marine sponge Aplysina aerophoba from Gulf of Piran - sponge mesohyl, lysed by proteinase K... | ecosystem: Host-associated > Porifera > Sponge >... | reverse complement strand
GCATGGGGCGCGTGGTCGGAAATCGGCGAGGCGGCCGAGCAACGGGAGCGTATCGACCAGCGGCGCTCGGCCCTCGGCGGCCGCTGGTTCACGCCGCAACAGGGCATCAGGGCGTTCGACCGGCTCGTGCGCCAGGACGTGACCCATTCCGTCGTGATGGCGATGGACTGGGGCGCGTTCGAAGAAGCCGTCGACGAGCGTCCGCCCCTTCTCGAGGAGCTGTTCTCCGGGGCCTCCGAGGCCGAGCCGGAGACCGCGTCTGCCCCGAGGGATGTTCTGTCCCGCGTACGGGAATCCCCCGCGGCGGAGCGCGAGAACGTGCTGGTGTCCTTCCTGCAGGGCGAGGTGCAGGCCGTGCTGCGGCTGCCGTCGGCTCCGGCGCCGGCGGTGGGGTTCTTCGACTTGGGGATGGACTCGTTGATGGCCGTCGAGCTGCGCAACCGGCTCAACCGCGCCCTTTCGGGAGCGTACACGGCACCCAACACGCTCGTGTTCGACTACCCGGACATCGCCTCGCTCGCCGCTCACCTGAACGGCGAACTGGGCGAGGACGGGGCGGCGGCGGCCGCCGAGCGTCAGCCGGTGCCCGCCCCCGGACCTCAGCCGGAACCGGCGAGCGCGCCGGACGCGTCGGACGAAGACGACGCCATCGCGATCGTCGGGATGGCGTGCCGATTCCCCGGAGCCCCTGACCTCGCCTCCTTCTGGAGCCTCCTCCAGGGCGGGGCCGATCTGGTGACGGACGGACGCCGGGATCCCGGTCCCTGGGACGGCGTCGCCGGAGATCCGGCCGGACCCGACGACGCTTCCCGTCGGGGCGCGTTCCTCGAGGACATCGACAAGTTCGACGCCAGGTTCTTCCGGATTGCGCCGATCGAGGCGCGCATGATGGATCCGCGGCAGCGCCTGCTGCTCGAAACAACCTGGCATGCGCTCGAGGACGCGGGGGTGGATCCCGAGCGACTGAAGGGCAGCAACATCGGTGTCTATGTCGGGGTCGGAAACGGCGACTACCGGGATGTGGCGGCGATGAGTGGCGAGGCCCACGGCTACCTCGGCACGACCATGAGCGTCACCGCCGGGCGGATCTCCTTCGCGCTGGGGCTCACAGGCCCGGCGATCCCGCTGGACATGGCGTGCGCGTCCTCCCTGGCAGCCGTCCACCAGGCCGCTTCCGCCCTCCGGCACGGCGAAGTGGAGATGGCCCTGGTCAGCGGCGTCAACGCAATCCTGTCCCCGGACATATCGACCTTCATGAAAGAGGTCGGCATGCTGTCGGCAACGGGACGCTGCAGCACCTTCGACGCGGCGGCGGACGGCTTCGTGCGCGGGGAGGGGTGCGGCGTCGTCGTGCTGAAGCGACTGAGCGAGGCGCGGGCGGAGGGTGACCGCATCTGGGGCGTGATCCGGGGATCCGCGGTCAACCAGAACGGGCCCAGCGCGGGGCTGACCGTACCCAACGGACCGGCCCAGGAGCGCGTCATCGAAGAAGCCCTTGCCCGCGCCGGGATCGCGCCGGCAGAGGTGGACTATCTGGAGGCACACGGAGCAGGATCCGATCTGGGCGATCCGATCGAGGTGCAGGCGGCGGCAGCCGTCTACGGCCGGGAACGGAGCCCGGAGCGCCCGCTGCTGATCGGGTCCGTGAAAACCAACATCGGCCACTCGGAGTGCGCGGCCGGAGTGGCCAGCCTGATCAAGGCAGTCCTTGCCATGAACGAGGGCAGCATCCCGAAGCAGCTTCACTTCCACGACCCGAACCCGCATCTGGCGTGGGACCAGCTTCCGGTCCGGGTCACTTCCGAGTCCATGGACTGGCCTTCCCGTCCCGGGCGTCCGGCGCGCGCCGGGGTGAGTTCCTTCGGGCTCTCCGGGACGAACGCACACGTGGTGGTCGAAGCGGGCGCCGTGGAGGGGGATGCTTCAGCGCTGGCGGGCGCGACCCGGGCAGCCGGTCCTGCCCGAACCGCGCCGGTCGAGCTGCCCGGAAACGCGGTCGAACTGCCGGTTGCCGGGGGCGAGTTCGTTCCCCGCGCGATGCGCGTGCTGCCGCTCTCCGGGAAATCTCCAGCCGCATTGCGGGAACTCGCGCAGCGGTACCGGACCTGGTTGGACGAGCATGAGGAGGAGTTGTCCGCGGGAGGCGGCGCGGCGGAGACCTTGCTCGCCGACATGGCCTGGACGGCTGGCGTGGGGCGCAGTCACTTCGCTCGCCGCGCAGGTCTGGTCTTCGGCGATGCCGCGTCGCTGCTGGAGGGGCTCAACGCCCTGCTGCGGGCGGACCTGGGGCCGGAGCCCAGAGGGATGCCGGAGCCTCCCCCGCCCCCCAGGACCGCCTTCGTGTACACCGGCGAGGGCAGTGAGCGGATAGGAATGGGGCGGGATCTCTACGAAACCGAGCCCGTGGTCCGTGCGGTGCTGGATCGGTGTGACGCCGTGTTCGGAGCCGAACGTGGGGGAGCCTCCCTGATCGACCTCATGTTCGGACGGGCGGGTGCGGCGGGCAGGCTGGGCGACCCGGAGTGGGCGCAGCCGGCCGTCTACTCGCTCGCGTGCGCGCTCACGGCGCTCTGGGCAAGCGTGGGCGTGCGGCCCGGGGTGGTCGCGGGACACGGCGTCGCCGAGGTAGCCGCCGCCTGGGCCGCGGGCGTGTTCACCCTGGAAGACGGGCTGCGCATCGCAGCCGCCCGCGGAGCCGCGATGAGTCGGCCGAGAGTACGGATGGCGGCGGCCGCTCCGGCCGGTGATCGCTCCGGTCCGGATCCGGATCCACTGGCCGAACTGGAAGCCGTGTGCTCCGGCATGACGTTCACCCCTCCGGAAATCGCGATGGTGAGCGAGCTCACGGGCGCCGTCCTGGCGGCTGACGCAGGGCTCGACGGCACGTACTGGCGCCGACAGGCGAACGCGGCGCACAAAACGGCCGGACTGACCCGGGCGCTCGCGGGGGCGGAAGCGGAACTCGTCGTGGAGGTCGGCCCGCGGCCAGGAGCGGGACCCGCCCGGCTGGGGATGTGGCCCGAAGCGGCCAGCCGAGCCGACAGCACCTCCTTCGCGGAGTCAGTGGCGCGAGCCTACGAGGCAGGGTTGCCGATTTCGTTCGCCGGACTGTTCGCGGGGGAGGCGCGCCGCCGGATCTCCCTTCCCGGCTATCCGTTCCAGCGCAGAAGACACTGGTTCGACCCGGCCCGATGAGCGCCCGCAGTCCCCGCAGCGATCCCTCACTTCGTTACCAGGCCGACGAGAAAGCCCCGCCGCGCCTCGCGCTGGGGGTCGGCCTGCAGCTGGCGGTGCTCAACATCGCCGCCGTGATGCTCATTCCCATGGTGGTGATGCGGGCCGCCGGCATGAGCGACGCCTACCTGTCCTGGGCCGTGGTGGCGTCGGTGACCATCTGCGGCGTGGCGACCGTCTTGCAGGCGCTGCGCGCCGGACGCATCGGGATGGGACATGTGATGGTCATGGGCACCTCCGGGGCTTTCATCCCCGCCTCGATCATGGCGCTCGTGGAGGGGGGCCCCGCCCTGCTCGCAGTGCTGGTCGTGGTCTCCGCGATGGTCCCGCTCCTGCTCTCCTGGCGGCTTTCCCTCTTCCAGCGCGTCCTGACGCCCGCCGTCTCGGGCACCGTGATCATGCTCATCCCGGTCACGGTCATGCCCTTCATCGGCGGCCTCCTCTCCGGCTCCCCCGACACGGGCACCGTCCCGGGCGCGCCGGTCAGCTTCTTCGCAACGGTGCTCCTCATCGGCGGCCTTGCGCTCAAGGCGAGCGGAACACTGCGGCTATGGGCCCCCGTGATCGGGGTAATCCTGGGCTCGGCGATCGCGGCCGGATACGGCCTCTACGACCTCGAGCGCGTCGCGGCTGCTCCCTGGCTGGACCTGCCGCGGATCCAGGCCCCTGGTCTGGATCTCGAGTTCGGCACGGCATTCTGGACGCTGCTCCCCTCCTTCCTGCTCGTTGCCGTGATCGCAGCAATCCGGACGATGAGCAGCGCGGTGGCGGTCCAGCGCGTCTCGTGGCGCCGAAGGAGCCGCGCGGTCGACTTCCGCGCCGTACAGGGTGCCATGACGGTGGACGGAGTGGGCAACCTCCTCGCCGGCCTCGCCGGGACCGTCCCCGGCAGCGCAACCACCACGAGCGTGCCCCTGACCCAGCTCACCGGCGTGGCGGCGCGCGCAGTCGGGATCGTGGCGGGAGCAACGTTCATCGCGTTCGCCTTCCTGCCGAAGCCGTTCGCGGCCGTACTGGCGATTCCCGACCCGGTCTTCGCCGGCTATCTCGTCGTTCTGCTCGCCATGCTCTTCGCGATCGGCATGAAGATCGTGCTGCAGGGCGGCCTGGGGTACCGCGAGGGCATGGTCGTCGGCATCGCCTTCCTCGCCGGGGTGGGCTTCCAGTACGGCCTGATCTTCCCCGGGGAGGCGTCTCGATTCGCGGGCGGCCTGCTCGAGAACGGCATGAATGCCGGCGGTTTCAGCGCCATCCTCATGACCCTCTTCCTCCGCCTCACGGAGCCCCGCCCGAGCCGCATCGAAGCGGGACTCGACAGCGCGCAACTACCGACGATCCAGAAGTTCCTGGACGATTTCGCGTCCCGCGGCGGTTGGGGCGAGGAGATGGCCGAGCGGCTTGGGGCCGCCGCCGAGGAGGCGCTGCTCGCGCTCGCGCGAGGGACCGATTCCGGACCGGACGAGGACAGCGGCCGCCGGCTCCTGTTGACAGCGCACATCGAGAAGCGCGGGGCCGTGCTCGAATTCGTTGTCGGTCCCGGAACCGAGAACCTGCAGGACCGGATCGCCCTGCTCGAAGACCACTCCGACGAAGCCTCCATGGAGCGGGAGGTGTCGCTGCGCCTGCTCCGCCACCTTGCCTCTTCGGTCCGCCACCAGCAGTACCACGACACCGAGATCGTAACGGTGCGCGTGGAGGAAGTCCGCGGCTCCGGCTGACGGATCGTCGCGGGAGCGTACGCCGGATTTCGCCGGGGAACGGATCACAGAAACCCCTCACCTCAACTCACGGGAGAACACACCCCATGCACGATGTCAACCTGCTCGCAGTGCTGGTCGCCGGGATCGTCCCGATGATCGTCGGCATGCTCTGGTACGGACCGCTGTTCGGCAAGCGCTGGATGGCGCTGATGGAGACGACGCCCGAGGAAATCCAGGAGGGCTTCAACCCGCTCAAGACCTACGGCATCAGCTTCCTGCTCTCGCTGGTCACCGCGTTCATTCTGGCCCAGCTGATCGCCGATATCGCTCCCGGGACCGCCTCGCCGATGGTCGGCGTACACGTGGGACTCATGGCGCTGGTTGCCTTCGTCCTCCCGGTCGCGCACCAGGGGGTCACGTTCGAGGGGCGCAAGCCCGGGCTCGCATGGCTGAACGTCGGCTACAACGGAGTGTCGCTCATCGGACAGGCGGTTGTCATCGCCTTGTGGCCTGCTTAGCGACCGCGCGCTCTTCCTACTGGAGCAGCCCGCACTCCTCCAGGAACACTCGCATCATCGCGACGCACTCCGCCGGCTGTTCCACCTGAAGGAAGTGCGTCGTCTCGGGGACGAAGTCGTAGTTGACGGCCCCGATGTGGGTGAGGTCGAACGTGGGCAGGTACGCGTAGGGCAACGTCGGATCGGAGCCGATCACCTTCGTAGGACACGGCAGATTCCCGAAATCGACGAGGAACGCGTAGGTCCTCACGTAGGCGATGATCTGCGCTTCGTATTCGCGAGGACAGCGAAGCTCGTAGCCGCCTTCCCCCGAGGATTCCCGCAGAACCGTACGAGCCATCAGATCCGCCGCACCGGGAACCGCCCTGGTAAGCAGTGGCAGAAAGCTGAGGAGTTCCGTGAAATCCTCCCGCTTGTGGAATCGGTCCGCGCGGCGGCTCGCCATCCCCGCGGCGGCCTCGGCCAGCGCGTCGAAATCCGGGTCCTTCGGTCCAGGTCTGTAGAGCGGCGGATCGAACAGGACCCACGCGGCCAACCTGTCGCACCCACCTGTTCCCAAGGTCGATGAGAGGAGCGTCGTCAGCGCCGCAAGCGAATGAAAAACCCCGGTCGTGGGTCGTTCGCCGTACCGGTGCGCGGCTGCTTCGATAACGCGCTCCTGGTCCCGGACCAGGTTGGGCATGTTGTGCTCGGGGCGTTCCCCGACGGCATTCCAGCCATGGTTCCGCAGATCGTAGAGCAGCACATCGAAGTCACCCGTCAGCAACGACCAGAACGGGTAGTAGAAGTCCATCGCCAGCCCGTTGCCGTGGCCCAGCAGAAGCCGCGGGCCGGCCGGATTCCCATGCCTGCGCAGAATCGTTACGCTGCCGTCGTCCTGACGGACCTCGTGCACGGAGCGCGGCTCGGGGATCTCCCATCTGCCTGCCCTGTTCATGCGTGGCGGCCGCTACACCCCCGATGCGCTATGTCGAAATCAGCACCCGTCCGGCCGGGCGGGTGCGTGATGAGACGGGACGCGCCTCGATCAGCCGGCGTCGATACGAGCGGCCAGGCCGCGGAGAGATCCGACGCCCATCCACTCCTCGGGGGGAATCTCGACCTCGAATTCCCTGGCCACCAGCTTCACGAAGGCGACGCAGTCAAGAGAGGACACACCGGCTTCGCCGAACGCCAAGTCAAAGTCCGGTTCGTGGTCCAGATCCAGGTGCTCGTCGATAAGTGCGCGGAGGCGTGCTTCGGTGGTAGACATTCTGTGTCGGATCCTCGGGTTGTAAATAGTCGTTGAAGACGCTGTCGGTCGATTCTTTAACTCAGCCGCGGCCATGTCAAGCCGCGGGCTCACTCCCGCAGCAGGGGCGTTCCGTCAGAACCCGGCTTCGATTCGCCAGAAATGAACCCGGTAGTCGAAAACGGTAAAGGCGATGCGATCCCCGGCCGGCGAATAGGCGGGCTGGGTCTTGTGGGAGGGGTCGAAGGTCAACTGCTCCGCTGCCCCTCCGCCCGCCGGCACCCGGAAGATCTGGAAGAACCCGTCACCGGCGCGGTCGACGTAGGCCACCCAGCGCCCGTCGGCCGAGACGCCGATTCCCGAATGGATCTGGTCCGAGCCGTAGTTGTGCAGGCGCTCCGGCGTCCCGCCCGTGCGAGGAACGCGCCAGAGGCTCTTGCGTCCGACCGCCTCCGCCGCCTCGAAGATGACCGTCTCGCCCGCGTCGGCCCACTCTCCCTGGATCACGTCCTGCTCGAAGCCCACGAGCTCGATGCGCGCCTGCGGCTCCGTCACCTGCCCCGTCTCCTGGTCGATGCCGATGACGAACAGGTGCGCCCGCCGCGCCCCGGCGTCGTCCATGCGATAGCTGGGGAAGAGGATCCAGCGCCCGTCCGCCGACCAGCGCGCCCACCCCGTCTCGTGGCCGTCCTCGCTGATCATGCGCGCCTCGCCGCTCCCGTCGGCGGCCATGAGCCAGATGTCGTCCGATTCCTCGTGGGTATGGAAGGCGATCCAGCGCCCGTTGGGCGAGGTGTGCATTCCCTGGTCCTCCGAGTAGGACTGGCGGACCACGCGTTCCGGGGCGTCGTGCGGCTCACGCGCACCAGCTCCAACGATGCCGATGTGCTGCGCGATGTCGGGGTAGTGGAAGTCGTCGGTGACATGGCGCCAACTGCCGAAGGTGAACGCGACCTCGGATCCGTCCCAGCTCCAGGTGGGCGTCTCGGACTGGAAGGTGGTGAGCGGGGTGGATGGCCCGCCCGCGGCCGGCGCGGTCGCCACGAAGACGCGGTAGTCCTGCGACTTGAAGAGGATGCGCCCATCGGCGCCCGCGGTGGGGGCGTAGGCGTCGCGCGCGAATCCGGTCAGGCGGGTGGGCGCCCCGCCCGCGGCCGGGCGCGCCCAGAGGTCCAGAAACCCGCCCTCTCCCGGCGCCGCGTAGTAGACCTGGTCCCCGGCGGGCGAGAAGGCGAGCGGCCCGTACACCTCCTGATCCGTGAAGAGCGGGCCGGGCGCGTCGCAGGGGAGGTGCAGCCGCTGATGGCTGTCCTCGAATGAGAGGCAGGCGAGCTGCCCGTCCGGCGACCATGCGGGGAACGAGAGGCGCGTTCCCGTGGCGGCCGGCCGCGGGTTGGCCCCCTCGGCGTCCAGCAGCCACACGATGGACTCACCGCCCCCCGACGAGACACCCGCCACGGTGGTGCCGTCCGGCGACCAGGCGAGCATGTCCAGCGCGAGCAGGTCGGGTGACGCGTTCCGGCCCGGCCACAGCGGCTCGCGGGCGCCGTCCGTGCGGTCGTAGAGCCACCACTCCTGCCGGCTGCGGTCGAATACGCGCTCCCGCACGGCGACACGGCGGCTGTCGGGCAGCCACGCGATGAAGCGCATCGACGACGCCCCCGATCCCAGGACGCGCGTGGCGCCGCCGGCCACCGGGACCAGGTGCAGTCGGTCTCGCTCGGTGTAGGCCAGCCAGCGGCCATCGGGCGACACCACGCCGAGCGGATCCCGGTACGCCACCGGCCCGACCTGTTCGGCGGAAGCGACGTAGTGCAGGGGCGGGAGACCCGCTTCGGCGCGGGGAGCCTCGGCGCACCCGCCGATCGCGAACACGAGAAGTCCGGCGGCGAGGACCCGGCTTGCGGGATGGACGCAACCGGGCGCGCCTGTTCGGTCATCCGGTCCACTGGTTACCACGACCGTCCGCCGGGCCGTGGCGCCGCGGCGGCGAACGGCCTTCGCCGGCCCGGTCATGACATCCCCATCCGCTGAGGCAACGTCTCCAGCTCGACGATCTCGTACCGGCGTATGCCGCTCGGCAGCCTTACCTCGACCTCCTCGCCCTGGCGCGCGCCCATCAGACCCCGGCCGATGGCGGACGCCATGGAGACATGGCCCGCCTCGATGTCGATGTAGTCACCGGCTGCGATCGTGTACGTTACCTGCATTCCCCGTACACGATCATGGACCGTAACCCGGGAGCCGAACCCCACCCTGTCCGGGGGCATCCCCTCGACGTCGATCTGCGACAGCGCGGAGACGCGCTGCCGCAGGTGGCCGATGCGGGCGTTCACGAACTGCTGCCGCTCCAGCGCCGACTTGTACTCCGAGTTCTCGCGCAGATCGCCCAGCTCGACGGCCTTTCGGATGCGCTCGGGAAGCTCGAAGGCCAGCTCGCGCGAGAGCGTTTCGATCTCGTCTTCCAACTTCTGTCTGATTTCGTTCAGCATCCAGGCTGCTCCGGACGACTCGGGAAGACGCGGCGACGCGGCGTCAGGCTCGCGGATCGGAGGTGGCCAGAACCACCTCGCGGCGTGCCCGCCGGTCCGCCTTCACCGCCTCTCGGACCTGGGAGTCCGCCACCCCCAGGATCTGCGCCGCGAGGATCGCGGCGTTCACCGCTCCCGCTTTCCCGATGGCGAGCGTCGCCACCGGCACGCCCCCCGGCATCTGGACCGTGGAGAGGAGCGAGTCCAGGCCGTCGAGAGCGGAACCCATGGGCACGCCAAGGACCGGGAGCGTGGTGCCCGACGCCACCACGCCCGCAAGGTGGGCCGCCCCTCCGGCTGCCGCGATGATGACCGCCAGCCCCCTCGCTTCGGCAGTGCCGGAATACTCGTGCACCAGGTCCGGAGTGCGGTGCGCGGACATCACCCGGACTTCGTGAGGGACGCCGAGCGACTCGAGGGTGTCGGCGGCGTGTGTCATGACGGGCCAATCGCTCTTCGAGCCCATGAGCACGCCTACTTTGGGACGACTGTTGGAATGCATGCGATTGCAACCGGTGCGGGTCGGAGGAAGTGAGCGGCGAGAGCCCACGATGCAGAACCGCCGCCAAGGGGTCAAGGGTTGAATTGGCGCCGAAGCCGGAGTTACTGTCGATAGCTGCGTCCGCATCCATCCCGCACCGCGCCGTCAGATCAACAGGGGAAAACCGCATGAACATCAGGGTCACGCTTCGCTGGCTGCAGATACTCGACAAGCTCGAGCCCTGGTACAAGGCCAAGGGCCAGTTCGTCTTCTGGACCCGGGTCACCAGCGGAGGCAACACGGACGAACGCCGGTTCCCCGAAGAGGGTCACTACCCCATCTCGGATCATCGCCGCTGGAACAGGCTCGACCACCTGAACAAGGTCATGTACGAGGGCGAGGCAGGCGATTCCCTGCTTATCGAAGTACGTGGCGTCGAGATGGACCTGTTCTCGAGCGACGATGAACTGGAACGCTACTCGCGCGAGTTCTCGGGCCCGGTCGACTCGTGGGTCGGCCGCCATCGGCCAGGAGATGAAGGGCCGCCCGATCCCGAGGCCATGACCAACTGGCGGGTCTGCTACGACGTGGAGGTCGTCTAGCTTCAGGCGCCCGACGGGCGTCAAGCCCCGATCAGGTTCTGAGCGGTGACTCGGCTCACTGGTCCGCCGGACGGACCAGATGATACCGCTTCTTTCCACGCCGCAGCACCACGATCTCCCCCTCCACGGCCTGGTCCGCCGTGACGCGCGCGGAAACGTCCGCGACGCGGTGGTTGTTGACGTAGATGCCTCCTCCGCTGATGGCGCGCCGGGCATCGCTCTTCGATGCGGCCAGGCCAGCGCCGTGGAGCAGGTCCACGAGCGCAAGCCCCTCTCCCTGCAAGGCGCCGCGCGGGATGCGGCTCGAGGGCACGTCGGCGAAGATGTCCGAGATCTCGCCGGCGTCCAGCCCTTCGATTTCGCCGCCGAACAGCACCTCGCTCGCCTTGCGCGCCCGGCCCAGCCCGTCCTCCCCGTGGAGACGGCGGGTGACGTCGGCCGCCAGCGCCTTCTGAGCGATGCGGCGATGCGGTTCGGCCGCCGTTGACGCCTCCAGCTCCTCGACCTCCTCCCGCGAGAACAGGGTGAAGAGGCGCAGGTAGGCTCCCGCGTCGGCATCCGGTGTGTTCATCCAGAACTGGTAGAACCGGTAGGGCGTGGTGCGGGCGGGGTCCAGCCAGACGGTGCCGCTCTCGGTCTTGCCGAACTTGGTGCCGGAGGAGGTGGTCAGGAGCGGGAAGGTCACCCCGTACGCGCGGGCTCCGCGCACGCGGCGGATCAGTTCGGTGCCCGCGGTGATGTTGCCCCACTGGTCGCTTCCGCCCATCTGGACGGTGCATCCCAGCCGGTCGTAGAGCTCGAGGAAGTCGTAGGCCTGCAGCAGCACGTAGCTGAATTCGGTGAACGAGATGCTGGCCTGCGGATCCTGCACCCGCCTGCGGATCGAGTCCTTGCCGAGGAGGGCGTTGATGGAGAAGTGCTTGCCCACGTCACGCAGGAAATCGACCATCCCGACCTTGCCCAGCCAGTCGAGGTTGTTGGCCATGCGCGCGGGATTGCCCTTCACCTCGAAGTCGAGGAAGTGCGCGAGCTGGGCATGGATGCCCGCGGCGTTGGCTTCGGCCTCTTCCCTTGACAGAAGTGCGCGCTCGGCGGCCTTCTCGGACGGATCGCCGATCAGGCCGGTGCCTCCGCCTACCAGTGCGACCGGGGTGTGTCCCGCGCGCTGCAGATGCACCAGCCCCATGATGGGCAGCAGGCTGCCGACGTGCAGGCTGGAGGCGGTCGGGTCGAAGCCGATGTAGGCGACCCGCGGCTCGGTGGCGAACGCCCGCGCGGCGCCGTCGGTGGCATCGTAGAACAGGCCGCGCCACTTGTATTCGTCGAGCAGGCTCATGGGTCGGGGCAATTGCCGGAAGGGCGCCGGGCTGCGGGTGAACGATAACGGACGGGTCGAGGACCGGCGGCGTTCGGATCGGCCAAAGCTACAGGGTTGGGTGGCGTTCTACCATGGTCATGGGGATGTCGCCTTTTCGCTCCGGCGAAATCGATAGGCGCCGGTTCGCGCGCGTCCGGCCGACAGACGCGTCGGCGCCGGAACTCTATTGGACGATGTCCTTCCGGGGAACGGCTCCGGACAGAAGGATTGCGAGGCGCGCACGATCGACCTTGCCGTTGGGGTTGCGCGGGAGGTCGGCGAGGACCACGAGGGCGCGCGGACGGGCCGCGGGGCCGAGCGCATCACGGCAGTGCCGGTGCAGGGCCTCCGCGTGGACTTCGCGGCCGGCGGCGGGCACGATCGCGGCCGCCACCCGTTCTCCCCATGCTGGATCGAGCAGCCCCGCCACCGCCGCCTCCGCCACGGCGGGATGCGCGGCGAGCACCTGTTCGACGTCGGCGGGGTCGACATTCACCCCCCCGCTCACGATGCGGTGCGCCTTGCGGCCGGTGACCCGCAGGTGGCCGTCGCGGTCGAAGCCACCCAGGTCACCGGTGCGGTACCAGCCGCCCGGGCCGGTGATGGGACCACCCCGGTGATACGCGCGCGCCACCATGTCGCCGCGCACCTCGATCTCGCCGTCGGCGGCGATGCGTACCTCGACGCCGTCGAGGGGGGCGCCGGCGGAGCCGGGGTTGGCGCGCACCAGCGCGGGCGGGGCGGTGGCCACCTGCGAGCAGGTCTCCGTCATGCCGTAGGTGAGCGCCAGCGGCAGCCCGGCGGACAGCGCGCGTTCCAGCAAGGCCGACGGGGCGCCCGCCCCTCCCAACAGCACGCACCTCAGGGAGGCCGGGAGGGGGCGGGGGAGGCCGGCGTCGAGCAGCCGGCCGAGCATGGTGGGCACCAGCGAGACATGGCTGATGGCGCCCGTCCCGATCAGCTCGCCCAGTACCTCCAGCCGCCACTCGCCGCGCACCACCACCCGGCTGCCGGCCGCCAGCGCCCGGTCGACCAGCGCCATCCCGCCGATGTGGGCGAGCGAGAGCGAAGCGTACCAGGCGTCGTCGGGCCCCAGTGCCAGGCGGGCGCGCACGGCGCGCGCGCTGGCGGCGAAGTTTCGGCGGGTGAGCGCGACCGCGCGTGCTCTCCCCCCGGTGCCCGATGTGCGCAGGACGGCAACCACGTCGTCGGGCCCCGACCCGGGGAGCGGCCCGTCCGCGGGGGCCACCCGGCGGATGTCCGTCGCCGCGGCCGGCCCGCAACCACGCGACCGGCCGTCCGGCGGGAAGCCTCGGTCCGCCAGCGCGAAGACCCGTGGCTCCGTTCCCCCCCCCAACGCGGCGACCACGCCGCGCGCCAGCTCCAGATGAGCCGGAGCGCACAGCACGACCGCCGGGCGCGCGACCGCGAGAGCGTCCCTCATCTCGCGGCGCGCCAGCGCCGGGTTGAGCGGGGCCAGCGCCGCCCCCGTCCGGGGCGCCGCGTACATGGCCGTCACCGCCCCGGTCCCGGTCGGCGCGAGCATGCCGACCGCATCCTCCGGCTTGACTCCGAGCGCTACCAGACGCCGAGCCAGACGGTCAGCCGCCACGTCCAGGTCACGGTAGCTCAGGCCCCCACCGCCATCGTCGAGCGCGATGCTGTCGGGATGTGCCCGCGCCCCCCGTGCGACGGCGTCGCTCACCCCAGCGCGAACCCGAGCCCGAGCAGGACTCCGAACAGCCCCAGGAAGCGGGCGGTCCCGGCAAGGGCACGGTTGAGCGAAGCTGGCTCGCGGTAGGTCAGGACCAGGCGGAGCGTGCCCGCGACCGCCGGTAGCGCGCACAGGGCGAGCAGGACCTGGGGGCTCCAGCCGTGCAGCGCCATCCCCGCGAAGGGCACGGCCGCGGTCAACCCCAGCAGGGAGACGTACTGCGCCTTCGTCCACCCGCCGCCCATGCGCACAGCCAGGGTTCGCTTGCCGGCGCGCGCATCCGTCTCCATGTCGCGAAGGTTGTTCACCACCAGGATCGCGGTGCTGGCGGCCCCCAGCGCGACGCCCGCGGTCAGCGAGTCCGGGCGGAATTCCAGCAGCTGCACGTAGCAGGTACCCGCGACCGCGACCAGGCCGAAGAAGACGAACACGAACAGGTCGCCCAGCCCGTGGTATCCCAGCGGCCAGGGCCCCCCGGTGTACGCGATTCCCGAGGCGATGCAGGCCACGCCGACGGCCACCATCGGCCACCCCGCCACCAGCGCCAGGTAGACCCCCGGGCCCGTGGCGAGCGCGAACGCAAGCAAGGCTCCCCGCAGCACGGCCCTCCCTTCGATCAGCCCGGCCTGGGTGACGCGCACCGGACCCAGGCGCCCCTCGCCGTCCCCGCCCTTCCGGTAGTCGTAGTAGTCGTTGGCCAGGTTGGTGCCGACCTGGATCAGCATCGCCACGGCCAATGCGGCAAGCGCAGGCAGCAGCGCGAAGCCGCCATGCATGTGCGCCAGCCCGGTGCCGGCGGCGACCGGGGCGACGGCGGCCGTGAGGGTGCGGGGCCTGCACGCCATCACCCAGGCCCGCGTCCGGGAGATGCTCCCTCCGGTCATGCCTCAGCCCGGCCGGGCCGATCCGAACATCGCGACGCCCAGGCTTCGCCGCCGCCGTGCCCCACCAGGGATCCCCGGGGCCCGGACCGGCGGCGCCTCCCTAGGGCAGCCACGGATACTTGCGGAAGTCCGGTCTGCGCTTCTCAAGATAGGCGTTCCTGCCCTCCTGTCCCTGCTCCGTCATGTAGAACAGCAGCGTCGCGTTGCCGGCGAGTTCCTGGAGGCCGGTCTGCCCGTCCACGTCGGCATTGAAGGCGGCCTTCAGGCAGCGGATCGCCAGCGGGCTCTTGTCGAGGATCTCCTGCGCCCACTGCCAGCCTTCCATCTCCAGCTCCTCCACCGGCACGACCTTGTTGACCAGCCCCATCTCCAGCGCCTCGGCGGCGTTGTACTGGCGGCACAGGTACCAGATCTCGCGCGCTTTCTTCTGTCCGACGATGCGGGCCAGGTAGGAGGAGCCGTACCCCCCGTCGAAGCTGCCGACGATGGGCCCGGTCTGGCCGAAGACGGCGTTGTCGGCGGCGATGGTGAGGTCGCACACGACATGCAGCACATGGCCGCCGCCGATGGCGTATCCGGCCACCAGGGCGATGACCGGCTTGGGCATGGTGCGCATGTAGCGCTGCAGTTCGAGCACGTTCAGCCGCGGTACGCCGTCTCCGCCCACGTACCCGGCGTCGCCGCGCACGCGCTGGTCACCCCCTGAGGAGAACGCGTACTTGCCGTCCTTCGCCGGGCCGTTGCCGGTGAAGAGCACGACACCGACGTCCATGTCCTCGCCCGCGTCCCGGAAGGCCTCCTGCAGCTCGAACAAGGTCTCCGGGCGGAAGGCGTTGCGCACTTCGGGACGGTTGAAGGCTATGCGCGCCACCCCGCCGCACTTGTGATAGGTGATGTCCCCGTATTCGCGGACCTGTTTCCAGTTCGGCTGTTTCATTCACGACCTCCCGTGCTCTGCTCCATGGCCGATCTCCGGCGATCCCGGCAGCCCGGGTCGGGCATCTCTCCCGGCGATTCCCGCGGAATATGGCGGGCGGACGAGGCAGCCGCGGCACTCAGCCCGGGTCGACGGCTTCATACACCGCCTGACGACGACGACGGTTCCCCTCCCGGTCCGTTACGATCTCGACAATCCCGCTCCCGCCCCGCGCGATCCGGCGCTCCAGCGACGATGCCAACTGCGCGTGCGTCCGGACGCGCTCGTGCGGCAGCCCGTAGAGCGCGGCCGCGTGGGCGAAGTCCAGTCCGTGCGGCGTCGCGAAGTGCCGGGTGAACGCCGGTTCGAAGTTCCGGATGGGGAGGAAATGGAAGATACCGCCCCCGTCATTGTTGACCAGGACGAAGATGATCTCGGCGTGGTCGCGGGCGCTCAGGAGCCCGTTCATGTCGTGGATGAACGCCACGTCGCCGACGATGGCCAGTACCGGGCCCTCTCCCCCGGCGGCGACGCCCGCGGCCGACGACAGGATGCCGTCGATTCCGCTGGCCCCGCGGTTGCCGTGAACCAGAAGCGGCTTCCGGCAGGGGAAGGCGAAGGCGTCCAGGTCGCGCACCGGCATGCTCGACGAGACGAAGATGGTGCTCCCGGGCGGCGCGGCGCGCACGACTTCCGCGCACGCGGCGCCATCGAAAAGCTCGCCCTGCGAGCATTCCGCGACCGCACGCGAGGCCGCCTCCCGTGCTCGGCGCCACCGGCCGCGCCACCGCTCCTTCGACTCGCTGTCCGTGCCGGAGTGCTCGCGTCCGGAGGCCTTCGGGGCCGCGGGACCGCCCGTTGGCCCGGAATCCACCGCCAACTGCGCACACAGGGCTTCGGCGAAGGTCGCCACATCGGCGCGCAGGTAGTCGCTGGCGACGTTGAGGTGATCCTTCCAGCGATCCCCGCCGTCGATCGCCCACTGCTCGCCTCCCGCTTCTCCAAGCAGCGTCAGCAGATTCGCCGAGGTGGGGCTCGCGCCCAGACGCAGGATGAGTTCGGGGCGCAGGGCATCACGCGCGGGTGCGTGCTTCAGGAAGAGGTCGTACCCGCCCACGCGCAGCGCTCCCTTCGCGTCGCCGAAGCGGGCGCCGGAGAGGGCATCGGCAAGGAGCGGATACCCGGTGGCGGCGGCAAGAGCCTTCGCGGCGGGCCCGTCGCGCTCCGGCTCGGGCGAGGGACCGGCGACGACGAGCCCGCGTTCGACCGCCCGCACCCGCGCCGCCAGCTCGGCCACGCGGCCGGCAGGGGACGCCGAGCGGCGTACGGCGATGCGCGTGAGCGGGGCCGCCGCCGGCCGGCCTCGCGCCGCCAGCGGATGCGCGGCAGCGAACCCCTCCGGCACCTCACCGGACACCCGCGTTGGCGCGAGCGGCTTGGCGAAGGGCAGGTTCATGTGCACCGGGCCGGCCGGGCGACCCACGGCGGACGCCACCGCGCGAGCCGCCAGCGCCCGCAGGTGCACGAGCGCCCCCTCCGCCACCTCGGGTGGCGCGGCCTCCACGAAATCGCGTACATGGCTGCCGAACATGCGCGTCTGGTCGATCGTCTGGTTCGCGTCCGCGCCACGCAGCCGGTGCGGGCGATCGGCGGTCAGCAGGAGCAGGGGGGCCTCGCTGTACGACGCTTCGACCACCGCCGGAAAGAGGTTGGCGACCGCGGTTCCCGAGGTGGTGATCACTGCCGCGGGCCGCCCCGCGCGCTTGCCCAGGCCGAGCGCGAAGAACCCCGCCGACCGCTCGTCCAGGTGGGTGAACACCCGCAACCGCTCATCTGCCGCGGCGGCCATGACCAGCGGGGCGGAGCGGTAGCCCGGCGCCAGCGCGACCTCGCGCACCCCCGCGCGCGCAAGTTCGTCGAGCAGGACGCCGGCCCACACCAGGTTCCGGTTCGGACCGGTCACCGTCCGTCGACGCTCAGCGAACGCCGCGGGCCCCGGCCGCGTCCAGCGCGCGCAGCACCGGCTCGAACTTGATCCCGGTCTCGTCCCACTCCGCATCGGGATCGGAGCCGGGCACGATCCCCGCCCCGGCGAAGAGTCGCCAGGTGGTGGAACGCGCCACCGCAGTGCGCAGCGCCGGCACGAAGACCCCGTCGCCGCGGGTGTCGAACCACCCCACCGGGCCCGCGTACCATCCGCGCTCGAAGGGCTCGTTCCTGGAGAGCAGGTCGAGGGCCGCGTCGCGGGCCACGCCACAGACGGCGGGCGTCGGGTGGAGCGCCGCCACCAGTTCCAGCACCGATGCCCCGGGCCGCAGGATCGCCTTGATGCGGGTCTCGAGGTGCTGGATGCGGGCCAGAGTGAGCACGTGCGGCTCGGCCTGGACTTCGACCGTGCGCGACAGCGGCTCCAGCCGCGCGACCATGTCCTTGACGGTGAACGCGTGTTCGACTCGATCCTTGGCGCTGTCAAGAAGCTGATGGGCGAGGGCGCGCTGCTCCTCGTCGGTCCCACCGCGCGACACCGAACCGGCGACGGCGGTCGCGCTGAAACGGTCGCCCCGAACCGTGGCCAGCGCCTCGGGAGTGGCACCGACGATCGGCGACCCGGCCACGGGCTCGAAGAGGAACACGTGGGCGTCCGCGTTCTCGCGCCGCAGGTATTCGAGCACTTCCACCGGATCGAGGGCGCCCGTGGTGGACACGTCGAGGATGCGCGCGAGCACCGCCTTCTCCATCCGCCCGTCCTGGATGGCCGACAGGATCTCCTCGACCGCACGCTGCCAGTTCCGGCGCCCCGACCGCAGGCGGGCGGCGGGACGCAGCGCCCGATGATCCCCGTTTCGCGCAGTCCGGGCCACGCCCTTCAGCGTGTAGTCGAGCCGCGCCCGCAGCTGGCCGCGCACCGTCGCCACGTCGTCCCCGGGGCCGGCCAGCGCCTGAGTGGTGAGGCGTACGGTCTCGCCGTCGTGCTCCAACTCCAGGTCCGGCAGAACGAAACGCGCGCTTGGGAACGCGGCCCAGAAATCGCGCGGCACGTGATCGTCCCGGAAGGAGAAGCCCCCGTAAAAGCGCACCGCGGACTCCTGCCCCGCTCCTCGCCATCCGAGCCCGTTCTCGGGGCGGGCAAAGCTCCGAGCCCGGTCCTGGATCGCCAGGAAGCGATCCCGCGACCCGACGCCGGAATGAACCACCAGGGACTCGAGTTCCCCGACATGGGCCAGCCACCCCCGCCCCCGCGCCCAGAAGCCCCGGGGGCGGCCCCGGCCCCATCTCAGGAATGCACCGGGCTGCAGGCGGCTGTCGACGGTTTCGCGAACCAGTACGAAGCGCGGGGGTGCCTGTAGTCTCATTTCTCCCGGACCTGGCGTCGGTTGCCCCTGCGGGGACGTTTTGGCGAAGGTCTGTGCTTCCGTCGTCGGCTGCCTCGGCCAGCCTGCGGCGACAGCGCCGGAAAACGTTCACTGTGCCCGCGATGACGTGCAAGGGGCGCGTTGCCCCGCCTCCGGCGCGCGCCTATCATGAGCCGGGTTTTCTCACCCGTTTTCACCTCTTCTGCCATGAGGAAACCGATGGACCGCAGACACTTCGTTCGTTCCGGAGCAACCCTGGGCGCCTTCGGCATCGGAGGCCTGGGCTTCCCTCGACTCGCCAGCGCAACCTGGTCTCCCGGACTCCAGGCCGACGGCTCCATCCGCATGAACTCCAACGAGAACCCGTTGGGTCTCTCGCCATCGGCGCGCCAGGCGGTCGTCGACAACCTCGATCTCGCGAACCGCTATCCGGGCGATCTGATCGGGCAGCTCAGCGACCGGATGTGCGCGTACTACGGCATTACGGCCGATCAGCTGGTGCTCGGCGCGGGCTCCACCGAGATCCTGCAGATGATCGTTCAGGCCTACGCGTCGCCGCTTCGCAAGCTGGTGCTCGCCGAGCCCACCTTCGAGGACGTGAACGACTATCGCGACACCTATCCGTACGACGTGGTGACCGTTCCTCTCACCTCGCAGTACGAGCACGACCTGAACCGCATGCGCGAGGAGTCCGAGAAGGACGGCCGCCCGGCCATGGTCTACATCTGCAACCCAAACAACCCGACGGGCACCATCACGTCCAGCGCCGAACTCGACAACTGGATCGCGGACGCGCCCGAGGACGTGCTGTTCCTCATGGATGAAGCGTACTTCGAGTACGTGGAAGACCCCGCGTACTGGTCCGCGCTCAAGTGGGTGCACGACCGCCCCAACGTGATCGTGGTGCGCACTTTCTCGAAGATCTACGGGATGGCGGGGCTGCGCCTGGGCTTCGGCATCGCGCACCCGCGCGCGGTCCGGCGCATGCAGGACTTCGCGATACACAGCAGCGCCAACCAGCTGGCGCTGGCGGCCGGCATCGCCTGCTTCGGCGACGAGGAGCTGATGGCGAAGAGCCGCGAGGTGAACCGGGAGGCCCGCGAGATCACCGAGGCCTGCCTGGATGAACTCGGCCTCGAGTACCTGCCCACCCACGGCAATTTCCTGATGCACCGCATCAGCGGGGATCTGGACACCTACATCAACCGCATGAGCGACGCAGGCCTGCTGGTCGGCCGCAGGTTCCCGCCCATGCTCGACTACAACCGCCTCTCCTTCTCCCTGCCGGAGCACATGGAGCAGTGGGCCGAGACCCTGCGCGACTTCCGCAGCAGGGGTTGGGTGTAGGCAGCCGTGACGGCAAGCTCGGGCACATACGGGCGTCCGGCCTCCCCGGAGGACGGGCCGCCTGCGGACGACATGCCGGAAGCCACCCGCCCGCGCGCACGATCCACACGCCCCTTCCCCACGTTCCTCCAGGGCCTCGGGCTGGTGGTGCTGGTGCTGGTCCTCCAGTCATCGATAGGGCTGGCGGCCTTCCTGCTTGATCCGACCTCGGGAACCTACAGCCAGCACCCACTCACGCTGGGCGTCGCCAACCTGCTCGCCTTCGGCATCGTGATCCTCGTGGCCACGCGACGCAGGGGGATCGGGTTCGCAGCGGTCTGCCCGTCAGGCCCGGTGTCCCCGGGAATCCTCCTGCTGGTCGCCGTTCTCATCCTGGGCACCGTCATCCTCCTCTCCGAGGTCGACAATCTCACTCGCCTGGTCTTCCCGCCGCCGGCGGGGCTGGCCGAGGCGTTCGAAGAACTCCTGGACACGAGAGCGCGCCCGATCAGCAGCTTCTTTCTGCTCGTGGTCGTCGCCCCGGTGACCGAGGAAGTGCTCTGCCGGGGCCTCATCCTGAGGGGATTCCTGGGCAACTATTCGAAGAGGAGCGCCATTCTGCTGTCCGCGTTGCTCTTCGCCGTGATGCACACCAACCCGTGGCAGTTCATCTCCGCCTTCGTCGCCGGCGTGCTGCTCGCCTGGCTGCTGATCGAGACGGGATCGCTGCTGCCCTGCCTGTTCGCGCACGCCGTGGCCAACGGTACGGCGTATCTCGCGGGGCTGACCCGGGTGGAGGTTCCAGGCTTCACGAGCAGCATGGGGGATGCCGTGCAGTTTCAGCCCTTCTGGCTGAACGCGGTGGGCGTGGCGTTTGCCGTGGGCGGCTATCTGCTGCTCCGGCGCACGTTCCGGGACAAGGCCCGCCCGCCTGAAGATCTCTACCGCCGCCCGCGGGCGCCCGCCTGAACCTCATCGCTCCGCGCGAGGACCCGCTCATGCCATCTCCGCCATCCGTCCGACCGGGATACTGGGCGGCCAACCTGCGCTACCTGGGCATCCTGCTCTCGATCTGGTTCCTGGTGTCGTTCGGCTGCGGCATCCTGTTCGCGGACGCGCTCAACGGCTTCCGGTTCCCCGGCACCGGGTTCAAGGTCGGATTCTGGTTCGCCCAGCAGGGAGCCATCTACGCCTTCCTGGTGCTCATCTTCGTCTACGTCCGGCTGATGAACCGCCTGGACCGCGAGTATGGGGTGGAAGAGGAATGAACGTTCAGGCCTGGACCTTCACTCTGGTCGCGATCACCTTCGCGCTCTACATCGGCGTGGCGGTGTGGTCGCGCGCGAACACCACCCGCGACTTCTATGTGGCGGGCAAGGGCGTGCCCCCGCTGGCGAACGGCATGGCGACCGCCGCCGACTGGATGTCGGCCGCGTCGTTCATCTCGATGGCCGGGCTGATCGCCTTCCTGGGCTACGACGGCTCGGTGTACCTCATGGGCTGGACCGGGGGCTACGTCCTGCTGGCGCTGCTGCTGGCCCCCTACCTGCGCAAGTTCGGGCGCTATACCGTCCCCGACTTCGTGGGCGACCGCTACTACTCGAAGACGGCGCGGGTGGTGGCCGTCGTTTGCGCCATCTTCATCTCGTTCACCTACGTGGCCGGCCAGATGCGCGGGGTGGGCATCGTTTTCAGCCGCTTCCTAGAGGTGCCGATCGAATGGGGCGTGGCGATCGGCATGGCGATCGTCTTCTTCTACGCCGTGCTCGGCGGCATGAAGGGGATCACCTACACGCAGGTGGCGCAGTACTGCGTGCTCATCTTCGCCTACATGGTGCCCGCCATCTTCCTGTCGATCCTCATCACCGGCAACCCAGTGCCGCAGCTGGGGCTGGGCGGCGCGGACCTGGTCAGCGGGGAGTACCTGCTGGACCGGCTCGACGGGCTCCACGAACAACTGGGCTTCGCCGCCTACACGGACGGCTCCAAGTCGACGCTGGACGTGTTCGCGATCACGGCGGCGCTGATGGTGGGGACGGCGGGGCTGCCGCATGTGATCATCCGCTTCTACACGGTTCCGCGCGTGCGCGACGCCCGGGTTTCGGCGGGATGGGCGCTGCTCTTCATCGCGATTCTGTATACGACGGCGCCGGCGGTCGCGGTCTTCGCGCGCACCAACCTGCTCAACACCGTGTCGGAGCAGCCCTACGAGGCGGTTCCGGAGTGGTTCACCACCTGGGAGAACACCGACCTGATCGCCTACGAAGACCACAACGGCGACGGGCTGATCCAGTTCGTGGGCCCCAGTGCCGTCGACGTCTCCGGGCAGCCGGTGGAGAACGAGCTCACGATCGACCGGGATATCATGGTGCTCGCCAACCCGGAGATCGCGGGGCTGCCGGCGTGGGTCGTCGGGCTGGTGGCGGCGGGTGGACTCGCGGCGGCCCTCTCGACGGCGGCGGGACTGCTGCTGGTGGTCTCCTCGGCCATCAGCCACGATCTGCTCAAGGGAGTCTTCCGGCCCGGCATCTCCGAGCGCGGAGAACTGGTGTGGGCGCGCATCAGCGCGGCCTTCGCGGTCGTCCTGGCCGGTTATCTGGGCATCAACCCGCCGGGCTTCGTGGCGCAGGTGGTGGCGTTCGCCTTCGGGCTGGCCGCGGCCTCGTTCTTCCCCGCCATCATCCTGGGCATCTTCTCCCGGCGCATGAACCGAGAGGGCGCCGTCGCCGGGATGATCTCGGGAATCGTCTTCACGGCCGCCTACATCATCTACTTCAACTACCTGAATCCGGCCGCCAACACGGCCGACAACTGGTTCCTGGGGATTTCGCCGGAGGGCATCGGCTTCGTGGGCATGCTGATCAATTTCGTGGTCGCGGGCATCGTGTCGCGCTCGACCGCCGCGCCGCCCGAGGAGGTGGGCAGGCTGGTGGAACGCATCCGGGTGCCGAAGGGCTCGGGACCCGCGCACGAGGTGTCGGCGTGAACGGCGCCCGGCGGAGGCTGGCAGCGGCGCTCTGCGCGGGCGCCCTCTGCCTGACGGGATGCGCCGGCGAGGAAACCGGTTACGATGTCGTCATTCGCGGAGGCACCGTCTACGACGGCTCCGGCTCACCCCCCGTGGTGGCCGACGTGGGCATCCGCGGAGACCGCATCGCGGCGCTGGGCAACCTTTCCGGCGCGCAGGCGGCGCAGGTGCTCGACGCCTCCGGGATGGCGGTGTCCCCGGGCTTCATCAACATGCTCAGCTGGGCCACCGAATCCCTCATCGTGGACGGGCGCTCCCTCGGCGACATCCGCCAGGGGGTGACGCTCGAGGTCTTCGGGGAAGGCAGCTCGATGGGACCGGCGAACGACGCCATGAAGGCGGACTTCCTCGAGGACTTCGTCTCCTGGCTGGGCGGGACCGAAGCCGCCGCGCGCGCCCTGGGCCTGCCGCCGGATGCGCCGCTGGAGGTGCCCTGGACGACGCTCGGCGAATACCTGGGCTTCCTCGAGCGCAAGGGCGTCGCCACCAACGTGGCCTCCTTCATCGGCGCCACCACCGTTCGGGTGCACGAGATCGGCTATGAGGACCGCCCCCCCACCGCGGACGAACTGGAGCGCATGCGCGCCCTGGTGCGCACCGCGATGGAGGAGGGCGCCATGGGGGTGGGCTCGTCGCTCATCTACACCCCGGGGTTCTTCGCCGACACCGACGAGCTGATCGCGCTCTCCGAGGTCGCCGCCGAGTACGACGGCATGTACATCTCCCACATGCGCAGCGAGGGCGCGCGGCTGCTCGAATCGGTCGAGGAGCTCATCACCATCGCGCGCGAGGCGGGCATCCGCGCCCAGATCTACCACCTGAAGGCGGGCGGGCGCGAGAACTGGCACAAGATGGAGGACGTGATCGCGCGCGTGGAGCAGGTGCGCGCCGAGGGGCTCGGCATCACCGCCGACATGTACACCTACACCGCCGGCTCCACCGGGCTCGACGCGGCCATGCCGCCCTGGGTGCAGGAGGGCGGCTACGACGCCTGGGCGGAGCGCATCCGGGACCCCGGGATCCGCGCGCGGGTGGTGGAGGAGATGCGGACCCCCACCGACGAGTGGGAGAACCTGCTGCTCTCGTCCGGACCGGAGGGCGCGTTGCTGGTCGGCTTCCGCAACGAGGAACTGCGCCGCTACCAGGGCATGACCCTGGCCGAGGTGGCCGAAGAGCGCGGCACCCCACCCGAAGAGACCGCCATCGACCTGGTGATCGAGGACGGCACCCGCGTGCAGGTCGTCTACTTCCTCATGTCGGAGGAGAACGTGCGCCGCCAGATCGCGCTGCCCTGGGTGTCCTTCGACTCCGACGCGGCGTCGATGGCGCCGGAAGGCGTCTTCCTGCAGAACAGCACCCATCCGCGCGCCTACGGCAACTTCGCCCGCCTGCTGGGCCGGTACGTGCGCGAGGAAGGCGTCATCCCGCTGGAAGAGGCGGTGCGCAAGCTCACCTCGCTTCCGGCCGCCAACCTGCGCATCTCCGATCGCGGTCGGCTCGCGGAGGGCTATTTCGCGGATGTCGTGGTGTTAGACCCGGCCACCATCATCGACCACGCCACCTACGAGGATTCCCACCAGCTCGCCACCGGGGTGACGCACGTCTTCGTCAACGGCGTGATGGTGCTCGATGATTCCGAACCCACCGGCGCGATGTCCGGCCGTTTCGTGCGCGGACCCGGCTGGGCGGGCCGCTGAGGTGTCCGACTAAGTCAACCGGCCTAAGTCCGCTCTCGACTCAGCCGGGCACGAACGCTACGATGCGCAGCGGTCCCCCGCTGCCCCCGGCGATCTTCATGGGCAGCGCCACGACGAAGGCGCCCCACTCCGGCAGCTCGGCCAGCGAAGCCACGTTCTCGTAGCCCGGGATGTTCTCCTCGTAAAGGATGCGGTGGGTTTCGAAGCCGCTTGACTGCCCATGGTCGATGCTGGCGGTGTCGATGCCCAGCGCGGCGATGTCGCGGTTGTCGACCAGCCACTGCGCCGCCTCCGGATCCATGCCGGGGAAGTGAAGCTCCGGAACGGCTTCCTCCCCGCGCAGCGCCGTCCCCAGGTACCGGGCGGGGTCCGGCCAGCGGTTCGCCCAGCCCGTGTCGAGCAGGACGATGGCGCCGGAAGGGATGGGTCCATTGCGCGCCTCCCACGCGGCGAGCGCCTCCACCCCCACCTGGTGGTCCGCATCGTCTCCCGCCGGGTCACGGATGACGGCCGCCGGCCCGATCATCGCGGACAGCGGAATCTGCTCCGTGGAGATCCTGCCCTCGGCGAAGTGGATGGGCGCGTCGATATGCGTTCCGCCGTGTTCGGACGACGCGAAGTTGAAGGAGGCGTAGAAGTACCCTCCCTCGGTCATGCCGTAGGCGGCCGTGTCCAGCACGAACGGGTCGGCGGTCGGCCAGAAGACGGCGTCGGCGGAGACATCGTGGGTCAGGTCGATCCACCTTCCCGCAGTCCCGTCGAAGACGGCCGAGTAGTCGGGGGGTGCGGGCGCGCATCCCGAGACGAGCGCGAGCGCGGCGATGATGTGAAGTCCGCCTGGTCGCTTCATGACAACCTCCCGCGAGTAGCGTTGTCGGCCCATATCAACATTCCGTGGCCCGGCCGCGGCGCGTATCATTCATGGACGCCTCCGCGTTCATCGGCGCGCTCCATGGGTGATGCCCGGTGACCGAAAAACCTCAACCTGGGACGAAGATATGCGAGAGGAAAGCCTCCACGGCGGGATAGCTCCGTGAGCGGCGACCTGATCGCAGTCCTGGCCGTCGGAGTCGCGCTGGCCGGCCTCCAGTGGCGGATGGCCGGCGTGTTGCGGGCCGGCATGGCTTCCTTCAGGACGGAGACCGGGACGAACCTGGAGGCGCTGCGGGTTGAAATGACGGAGGGCATGGGCGCGCTCAGGACCGAGCAGAGGGAAGACGCCGGCATGCTCCGAAACGGACTGAAGGAAGACATCGGTACGCTCAGGACCGAAATGCGGGAGGACGTCGGCACCCTCAGGACCGAGATGCGGGAAGGCATCGGCACGCTCCGAAACGGACTGGAGGAAGACGTCGGTACGCTCAGGACCGAAATGCGGGAGGACGTCGGCACCCTCAGGACCGAGATGCGGGAAGGCATCGGCACGCTCAGGACCGAGATGCGAGAGGACATCGGTGCCCTCCGAGGCGACATGCGCGACGGGTTTGGTCAAGTGAATACGCGGCTTCGCTTTCTGGAAGAACGCGCCTTTCTGGGCCGGCCCCCGAGATCTGCGTCCGGAGATACCTGATCGCGACAGCGCCAGATGACCCCCGCCACCGGCGCGTGCGACGATAGCGTGATCCGCCCGCCGAAGGGCAGCTGAGCCGCCCTCTCCCGCACGAAGTCCTTCCCGAAGGCGGTGGAACCGCCCGCAGGCTGGCGCCGCCCGGGGCGCTGCTCCATCATCCATGGCGTTGCCCCGAACACTTCCCGGAGGAACCGCCGATGCCTCGATCCGCACACCATGTGGCCCTCATTGCTCTGGCGCTCTCGCCCTGGCTGACGACCGCTTGCGGTCCCGATCAGCGATCCGGCATGGGGACGGACATGAACGCGGACCTGCTGGCTGCCGCGGTGCGCGCGCGCATTTCGCCGGCCTCGCTCGAGCCCCACGCGACAGCCATCGTGGAGCACGAGCGCCTGTCGGGGAGCGCGGGCGAGAACGCGGCGATCGACTATGTCGTCGAGACGCTCGAAGCGGCCGGCGTACCGGTGGAGGTGCACACCTTCGAGACCTACGTATCCGATCCGGTCTCCGCGTCGGTGTCCGTACCCGACGGCCCCGCTTTCAGCGCCATCACGTCGTCGTTCTCCGCCCCGGTGCGCTCGCTGCGCGCGCCGCTCGTCGACCTCGGTCCGCTTGCCGATCTGCCCCCCGTCGAGGTGGGCACGGGCGAACGCATTGTGCTCGCCGGGGAAGGAATGGATGGAGCCGCGGGACCGGTACTTCCCGACGTCTCCGGGGCCATCGTGCTCGTGGACGGCCAGCCCAGGAACCTGCCGGTCATCGTTCTCGACCGGCTGGGAGCGGCGGGCGTGATCTTCGCCAACACGGAGGAACGGGTCAACGACCTGATCGTGACCTCCACGTGGGGAACGCCCTCCCTGCTCAACTACCACCGCCTGCCCGACCTGCCCGTCGCCCACGTCGCGCGCAGCGCCGGAGAGCAACTGCGCGCCCTGCTCGCCCGGGGCCCGCTGGAGGTCATGCTCTCGGCCCAGACGGACACCGGGTGGAAGGAGCTGCGCCTCGCCATTGCCCGCATCCCCGGACCCGAGCCGGACGGTCCGTACGTCCTGTTCGGCGGGCACATCGACGGATGGTATCATGCCGCAACCGACGAGGGGGCATCCAACGCGGCGATGCTCGACCTGGCGCTCGCATTCCATGCCGAGCGGGAGCGCCTGCGCCGGGGCCTGGTGGTGGCGTGGTGGCCGGGGCACTCCAACGCCCGCTACGGCGGTTCGACGTGGTTCGCCGACCACTTCTTCGAGGAGTTGCGCGAACGCGCGGTCGCCCATGTGAACGTGGACGGCATCGGGCAGATGGGAGCCCGCGTGCTCGCCGCGGCCACGACCGCGTCGATGGCCGAGCTCGCACGCTTCGCAATGCAGCGCGGGGAGGACGCCGATATCCAGCCCACCCGGCCGGAGCGGAACTCCGACCAGTCGTTCAACGGAGTCGGCGTGCCGCTCCTGCAGCTCTACCGCAACCGCGCGGAAGAGGACGGCGGGTATTGGTGGTGGCATACCCCCGAGGACACCTTCGACAAGATCGACTTCGACATCCTCGACCGCGACACCTACCTGTACGCCATTGCGCTGTCGGCGCTGCTCGGCCGCGAGTTGCTGCCGGTGGACGTGGTGGGCCAGGTCGAGACGCTGGGCGCCGCCATCGCCGCCCGCTCCGGGGCCGGAGGCGGCCGATTCGATCTCTCCCGGGCCTCCGAAGCCCACGCGGAACTCCTCGCGCTGGCGGGCCGGCTTCAGGAGGCGCTCCCCGGCGCGACCGGCTCGGCCGCGCTCGACATGGCGCTCGTGGACGTGCTGCGCCCGCTGCATCGCATCCTGTACGTGCCCCTCACCCCGCACCACCCGGACGCGGGCGCGGTTCCCGGCCTCCTCCCCGGCCTCGCCCCGACACGGATCCTCGCCGAGGAGACGCCCGGAAGCGAACGCTACCGGCTGGCCATGGCCACGCTGGTGCGCGAGCGGAATCGCCTGCTGGAGGCCATCGCCGAATCGAACCGCCGCGCCGCCGCCCTGCTCGCATCGCTGGGATGACCTCAACCTGGTGCGCGACCGGCAGCTCCTTGCGGAGTGGAAGGCTTAGGAGGGGCTACACCCGGAAGAGCACGGACTCGCGCCCGTAGAGTCGAATCGAGCACCAGGTCAGGAGCGCGAAGCCCAGGGCGTTCACGCCGCCCAGAAGCGCCAGGGCCAGCCAGTCGATCTGTCCCTGAATGGCCTCCCGCATCGCCAGCGCGTTGCCCAGGATGGGGACCGCGTATACCGCAGCCCCGAAGGAGCCTGGCGCGAGCGCAAAGATGGCCAGGAAAACGGAAAGAAACACCAGCGGCGCGGTGTACATGCCCGCCTCGCGCTGTGAGCGTGCCCAGGTGCCGATCACCATGACCAGCGCCGACACCAGCAGGGCGAGCGCGGCCAGGTTCACGGCCAGCGCCACCACCTGCGCGGGCGCCAGCGACAGCCCGCCCGCCCCGGCGAAGTCCTCGGGCGCCAGCCCCAGCCGGGCCGCCATCATCATCCCGACGATCAACAGGAGCGACGCCACCACCGCGAAGGTCATGATGGCCAGGCTCTTGCCGATCACGATCGCGGGGCGCGGCACCGTCGACACCAGCAGCGCCGCGAGGGTGTTCTTTTCCTTCTCGCCCACCGCGACGTAGAGCGCGCGCGCCGCGTTGGTGACGAGCAGGATCACCGCCATGTAGGGAATCAGCAGGCTGAGCGCCCCCCCGAAGGCGCCCGAGGTATCGATCAGCACGACCTCGAAGGGACGCAGATCGCGCAGGCGCAGGCCCCGCTCCGCGAGCCTGTCCTCGACGGCCCGCTGCTGGACCGCCTGCAGGTCCTGGCGCAACGAGGTCGCCGCCGCCCAGACCGCGTTTTCGGCGGACGCCGCCCGGATCCGGTACGCCGCACCCTCCCGAAGCACGCTCACGTAGGCCTCGCCGCCGTCCGCAACTTCTTCCAGCGTCGCCAGGCGAACGAGCGGATTGGCGTCGAGCAGCCGGCGCAGGACATCGTCGGCTCCCGGGGCGACCACGGGTACCGGCCCGGAGTCGTCTCCCGCGAGCCGGTCGAGGTTGCTGGCCAGCCCCATCAGCAGGGGGAAGAAGACCAGCGCGCTCGCCACCATGCCCCCGATGAGCCGGGCGTCCCGCCTCAGGACCCGCATCTCCTTGCCGTAGATCAGCAGCGCCTTGCGAATCATCAGCCGCGCGCTTCCTCGTCCGCCCCCACGAGCGAGAAGAAGATGTCTTCGAGGTCCCCGAGTCCGGTATGCGCCCTCAGCGATTCGAGGGTCCCCTCGGACCTGAGCTTCCCCCGATGGATGATGCCGATGCGATCGGCGAGCTTCTCCGCTTCCCACAGGATGTGGGTCGAGAACAGGACCGTCTTGCCCTCCTCCTTCAGCAGGCGGATGTAGTCGATCACCTTTCTGGCGGTGAGGACGTCGAGCCCGGATGTGGGCTCGTCCCAGATGAGGATGAGCGGGTCGGTCACCAGCGCGCGCATGAGCACGGTCTTCTGCTTCATGCCGGTCGAGAATACGTCGGTCCGCTCGTCGGCGAACCCGGTCATGTCCAGCAGATCGAAGATGTAGGCGAGATTGTCCTCGATGGCGGCCGGGGTCATGTCGTTCAGGCGGCCGAAGAAGTGGCCGATCTCGCGCGGCGTGAGGCGTTCGTAGACGCGGGTCTCGTACGACACGAAGCCGATCAGGGCGCGGATGGCGGCTTTCTCGGTGCGCACCGGGTGTCCCCACACCCAGGCCTCGCCCGAGGTCGGGTCCATCAGCGTGCTCAGGATGCGCAGCACGGTGGTCTTCCCCGCCCCGTTGGGTCCCAGAAGCGCGTAGATTTCGCCCTGGTCGCAGTTGAGATCCAGGCGATCCACCGCCCGCACCCGCGTTCCCCCCCGTGACCGGAATTCCTTGCTGAGCGCCTCGGTGCGGATCATGTCGTTCTTTTCACCGGCTCCAGTCGCGTTCCGCTGCGTTTCCGGTCACCGGGCACCCTTCGTGCCCTTGATCGAAGACATGGCGCGTCGTCACTATGCGGGGGAAGTCCACGGGGGAGGACCCGGAGAAGCTATATGCGCACCAGGCTTTCCGCGATATTGCTCGCCGCGCTGGCGTGCGACGGCGGCACTTCGCCCAGCCCACCCGCCCGAGTCATCGTGACACCGGGCGTGAAGCTGCTGGCGGAGGCGGGGGCGACCTTTCGCTTCGCCGCCCGGGTGACCGATGCGCAGGGCTCGGCCATCTCCGGGGCGGAGGTTGCGTGGTCGGTCGCCGATCCCTCCGTCGCGACCGTCGACGCCACCGGGCAGGCCACCGCCGTCGCAGCCGGCAGCACGGAGGTTCGGGCCGCGGCCGGAGAGGCGTCCGGCACGGCCACCCTGGAAGTGTACATCCCCGCGCCCGTCGCCGAGTACGTGCCCGGCCAGGCCTATTTCGGGCGCAACCGGTACGTCGAATACATCGCCGGCGACCTGCCCCTGGTCGTGAGCGCGGGGCACGGGGGCGGCGAGGAGCCGGACGAGATTCCCCGCCGCACCTGGGGGACCCTCGGGCGGGACTCGTGGACGCAGGAGACGACGCGCGCCGTCCGCGACTCGATCATCGCGTACTTCAGGGGCGGCCAGCCACACATCGTCATCAGTCGGCTCCGCCGCACGCGCCTCGATCCCAACCGGGAGATCGTGGAAGCCGCCCAGGGGAGCGAGTTCGCGGAGCAGGCCTGGCGCGAGTACCACCGCTTCATCGCGATTGCGCGCGCCCGCGTCGCCGAGGACCACGGCCGCGGGCTCTACGTGGACATGCACGGCCACTCGCACCCCACCCCGCGGGTCGAGCTGGGGTATCTGCTCACCGGAGGCGACCTGAGCCGCTCCGACGCCCGGCTTAACGAGCCGCGCTTTCCGGAGCAGTCCAGCATCCGCTCGCTCGCCCGCCGGGTCGATCTCTCCTTCGCCGACATCGTGCGCGGCCCCTTGAGCCTGGGGGCGTTGCTCTCGGGCGAGCGCATCACGACCGTGCCGAGCCCGCTGATCCCCGATCCGCATGGGGAACCCTTCTTCAGCGGCGGCTACAGCACGCGCCGGCACGGGTCACTGGACGGAGGCGTCGTCGACGGCGTCCAGATCGAGCTGCACAGACCGGGGATCCGCGATACCGACGAGAACCGCCGGCGTTTCGCGGGTGCCCTGGCGCGGTCGCTCAGGCTCTTCCTGGAGACCCACTACGGGTTCGCGCGGGAGCAGGGCACGGCCGCCGGACGCTGACGCCACAAGCCCCCTGGAGGGTCCGCCCGCGTTTTCGAGCGGCGACGCGTCCGGGCCCACAGGAGTGGCGGAGGGCCCTCTTTCGGCCGCCACTTCAGGCCCGGAATGGCGAACAAGGGAAGGGGTGCTTAGACCGGGAGGCTCCAGTCCACGATCAGCGCCGTCATGATCGCCGTCACCCAGCCCATGACGACGTCCCCCGGATAGTGCACGCCCAGGTAGGCGCGCGACACGCCGATGGCCAGCCCGAGACCGAGAACGATGAAGGCCGCCAGCGGGGCAAGCGCGAAGTAGAGCGGGATCGCGACCGCCAGCCCGGCGGTGGCGTGTCCCGAGGGAAAGCTGAAGCGGTCGGGGGGTTCCAGGACGAACAAGCCCGTCGGCCGCAGCTTCGGCCGAGGCCGGTTGATGGTGCGCTTCAGCAACTGCACCAGCAGATGCGAGACCGTGAGCACCGCCAGGCACTTGAGCCCCACCCTGCGCAGGCCGGACGGGAAGCCGAAGCTGAGTGTCGCCGTGATGCCCACCATCGACGGCCAGTCACCCGCGTGGGTGATGCAGCGCATGAAGATGTCGAGCCACCGCTTCCGGCGGGCGGTGATCACATCCAGAATGCGCTCGTCGTATGCCCTCAGTGCCGTCATCATGAGTAGACTCCGCTCCTTGCGGCGTGCGCGCTCTCGCCGGCGAATTCCGCGTATCCCTGCAACAGCCCGTCGATCATCCCGGGCCCTGTCCGCGTCCTGGCGAACGAGCGCGCGGCGCATCCCATGTTACGCAGATGGGACCGGTCGGCAAGGGCCTGCAGGGTCGCCTCGGCAAACGCGGCCGGACCCCGGGCGCGGACCAGCGCCGCGGTGCAGCGACTCCGACACCCCAACGTGCAGCAATTCGGAGATGTTTCGGGGACGCCAACGTTGCCCACCCGAAGACGACACGGTAGATACCCGGGATATGGATCCCGCCCTGGAGAAACTGGTGCAGCGGACGCGCGGCCTGCAGCCGTGGCGGAAGGTGGTCCACGCCGCCTGCGGCCTGGGGCTGGCCGGGCTCATCCGGCTGGACATCCTGGCGCCGCTGGCGCTCTCGGTCAGTCTCGGTGCGATCATCCTGACGGCGGTCGCTACGGACGTCCTGCGCCTCCGGCGACCGGACCTCAACCGCAGGTTCTTCATGGTGTTCCGCCACCTCGCTTCACCCCGGGAAGCGCTCAAGTGGGCGTCGTCGACCTGGTACGTGATCGGGGCCGCCGCCGTGATGCTCGTGTTTCCGAGCCGGGTCTGGATCCCCAGCATCCTGGTGGTCGCGCTGGCCGATCCGTGCGCCAGCGTCTGCGGCCAGCTCTGGGGCCGCGCCGAGCCCGGACAGCCTTCCCTGCTCGGGTCCGCGGTTTTCTGGGCCGTGGCGACGCTGTGCGTGTTGCCGTTCGCCGGACCCGGCCCGGCTGTGGTCGTCGGCCTGGTGGCGGCGGCCGCCGAGCGGGCGCCCATCCCGGTGGACGACAACGTGACGGTGGCGCTGGTCGCCGCGGTCGCGCTCACCCTGCTCACGGGATAGCCGCCCGCGGTCGACCCGCGCGGGTCGGCGCCGGTCAGGGCACCTGGTTCTCCGGATACAGGACAACCTTCACGAACCGGTCGTCACGCAGGTACCGGAGCGCGGCCTCCTGCACCTGGTCCGCCGTCCATCCCTCGATGAACTCGTACGAGGTCACGTAGCTGTAGTCCACGCCCAGCTGGTCCAGCCGCTGAAGGCGGCCCAGCCAGTAGCGGTTCTGTTCGAGCTGGGTCTCCCTGGTGCGCCGCTGGGTCTCGCGCACCTTCTCCACGGTCTCGGCGTCGGGGCCCTCCAGCTGAAGCCTGTCGATCTCCTCGAACACCACCGCCGCCAGCTCCTCGGCCCGTTCCGGCGCCGACCCGAAGCTGATGCGGAGGGAGTATTCCTGGTCCGGGCGGTGGGAGAGGAAGCCGCTGACGCCCACTCCGTAGGTCCCGCCCAGATCCTCGCGCAGCAGCTCGCGAAGGCGGATGTCCAGCACGTCGGCGAGCGCGGAGATCGCCATCTCCTCCTCCCGCGAAAACTCCGCATCTCCCGCAAAGACGATCCGGGTCTGGCTCTGAGGTTCGAGCCCCTTGCGCACCTCCCTTTCGATCACGCCCTCGGGAGGATCGATGCCCACGTCCCGCCAGCTTTCCACGCGCCGCAGGCTCGGGAGTCCTCCGAGCCAGGTTTCCACCAGCGGCCGGATCTCCTCCGGAGCAAACGCGCCCACGAAATAGAAGACGAAGTCGCTCCCGTCGGCGAAGCGATCCTGGTAGAGGGCGAAGGAAGCGTCCAGGTCCAGCCGCTCGATCATCTCGTCGTCGGGCGGGAGCGCCCGCGGATGCCCCTGTGTCACAATCAGGGACACCGTGTCCCCGAGCGCCGCGGCGGGACTGGCTCCCCGATTGGCGAAGATCCCGGACAGGAGTGTCTTGTAGGCCGCGAACGCGGTCTCGTCCTTCCTCGGGGCCACGAAGCGCTGATAGATGAGCTGGAAGGCGGTCTCGATGTCGCGCGGAGAGGCGTTGCCGCCGATGCTCTCGGTCAGCCCTCCCACGCTCGCCGAGACGCGCACGTCCTGGCCTGCGAGCTTCTTCTCGAGGGCAAGCTTGTCGAACGCTCCGACTCCGCCCTCCACAACGACCGCCGAAGCCATGCGAACGCCCGCGAACTCATCGTCCGGGACCAGCGAGCTGCCCCCGGGACTGGTCGCCGCGAAGAGGATCTCGTCGTCCCGGAAGTCCGTCGGCTTCAGGACCACGCGCACGCCGTTCTCGAGGGTCCACACCGTCACCCCCACCTCCTCCACCGCTTCCTCGTCGACCACCGGGGACCCGGTCGGAACCGCGGCCACCAGCGGCGCGTCCACCGCGATGTCCACGTAGGGCTCGATTTCCCGGTCCGCCACCGACGCGAACACGCCCTGGATGTCCTCTTCGGTGGGCACCTCCAGTTCCGCCTTCTCGGGGGCGTTGGCCATGACCACGCGTCCCCGCTCCTGCAGCCACTCCCCGGCCAGGCCATTGACTTCGTTCAGCGTGATCGCCGGCACAAGCGCGTTCGCCAGCTCCAGCTCGTCCTCGGGGCTGGTGAACGCGGTGCCGGTCAGAAAAGCCTGGACATAGCGCCCGGCCAGACTGCCGGACTCCTGGTTCTCGCGTTCGGCGAAACGGCGCTCGAAGGCGCGCGTGACCTCGGCCTTCCGGCGTTCGAACTCCGTCGCGGTGAACCCGTGGCGCCGGACGCGCTCCGCCTCCGTGAGAAGCGCCTCCAGTCCGCGCTCGAGGCCGCCGTCCGGCACCAGCGCGAGCAGCTGATACATGTCCAGGGCGCGCACGAAGCTCCCGCCGGCCGGGAAGGCGAACAGGAAGGGCGGGTCGGCCTGTTGCGTCAATTCCTCGAGGCGCGCCGCCATCATGCCCTCGTACAGGTTCTCGGTGATGCCGCGCCGGAACGCGGCGACGGTGCCCCGGGGGGCCACCGGCCTCTTGTACAGCACCGACACCTGCGACTGCAACGCCTCGACGTCGGTCGCGATGGCCACCCGCGGCGGGTGGTCGAAGGGCACCTCCAGCGTCGCGCGCGAGCGCGGATCGGCAGGGGACGCGAGGCTCTCGAACCGGCTTCGGATCATGCCCTCGATGGCTTCCCCGTCGAAGTCCCCCACGGCGACCACCGCCATGAGATCGGGCCGGTACCAGTCCCGGTAGAACCGCTGGAGCGCCGAGGCTGGAGCCGTTTCCAACACCTCCGTCTTCCCGATCGGCAGTCGGTCCGCATAGAGGGAGCCCTCGAACAGAATGGGAAGCTGGGCGTCGAACATCCGGGCCTGAGCCCCCCGCCCGAGCCGCCACTCCTCGATCACCACTCCGCGCTCGCTGTCGACGTCCTCGGGCTCGAAGAGCAGGCCTCGGGACCAGTCCTGCAGGATCTGGAACGCCGTCTCCAGCACTTCCGGATCATCCATGGGGATGCGCAGCATGTAGACGGTCTCGTCGAAGCTGGTGTAGGCGTTGATGTGGGGACCGAACTGCATCCCGATCGACTCCAGGTAGTCGACCAGTTCCTGCTTCTCGAAGTTCTCGGTGCCGTTGAAGGCCATGTGCTCGGTGAAGTGGGCCAGACCGAGCTGGTCCTCGTCCTCCAGGATGGAGCCGGCGTTCACCACCAGGCGAAACTCGGCGCGGTTCTCGGGGGTGGCGTTCTCGCGCACGTAGTAGCGAAGGCCGTTTTCGAGTTCGCCCACCGTGACCGCGGGGTCGGCCGGGAGCGGTCGGTCGGGCGCCGGCGCCTGTGCCGGCAGCGCCGCCGGAGCGAGAAGCGTCCCGGCCGTGACGAGCAAGGCAACGCAGGCGATCCGGCGCGGATGCATCGCCGCTCGAATGCCGGGGGGAGTATGTCCACGGGCTGCCGGGGCGGCGCGGACGATGCCTGAGCGCATGGAGGGGGGACGGAGCGGTGAGGTTCTCGCGAGGCCGTTCATGCTCTTCCTCGTGGGGTGGCAAGGGACGTCACCGGGAACGCGACCGGGGACATTTCCGGTTCCACGCGGACGCGCGTGAGACAGTAATCATCGCGTGACCCGCATCACTCGGGCAACGCCGGGACGCCGGTCGTCCGGGCTGGCCCTTCGTGGCAAGGATCGGGTCGATTTCGCGGGGCGGAACCATCAGTTTAGGTGAACACCTGCCCCGACGACCTGTGCCCGAGCATCGGCTGAACATGACCGACTACGACCGAATCGAGTCCGCCATTCGCTACCTCGACACCCATCGCGTTCGCCAGCCGGACCTCGCGGAGCTGGCGGCGCACGTCGGGCTCAGCCCGAGTCATCTGCATCGCCTGTTCTCCCGGTGGGCGGGGGTCACGCCGAAACGCTTTCTGGAGTTTCTAACCGTCCGGCACGCCAGGAAGTTGCTCGACGATTCCGAATCGGTTCTCTCCGCGGCCTACGGGAGCGGTTTGTCCGGCCCCGGGAGGCTGCACGATCACTTCGTGGCGGTGGAGGCGGCAACGCCGGGGGAGTACCGGAGCCGGGGCGCCGGGCTGCGGATCGGCTTCGGTATCGGGGATTCTCCGTTCGGGCCGGTCTTTGTCGCGTGGACGGCGCGCGGCGTGTGCCGGGTCTCGTTTGCCGGCGCGCGGGATGTCGAGGCCGAGAAGAAGGCGCTCCGCCGGACCTGGGGGCGGGCCGTGCTGGAAGCCGACGAGTCGCGGGCCCACTCACTCGCGGGGACCATCTTCGCGGCGCCGTTCGATCCCGAAGCCGGCCCCCTTACCGTGCATGTGCGCGGGACGAACTTCCAGCTCGCCGTGTGGCGCGCCCTGCTGCGCATACCCACCGGCGCGGTCACGACCTACGGACGCCTCGCCGCGCAGGTCTGCAGCGCGCGGGCGGCGCGCGCGACAGGCAATGCGGTAGGCAGCAACCCGATCTCGTTCCTGATCCCCTGCCATCGCGTGATCCGCGCCACCGGCGAGTCCGGAAACTATGGCGGAGGGCGCTCGCGCAAGCGCTGCATGCTCGGGTGGGAAGCCAGCCGCGGGGCCGGGGCCACGACCTGACTCCCGGACATTCATCCGACGAAGTCGAGCCGATGTTGTCAGGAGACACCAGTTGTCATCAGTAGACAGACTCGGCTGAGCCATTCAACGTCCCCCCGCTGGTGCGCCCGGGACCGGAAGCGGCTAAGTTCGCCTCCCGATAACGATCGACAGTCCACCGCCTCGGGACCTTCGGACCCCGAGCGCCGGATGCCTCCCCGGAAGCCCGGACCCATCCCCGCATGAAGATCGCGACCTGGAACGTCAATTCCATCCGGGCACGCCAGGAGCGTGTGCTGACCTGGCTGCGCCTGCACCGTCCCGATGTGCTGTGCCTGCAGGAGCTCAAGGTCGCCGACGACGCCTTCCCGCTTGAGGCGGTCGAGGAGCTGGGCTACTACGCCGCGGTGTACGGCCAGCGCACCTACAACGGCGTGGCCATCCTGAGCCGCTCGCCCGTCGGTGACGTGGAGGTGGGCATGGGGCCCGGCGACCGCGACCCGCAGGCGCGCCTGGTGGCGGCCACCGTAGACGGCGTCCGGGTGCTCTCGGCCTACGTTCCCAACGGGGCCCGCGTGGGGACGGACAAGTACGGCTACAAGCTGGACTGGCTGCGGCGGCTGCGGGAGCATCTGGAGCAGACCGCTTCTCCCTCCGAGGCGCTGGTGCTTGCCGGCGACTTCAACGTCGCCCCGCGAGACACCGACGTGAACCAGCTGGAGGACTGGAAGGACAGCGTCCTGTGTCACTATGCGGCGCGGGACGCTCTCGAGCGCATTCGCGACTGGGGACTCGCCGACATCTTCGAGAGGCATCACCCCGAGGGGTCGATCTACACCTGGTGGGCGTATCAGAGGCTGGCCTTCCCCCGCAACAACGGACTGCGCATCGACCACATCTACGCCACCGAGAGCCTCGCCACGCGCTCGACGGATGCCTTCGTGGACCGGGAGGCGCGCAAGAAGGGACCCTTTACCGAGAAGCCCTCGGACCACGCCCCGGTGGTCGCGGAATTCGAGATCTGACAAGCGCGCTCGGCGGTCGGACGCGACCGGCGAATCCGGAGCGGCGGACGCGGCACCCGAATCCGGGGAGCGCCCGGACGCGCGGGGGCTTCGATGGCCGCTGTCGGAGCCGCAATCAGGCGCCTGCCACCAGCCTCCACGCCTGGGCCACCAGGAAGCACACCACGAACCCGATCCCGAGCGGGGCCAGAGCCGAGACCGTCGTCCACTTCACGCTTCCGGTCTCCTTGTAGATGGTGTACAGCGTGGTGGAACAGGGATTGTGCAGCAGGCTGAAGAGCATGAGGCAGACGCCCGTCAGGAGCGTCCATCCGCCCGCAGCCAGCAGAGTGCCGACGTCCGCCGCCGAACTCAGCTCGAACATGACCCCGGCCCCCTCTCCGGTGCCCGCGATGCCCGCGGTCAGCACGGTCAGCATGAGGATCGTGGGGATGACGATCTCGTTGGCAGGGATCGCGACCAGGTAGGCCAGCAGGATCACCCCGTTCAGCCCCAGCAGCACGCCCAGAGGATTCGACCAGGTCACGAAGTGCTCGGCCAGGCTGGCGTCGCCCACGACGATGTTGGACGTGAGCCAGATCACCGCCCCGGCGGGCATGGCGAACACGACCGCGCGCCAGAGCACGATCAGGGTCCGGTCGATGAGCGAAGTGTAGAGCGTCTGCAGGATGCGCGGGGGCCGGTACGGGGGAAGCTCCAGGCTGAAGGTCGACGCTTCGCCGCGCAGCAGGGTCTTCGAGAGCAGCCACGAGGTCGCGAACATGAAGACGATTCCCAGCACGGCCACCCCGACCACGGCGGTCGCCGACACCAGCCCGGCCAGGTGCGCGGGCGCGACCGCCCCGATGAAGATGGTCGCGATCAGGATCTGCGTGGGCCAGCGGCCGTTGCAGAGCGAGAAGTTATTGGTGACGATGGCCAGCAGGCGTTCGCGCGGACTGTCGATGATGCGCGTGGCCACCACCCCCGCGGCGTTGCAGCCGAACCCCATGCTCATGGTGAGCGCCTGCTTGCCGTGCGCCCCCACCCGGCGGAAGAGGCCGTCGAGGTTGAAGGCAACGCGCGGCAGGTAGCCGAAGTCCTCCAGCAGGGTGAAGAGCGGAAAGAAGATCGCCATGGGCGGCAGCATGACGGCCACCACCCATGCAGTGGCCAGATACACCCCGTCGAAGAGGAACCCCGAAAGCCACCACGGCATGGAAAGCGCGGAACCGGCCCCGACCAGCCAGGGATGGACCTGGTCGACGAGCAGGGTGGCGAGCAGCGAGGACGGGACATTGGCCCCCGCGATGGTGAGCCAGAACACAACCGTGAGGACGAGCAGCATGACCGGGAATCCGGTCCAGCGGCTGGTCAGGGCCCGGTCGAGGTTGCGGTCCAGGTCGAAGCCGACGCGGCGCAGCCCCCTCACTTCCGAGGCCCGCGCGATGCGCTCCGATTCGCGGTAGAAGCCGGTAACCAGGGAATCGTGGAAGTCGGCGGGGAGCTTCCAGCGCAACCGGGAGGCCAGCTCGAGGACCTGTTCGCGCGCGGGTCCCGTATTCTCCCGCGCCTGCGGGCGGGCCGCCGCCGCCCCTTCGCGCCCGGCCCCGCCGATCTCCCCGGCACGCACCGCCTCCTGCACGCGTTCGTCCGCGTTGAGCAGGCGCAGCGCCACCCAGCGTGCATTGGGGAGTCCGGGAAAGGCCGTCTCGACCGCGGGCGCAAGGGAGGAGACCGCCCGCTCCACCTCGGGGGCGCGCGTGGCGGCGCGGAAGGGTGTCGTGGCCGTCCCGCCGGTCGCCATGTCGTGGACCGCGCGCATCAGGTCGTCGATGCCCTCGCTCCGCCGGGCCACCGTGGCGACCACCGGCACCCCCAGTTCGCGCGCCAGCTTCTTCTCGTCGACGGCGATGCCGTGCCGGCGCGCCTCGTCCACCAGGTTCAGGCAGACCACCACCCGGGAGGTGATCTCCAGGATCTGGAGAGCAAGGTTGAGGTTGCGCTCGAGGCGGGTCGCGTCGACCACGACCACGGTCACGTCGGGGCGCCCGAACAGGAGGAAGTCGCGCGCGACCTCTTCGTCGGTGCTGCCGGCCTGCAGGGAATAGGTCCCGGGAAGATCGACCACCTTGACCCGGTGCTCGTCGTGCAGGAAAGCGCCCTCGGAGCGCACGACCGTCTTGCCCGGCCAGTTGCCGGTGTGCTGGCGGAGCCCGGTGAGCGCGTTGAACACGGTGCTCTTGCCCGTATTCGGGTTGCCCGCCAGGGCGACCAGGTAGTCCCACCGGCCCGGATTCACGCCCAGCTTCACCAGGCGGGGCTCGTGGCCGGCGCCACACCCCCTCCGCCGGCGCGCGGTCATGGCGACCCCGCTTCGCGGCTGCGGGTGGGCGCCGGCGGCTCGGGCGGCTCGGCGGCCAGCCCCGGGGCCGTCGCGCCCTCGGCCGGCGGCGCGATCTCCACCCTGGCCGCCTGCTCCCTCCGGAGCGCGATGGTCGCGCCCCGGATCTGGTAGGCGGTGGGGTCGCCGCCCGCCCCGCGCAGGGTCGCGCGCACGGGCGTGCCGGGAACGACTCCCAGATCCAGCAGGCGGCGCCGGGCAGGGCCCTGGCAGGCGGGCGCAATGCGGTCCACGACGCCGGTCTCGCCAAGCGCCAGCGCGGCGAGCGTCCTGGGCGGTTCGGACGGCATCACCATGTCCTCGGCCGGCTCCACCGTAACACTCGCTGCCGCAACCGCATCGAGAAGGTGTTCCCGCCCCTGCAACAGGAACCGGACCCCCGTCGGCGAGACGTCCGCGACGCGGATCTCCATGCCCGGAGAGAGTCCCTCCGCCAGCAACTCCAGGTAGATCTCGCGCGGCTCGTCCTCCAGATGAACGATGCGCGCCCCCGCCCCCTCGCGCAGCTGTGTGAGGGTGACCCCGGTGCGGGGCGGCACCTCGCCCCGGGCGGTCGGAATGGGATCGCCGTGAGGATCGAAACGGGGATGCCCCAGGCGCGCCGCGAGCGCATCCGTTTCGGCCACCGACATGCGGTGCTCCCGGACCTCCGCCTGCGCGTGCCAGTCGGCCTCCGCCACACCCGTGCGGTCAGCCAGGTAGCGCTCCCACAACCGGTGGGTTCGCACGACGCGGAGCGCGTAGGACCGGCCCGGACCGGTCAGGGAGACGGCCGTACCCCGCGCCTCCGCCAACCCCAGTTCGCACAGGCGGGTCACCAGGCGCCCGGCACTTCCGCGGCGCATCCCGAGCCCTCCCGCGAGGCTCTCGAGCGTGGAGGGCAGGGCCAGGTACTCGCAGTTGAAGAGGTGCTTCAGCGCATCCTCGATTCGAACCCGCTCCGTCATGCGTGCGGCACCGAGGGCCCGTGCCAGGAGCCCCTTGCGCGGCCACAGCAGCGCAGCCGAACCGACCGCCGCCAGGGCGAAGACGAGTAGCGCGAATCCGGGCTCGATCATGTGGGGGATCCCAGCGGTGAAGGGACCGGCGAAATCTCTCGCGGGTCTTTTGTAGGCTTGCCTAATGAATAAGTTAGGCTCGCCTAATAATCAAGCGGGGCACGCGCCCCGCGGCAAGTCAGTGGAAGATGCGCCGCGCGACGCTGGCGATCAGCGCCAGAGATGGCGCAGGAAACGCTCCGGAGCAAGCAGGAAATCGCGCATCAGGTTTACGGCTTCGATCTCCTCGAAGTCGGTCTCGCGCACGGGCCGGCCATCGAAGTCGTAGATCCTCGCACCGGGAACGGCCATCAGGATTGGCGAGTGGGTGGCGATCAGGAATTGGGAATCCTGGTCGACCATGTCGCGCATCATGGTCATGAAGCCGAGCTGACTCTGGGGAGAGAGCGCGGCTTCGGGTTCGTCCAGCAGATAGAGGCCTCCGGGCACGAACCGCTCCCGAAAGAGCTTCAGAAAGCCCTCCCCATGGGAGTTTGCGTCCAGGTCGGCCCCATACTTCCGCTCGATGGCCGCGATGGAGCCTGCGGCGGGGCCGCGCGCAAGGGTGCGCGCCAGCCTGGAGTGTTCGCGGAATCGCTCGTCGACCTCGGCGAGCTCCTGCTGAAACTCGCTCCTCAACCGGGCCATGCGCCTCGTGAAACCGAAGAAGTCCTCGGCGCGCAGAAAGAAGCCGCGGTGCGTACGCGTCCTCCACGCGAGCTTCAACGTCCCCGCCAGGCGGCGCTGCGGCGCGAGCGTGGGATCCCGATCCGCACTTCGGCTGCCGACGGTGGGAAGCCCGGTCGCCGCGGCCAGCGCCTCGAGCACCGTCGACTTGCCGGAGCCGTTCTCGCCTACCAGCAGCGTCACGGGCTTTCCGATCTCCAGGATGCCGAGCCCTTGCAGGGCCGGGATGTTGAACGGGAACTCATCCGCCCGCCCATCCGAGTCCGGGAAATGAATGCGCTCTAACACCCCGCGGCGTCCCCTCCCAACATCGTTGCGTCCGTCCTCATGCCGTGTCCGGTGTCCATCCTCATGCCGTGTCCGGTGTCCGTCCTCATGCCGTGTCCAGTGTCCGTCCTCATGCCGTGTCGGGCGCCCGTCCTCATGCCGTGTCCTGCCTCCGAATCGCCTCGAGTTCCTCCAGCGTGCGCGGCCAGTCCCGGCGCAGGAGCCTGGAGAGTGCCCTGTCGGCCAACAGCCTGCCCCCGGTCTGACATTCGGGGCAATAGTTCGTCTCGCGGCTGGCGTAGACAATGCGCTGGATGGGGGTGCCGCACCGGGGACACGGCTTCCCGAACTTCCCATGGGCGGCCATGGCCGGATGGAACGCGGTGACCTTTTTGGGAAACTCACCGCCCGCTTCGGCCTGCAGGCGCTCCGTCCATTCCCGCAGGGAGACCCGCGTCGCCTCGTACAGCCGGCGGAGTTCGGCGGTCGACAGTTGGCGCGTGAGACGCACGGGCGAGAGGCGCGCCGCGAGCAGGATTTCGTCGGAGTGCGCGTTGCCGATGCCGCTCAGGATCCTCGGGTCGGTGAGGGCCCGCTTGAGCGTGCGGTTCTCGCGAAGGAGCGCCGCCTGAAAGCCCGGGAAGTCGACCTCCAGGGGTTCAACCCCCCCAGGGTCGAGTCGGCGGAGAGCCTCGTTCCCGCGCACCACCCACATCGACATCCTCTTCTTCGTGCTCGCCTCGGTAAGCACCAGCGTTCCGTTGGGGAAGTCCAGGGCGCCCGCCGCGCGTTTCCCGGGCAGGGGCACCCCGGCATCCCGCCACTGGAAGCGCCCCGCGATCATCAGGTGGATCACCGCGTGAAGATCGTCGTCCAGGTGCAGTGCGATGCGCTTGCCGATGCGCCCGGTGGCGCGCACTCGCTTCCCCACGAGCTCGGAGACCGGCGGATCGAAGGTCTTGAGCAGCGACGGCGAGCGGAGCCGGACGCGCTCGATCGGCTGCCCCGTGATGCGGGCGTCGAGCGCGTTCAGGTACAGGGATACCTCCGGAAGTTCGGGCATGCCGCAAGATCGATGCTGCGGACGGAGGGGCGCCAGTGGAGAGGAGCGCGAGCGGTGTTGCGCTCCGGCGAATCGCATGCGGCGCGGCGGTGCCGGAAATCAGGCTTTGGCGGGCGCCGGGCCCCGCCGCTGTTGCCGCGACCTGCCATCGGCTACCGTCATGGTCGGCGCGCGGCACAGGCACCGGGCTCGCAAGCCGCCCCCGACCGGCGATGCACGCCATCCACTCCAAACCTCCACGTAGCCGGGCCACCCCCATGAACCGTCATCTCCGCGCACTGGCTCCCTGCCGGGCCTTCCCGGCCGCGCCGCCGCCGGCGTTGCTGCTGCCGTTGCTGCTGGCGCCGGCCATCTTTCCGGGCTCAACCGCCGTGCGGGCCCAGGAGCCCGCGACCCGGGTTGTGATTCTCGGGACCGGAACGCCCATCGCCGACCCGGATCGGTACGGGCCGTCGGTCGCGGTGGTGGTCGGAGAGGAGTCCTATCTTGTGGACGCGGGCGCTGGTGTAGTCCGCAGGGCAGCGGCAGCGGCGCGGAACGGGATCCCCGCCCTGGCGGCGTCCAACCTGAAGCGGGTCTTCATCACGCATCTGCATACGGACCACACGGTCGGGCTCCCGGACCTGATGTTCACCCCCTGGCAGAACGGCCGCGCGGCACCCGTCGAGGTCTACGGGCCACCGGGCACGCTGCGCATGACCACGAACATCGAGGAGGCATGGGTGGAGGACATTCACATGCGCCTCTTCGGCCTGGAAGGCCGCAGCGCCCACAACTACCGCGCCGAGACCCGGGAGATCGAGGCGGGAACGGTCTACGACGACGGCACCGTGCGCGTGGACGCCATCCCCGTCGACCACACCACCTGGCCCATCGCCTTCGGCTACCGCTTCGTAACCCCGGACCGCACCATCGTCATCTCGGGGGACGCCCGTCCGAGTCCATCTCTGGTGGAAGCCTGCAACGGCTGCGACGTGCTCGTGCACGAGGTCTACTCGCGGGACTTCTTCGACCGGCACCGCAACCAGACCTACCACGCGGCGGCGCACACTTCGACCGCCGAAGTGGCCGCGCTGGCGATGGAGGCCCGCCCGGGGCTTCTGGTGCTCTACCATCAGCTCTACCGCTCCGCCACCGACGAGGACCTCATCCGCGAGGTGCGCGAGGCGGGGTACACCGGGCGCGTGGTGTCGGCCGCGGACCTGGACGTGTACTGAACGCTCGATGAACGATCGCCTGCCCATGGAACCGGGCCTGCGCAAATGGCGGTCGCTGCGCGCCGGCGCGTGACGTGTTGCCCCGAATTCCCGCGCCGGAATAACTTGGGCGGGTGACTGGCCGCGCGCCGGGCATCCCGGAATCACGCAGTCATGGACCTCAACGGAGTTGGAGTATGCTACGTGCGAGTGTGTTGCTGGCCCTCCTGATCATGGTGTCCGGTTGCGCCCGTTGGATTCCGGCCCGGGTCGGCGAAGTTCCGCTCGGCACGGATGTCCGCCTGCGGCTGTCGGAGGAGGGCGCCGCGCAGTTGGAGGAACTCACCGGGACGCGCCAATCCGAGGTCTCCGGGCAGCTGCTGCAATGGGACGGCGAAGTGATGGTGTCGGCCGCCCTGCAGGGCGCCGGAGCCGGCGCGAACAGCAGCAGCCTGCGCCAGCGGTTCGTGGTGGACGAGGAGGACATCCTCGGGGTAGATGTCAGGGAACTGGACCGCACACGGACCGGGATCTTTGTCGGCAGCGTCGCCGTGGTGGCGGGTTCGGCGATCGTGTGGGTGGTGTCGCAGCTCACCGGCGGCGGCACCGCGGCCCCGACCGACCCCCCGAACCCCGGACCCAGCGAACCCTTCGTGCGCATTCGCATTCCCTAGCCGGAAACCCCGGGCGGGCGGCGAAGGAGGGTCGGGTGCCGGCCTGCCCCGTCGCGGGAGGTCTCAGCCGTCCGACACGCCGCCAAACACGTCCTTGACTCTCAACCGGAGGCGAACATGATGCGCACCGGTCTGGCCCTGATCCTTCTCCTGACCGTATCCGGCTGCGCCCGATGGGTGCCGGCCCAGCTGGGGACGGTCCCGCCCGGCACCGACGTCCGCCTCCGCCTCTCCGAGGACGGCGCCGAGCAGCTCGAGGAGATGACCGGCGCGGGTACCACCGAGGTCACGGGAGAACTGCTCCAGTGGGAGCCTGAGGTGCTTGTATCCACCGCGCTTGGACCCTCGGCCATGCGCCTCGACCCGGGCCTGCGCCAGCGCCTTGTCCTGGATCCGGACAACGTGGTCGCGATCGACGTGCGCGAGGTCGACCGTACCCGCACCGGGCTTCTGGTGGGTGGCGTGGTGGCGGTGGCGGGATCTGCGATCGCCTGGGCGTTGGTCAACATCATCCGGGGCAGCGAAGGAGCACCCACCTCACCGACGACGGATGTCCCCCAGGAGCCCTTCGTACGGTTGCGCTTTCCCTAGCAGCCCCTGGACAAGCTCCGCTCGACATTCGAGCGGCGGCGCATCCACGCTGGAACGCCGGGCTCTGCGTTGCTTCCCGGCCCAATCGCGCTGCTATTCGGAACCCGCCCTTCAGGATCCGCAGGTCTCCGGCGCACCCCGAAAGCGACCGTAGATCGTCTCTGGGTGCGCCGGGTCGGCGTTGTCAGCTACTCAGCTGCCGCCCTGGTAATAGGGGTTGCCGGCGAGCTCCTCCGAGGACACCGGCCAGCGCCGGTTGGTCCCCAACTGCTTGGTCACCTCGTCCCACTGCCACGGCTTGATGTCGTAGTAGCGGTGGTCCTGAAGGCGGCGGCCTTCGACCATGAACTCGAGCCTGCGCTCGTGAATGAGCTGTTCGTAAACCTCGCCGGTGTCCATGCTCATGAACGGCGACAGATCCCAGGCGGCGCGCACCATGTTGATCTGGTTGACCGCCTCCTGGTAGTTGCCCGACACCAGGTGGCCCTCCGCCAGGATCAGCCGCGCCTCCTGCCAGCGGCTGACCGGAAGGTCTGCATCCAGGCCCGGGTACTTGAAGAACCGGTGCACGTCGCCCGTATGGGGCGGCGGCGCGGCGAGCTCGGGCGGGCCGACGCGCGTCCCGATGCGCGGATCCACCATGCCGGTCACCGGGTCCTCGATGGCCACGTTGCGCGGATCGATGATGACGCCCGTGATCGACTGGTGGTAGGTGTTGAGGCTGTTCAGCGAGCCCGGCTGCTGGTAGCGGCACGCGAAATAGAAATCGGGCTTTACCGCGAGCGCCGCCTCGGCGGCCGTCATGGCGGCCGTCATCTGGCCCATGTCCCTGCCGCGCTCGAAGTAGAGCGCCCGATGGACCCGGGCCTTGGTCGCAAGCGCCGCCGCCCGCAAGTCCGGGTTGCTCGCCTGGGCCACCTGGTCGAGCGTGGACAGCGTCTGTTCCAGCACGACATCCGGTGCCACCGGCGGCTCGCCGTTGAAGGGCACCTCTTTGAAGTGATCGGCGAGACCGATGCGCGCGAAGGCCTCCCAGAAGATGCCGCGCACGATGGTCGTGTCGGCGGGGTTCGACGCCTGCAACCTCCTCACTGCCTCCTCCGCGATCCAGCGGGCGGAAGACAGAGAGTTCCAGGCCCCGTTCTGGACCGTGTTGAACCCCTCCATGTGGCCCCACATGTGGAGCTCGGTGAAGGTGAAACTCGAAATGAATGTTACGTCGTCGGACTGCAGGGCGTTGGCCGCGACCATGCCGTCCCAGGCGTCGCAGACCACGCCCTCGGGCGTCGCGGCCAGAGCGGGAACCAGATCCGGCTCTTCCAGATCCGCGATCGTGAGGCTTCCCGGGTTGTCGACGGTGAACAGGTCACCGCATCCCGCTGCAATCAACACGGTGAACGAAAGTACGCCCAATCTCAATATGTGCATTCGCATGGTTATAACTCCCCTTTAGTCAGAGATCCGCTCATCGCCAGTGGCGATCGATCCGATACCCGTCGCACACTCGCATCCTAGAACGTCGCCTGGAAACGAATGCCATAGCGTCTGGGGCTCGGCGGCTGACCGTAGTCCGAGTTCATGCCGAATGCGTTGTAGGGTCCACCGGACCGGGCATCGGGGATTCCGTGGTAGGGCGTCAGGGGATCGGACATGCAGACATCCGCGGGGCACTTGTTCCAGAGGAACAGGTTGTTCGCCGACAATCTGACCACCAGGGAACTCATGCCCGCCAGCGAGGTCAGGAATCTCTCCGGAACGTTGTAGTTGACGGAGAGGTCCGCGAACCGAAGGAAGTCGGCCCTGAAGAGGTAGCTGGAAATCATCGAAGGATGCTGGTTGCCGAAGTCCTCCGCGACCCGCTGGCGCTCCTCCACCGAGGTGTTCGGGTCGTCCAGGATGGCTTCGAACTCGGCCACTCGGGGTGAATTCCGGGTAAAGGCGTCCTGAATGACCGACACCTCCGAGAACATGTGATAGTCGTACGCCCCGCTGAAGGTGGCGTTGACGCTCACGCCCCCGGGGAGGTCGAGCGAGGTGAGGAAGCTCCCGGTCCAGAGCGGGATGGGACGCCCCACGTACTCCAGCGAATCGCCGCCCGCTGCATTCTTGAGCTTGTTGGGCGTGATCTGGTTGAGCCTCGTGAGCTGCGCGATGGGCACCGCCACGGTATAGGGGTTGCTGGGGTCGGGCACCGGAGCGATCCACGCACCGGGCGTGAACCCCTCCTTCATGGTGGGATAGTACCGGCCGGCGCTGGTACCGCCCTGGATGTGCACGCGGTAGGGGGGCACGCCGCCCATGTCGAGGATCTCGGAGTCATTCAGAGCGACCTGGAAGGTGGTCGACCATCTCAGGCTGGGACGGCGGACCCAGGTAACGTCCAGCGAAGACTCGAACCCCTGGTTGCGAATCTGGCCGACGTTGGAAACAACCGGCTGGAGGAAACCGGTGGAGGCCGCGGATGGCACGGGCAGAAGCGCGTCGCTGGTGGTCGCGTTGTAGTACACCAGGTCCAGCCCGACGCGACCGTCGAGGAAGCCGAACTCCGTCCCGAACTCCCATTCCAGGGTGCGCTCGGGCTTCAGATCCGCGTTTCCGGGGTTGCCGGTTCTCACGATGGAGAGGTTGTTCACGGCGATGCCGGGCAGCCAAGTCTGGGTGGCGTCGAACGCGCCGGGCTGCAGCCCCGCCGCGCCGAGCGCCGCCCGCACCCGGAACTGGTCCCAGCTCTGGAACGGCCAGAAGTCATGCTCCGACACAACCCAGGAGGCACCGCCCTTGGGGTACACCTGGAAGGCGAAGTTCTCACCGAAGGCCGAGTTGCCGTCCACGCGCAGACCGGCGTTCAGGAAGAAGCGGTTCCAAAGCCCGACCTCCTCCTGGGCGTACACCCCGGCGTTGATGACCTCCTGGAAGGTCTCGTTCGGCGGCAGGAGCTGCGATCCGGCCGGCAGCGTTGCGAGCTGGCGCAACGGGAAGTCCCGAACCCCGAGCGTCCTGAACCACTCCTCCTCCCAGAAGCTCTGGCCACCGACCAGCAGGGTGGAGGTCAGGTTCTCGTTGAAGTCGCGCGTCCACGAAGTCTTGAAGTCAAGCGTGGTGGCGGTGCGCTCGGAGGTGCGCACCAGGCGCTCGCCCTGTTCGTGATAGATGTTGAGGCCCTTGGCAACATGCTCGATGTACTCCTCGGTCATCCGGTCCCGGCCCATGATGAGCTCCGAGCGGATGCCGTGGCCCCAGTCGTAGTTCAAGGCGCCGCTGAGCGTCACGCGCTGCTCGTCCTGGTTCGACGTCACGCTCGCGATCGGATCGCTGTCCAGCGGCAGGAAGTGCTCGCTCGCGGAGAGCGGTCCGCTGTACCCGTGCGGCGGCGGCCACGCGATCTCGTAGGCGTTGACGCCGTAGCGCCCGCCGTAGGGGAAGCGCGGCGCCGGATTCCTGGGCGTCGCCAGGAAGAAGCCCCACAGGTATCCGCTCCCCCAGTTGAGCCCGTTCTGCCCGGGCTGGCGCCGGTCGCTGAACACTGTGTTCATGTCCACGCGAATGCCCAGCCTCTCCGTGGCCTGCACCGTGAGGTTGGCGCGCAGGTTGGCGTCCAGGGTTCCCTGGAAGTCGCGGTATTCGCGGCCCATCTGCCCCACCTCGTCGCGGAGACGGCCGGAGGCATAATACTGTACCGTCGAGGTCCCGCCCCGCACGTCCGCGTTGAAGTCCATGACCGAGCCCCAGCCGCCGAGGTAGTCGAGGACGGGCTTGCCCAGTGTCTGCAACTGCTTGGTGTCGAAGTTGTAGCCCCACACTCCCTTCAGGCGGTCTTCGGGGATTCTCGTGCCGTCGAAGCCGGTCCCGAACGTCCACACCGGATCGCCGGCGCTTCCGCGCTTGGTGATGATCTGGATCACCCCGCTCGAGGCCTCGGTGCCGTACAGGGTCGCGGCCGCCGCGCCCTTGATGATCTCGATGCGCTCGATGTCGTTGGGGTTCAGCCGGTCGAGCGATGTCGCCTGCCGGGCGCCACCCACCTTGCTGTAGTTGGAGTCGATGCGCACCCCGTCGACGTAGATGAGCGGGGCGCTCCGCTGCGTGAGGCTGACGGCCCCGCGCAGGAGAATCTGGCTCGAGGTCCCCACGTTGGGGGCGATCCCGGGCACCATCCCGGCGACACGCCCGGAGAGGGCCTCGGTGATGTTGGATATCGGCGCTGTGTTGATCGCTTCGGCCCCGAGCGTTTCGACCGTCGCGCCCAGCCGCCGCCGTTCGGTAACGACTCCGGTACCGGTGACGATCACCTCGTCCAACGCGATCGCCTCCGATTCCAGCTGGACATCCACGTTCACGGTTTCCTCCGCCACCACAGTGACGTCCAGGGTCTGGGTCCCGTATCCGATGTAGCGGACCTCCAGAACGTGGCTGCCGACGGGAATGCCGAGCAGCACGAAACGGCCGTTGGCGTTGGTGACGTTGCCGACACCCTCTTCGGCGATGCTCACCTGCGCGCCCGCCAGCGGCAGCCCGGTGCCCACCTCCTGGACCGAGCCCGTGATGGTGCCCGTCTGGGCGGACGCGGGAGCGGCCGCGACCATGGCCATGGCGCATATCGCGCCGGTAAAGGTGACGACCTGACGAAGGACTTTCATGCTTCCACCTCCTGCTTGGGGAACGGCACCGATCCTGCTTACGGGAATCCTCCCTGGATTCGCCGGGTCTGCGGGGCAGCAGGCGCGCAGCCTGCGACCGCGCGAACTAACACATGGCGCAGTTGTCGTTGTTGATGGCACCCAGCCGCTCCAGCAGAGCGATGGTCGCCGGGAACGGGCGAACGTTGTAGCTCGGACTGTTGGCCATGTCAACGGTGGTCTGGCCGAGTCGCGTCACCGCATGTACGTCGGCGCCGCGCTCGATCAGATACATAATGACCTCGTTGTCCCCTCGCGACGCGGCGTTGTGCAGCGGCGTGCGGGCATCCAGGTCCCGGGCGTTGACGTCGGCGCCCAGCTCCTCGACGAGGTACCTGACGGCCGGGAGCCATCCGCCGGGCACATACCGGTGTTCGTTTGCGGCACGCTGGTCGTATCCGACGCCGGTGGCCGCGTGGATGGCGTACATGGCCGCGCCTCCCGCCGGGACAGGCGGTATGCCGCTCTGGTCCACGGCGGCCGAGTAGTCCGCAGCCACAGGGGCAACGCCGGCGTCCGGCGGCTTTCGGCTGGGGATGTCCGGGTCCGCCCCGTAGGCGACCAGCAGCTTCATCGCGGCGACGTCGACGCCGAGCGCGGCGCGGAAGAAGGGCGTCGTCCCCTCCAGGTTGGCGCTGACGAGACGCTGATGCGCCCACCAGAGGTCCCTGGCGAGCCGCGCGTCGGGATCCGCGCCCGCCTGCAGCAGCGCCTCCATCACGTGGAGGTAGTCGGCCTTCTGTGCCTCGTGCGCGCGCGGCTGGGGATAGAAGGACGTGCCGGCCCATTGCACGTTGATCACGGCATAGAGCGGCGTCGCCCCGGGATCGCTGGCAACGTTGGGGTCGGCCCCCCGGTCGAGGAGATGCAGCCCCAGATCGAAACGCCCGTTCAACATGGCGATCAGCAGCGGGCTGGTCCCGTCCCCGCTGGTCTGGTCGATGTCCGCGCCCCCGTCCAGAAGCGCGTCCATTGCCTCCAGGTGCCCGGCGCGGGCCGCGTGGAGAAGCGGGGTGAGCCCGCCCCACCTTCCCACCAGGGCCGGCTGGCCCGGAGGGGGATTGGTGGATATCGGCGAGATTCCCTGCACTTCGCCGTCCAGGATCAGCACCTCGCCCCTGCGCTGCACTTCGCGCGCGGCCTCGATGGCCACCGCCACCTGGCCGGGCGTCGGAGGTTCTCCCTCGTCGACCGGCCCCCAGGGGTCCTCCCGCGGGTCGTTCTCCAGCCAGTCCGGGCGGAACTGCGCCAGCACCTCGTACAACCGGTGCTGGGCGGCGATGTCCACCGTCGCCCGCCGATCCACATCCTCGATCACGGATTCGGCCAGCGCGACATCCGCTCCCAGGTCGAGCAGCGTGCGGATGGCCCGGGCGCGGTTGCGGGCGGCCGCGAAGATCAACGGCGTCTGCTTCCATTCCCGCTCGCGAGCGTTCAGGTCGGCGCCGGCATCGGCCAGAACCCGGATGGCCTCCGAACTGCCTGACTCGGCCGCCAGGTGCAGCGGGGTCACGCCGCTGTTGGTGGTCTTCGCGTGCACCTCGGCACCCGCCGCGAGCAGCGCCTCCACGACCCCGGCCCCTCCTGCCCGGCTCGCGAGGTGGAGGGGCGTGTAGCGTCCGATGCGGGTGCCCGCCTCCAGGTTCGCGCCCGCGGTGATCAGCAGCCCCGCCATCTCCGCGTCAGCGTGACGCGCCGCCCAGTGAAGCGCGGTCATGCCGTCGCCCTGGGCCTCGTTGGCGTCGGCCCCCTGCTCCAGCAGGGCGCGCACCGCCTCGAGATCCCCGCGCATGGCCGCATCGGCTACCGGGCCGCCTGCCGCCGGACTGGCCAGCAGCAGGGCGATGATCGCGAAGGCGGTCGTCGGATTCACCGGCGGACCCCTATCGGCTCGACGACTGCGCCGCGGCCACGGCGCCACCGGGATAACCCAGAGCGAACTCGCCCGTGCTGTCGCCGAAGCTGTCCATGTCGTCGTGCCCCAGCCGGTGCAGCAGACTCAGGAAAACGTTCGCCATGGGAGTCCCGTCGGGGGCCTTCAGGTGAACGTTGCCTTCGAGCAGCCCGTTTCCGTGGCCCAGCAGGATGAGCGGGCAGCGCCGGTGGTTGTGGACGTTGCCGTCCGCCATCGGCGAACCCCACACGATCACCGACTTGTCCAGCAGGCTGGCGTCTCCCTCCATGCTCGCCTGGAGCTTCTCCAGGAAGTACGGCAGCGGGCTCATGCGGTACTGGGCGATCTGGTTGAAGTCGAGGATGGCTTCTTCGCTGTTGCCGTGGTGCGAGGCCGGATGGAACGGCGTGGTGGTGCCGCTCTCCGGATGGATCCGGTTCGAGGCGTCGCGCCCCATCTTGAAGGACACCACCCGCGTCATGTCGGTCTGGAATGCCAGAACCTGCAGGTCGAACATCAGCTCCATGTGCTCGGCGTAGGAATCGGGCACGCCGGCGGGGGCTTCCGGCAGCTCGCGCTGCTCGCCGCTCGAGTTGAACTCCTCCACCTTCTGAATCCGCCGCTCGACCTCGCGCACGTTCTCGAGGTACCGGTCCAGCCGGTTGCGGTCCTCGGTCCCCACCCGGGCCCTGAGCGTCGCCACCTCATCCACGATCCAGTCGAGGATGCTCTGGTTGGTGCGCCTGCGCACCGCCCGCTCTTCGTTGCTTCCGCCGGCGCCGAAGAGGAGGTCGAACGCCGCGCGCGGGTCGCGGATCATCGGCAGCGGCTCGGTCGGCGACGCCCAGCTGATCGCATCCGTGTACGCGCAGTGGTAGTTGTACCAGCATCCTCCGCCCTGCCCCAGGTTCTCGATGCAGAGCTGCAGCGACGGCAGCGCCGTGTCCTGCCCGAACCGGCGCGCCTGCAGCTGGTCGAGGGATACGCCCACATAGATGTCCGAGCCCTGCGTCTGCTTGGGATGGCATTGGGTCAGGAACACCGCCGTCGAGCGAAAGTGATCGCCGCCGATCTCGTTGGGTTCGTAGGCCTCCGCCATGCGAACATCGGTGTTGCTGACGATCGTGAGGTGGTCCTGGAAGCGTTCGAGCGGTTTGAGCACGTTCGCATCGGTCATGCGAAAGTTTCGCCCGGTCGTCTCGGGCGCGAACAGGTGCTGGCTCGCGCCCCATTCGCTGCAGCCCGGTACCCCGTGCACCTCTTCGATGCACACCAGGCGGGTGCGGTCCTCGAGAGCGGCCGAGGCGCGCCCCCAGCGCCCCGGTCCGGCCGGGATCATGGCGTCCAGGAGGGGGAGCGCCACCGTGGCCCCCATCCCGCGAACGAAGGTGCGGCGGGGAATGTGCGCGCCCGTGATGAAGCTGGTCGTCATCGTCGTGCTCCCTCTATCGTTGCGCCCGGGGCACAGGCCCCGAAGCATGTGTCCTCTGCTATCCGCCCTCTATGCCTTCAGCCGTCGCAGCGCCCATGTCCTGCCTGCTGCGGAAGGCGTCGCTGGTCGCGACGCCCAGGATGAAGGAAGAGATTCTGTAGTCGTTCGCCTCCGCCTCGCGGGCGATGGCGCGTATGGTCGGCCCGTCGTAGTACTCCACGCGACGCCCGAGGGCGTAGGCCAGCAGGTTCATGGTGAACGTGCGCACCAGCGGAATCGGGCGCTCCAGGAGCGCGTCCGCGAGCTGAACCGCGTTGGTCAGCTGCGTGCCGTCGTAGAGCTGGCCCCGGGCGTCGAGTGGTGACCCGCTCTCGCGAATCCGCCATTCCCCGGTCACCCCGAAGTTCTCCAGCGCCACGCCGATGGGGTCCATGAACTGATGGCAGGCAGCGCACACCGGGTTGCGCCGATGGATCTCCAGGCGCTCGCGCGTGGTGAGCAGCCGGCCCTCGCCTTCGTCTTCGGTCTCTTCGAGAGCCGGCACGTCGGGCGGAGGCGGCGGGGGCGGCGCGTCAAGCAGCACTTCCATCACCCATTTGCCCCGCAGGACCGGCGACGTCCGCGTCCCCATGGACGTCGACATCAGCACGCTGCCGTGCCCCAGCAGTCCCTGGCGCAGCATCCCCTCGGGATACTCCACGCGCCGGAAGCCCTCTCCGACCACGCCCTGGATGCCGTAATGCTCCGCCAGACGCTGGTTCATGAAGCTGTAGTCGGCGCTGTAGAGCTCCAGCAGGCTCCGGTCCTCACGCACCAGATGATCGAAGAACAGCTCGGTTTCGCGCCGCATGGCGGCCTTGAGCTGCTCGTTGAAGTGGGGGAACCAGAAGGCGTCCGGCTGCACCCTCTCGAGATCCTGGAGCCTCAGCCACTGGGTGGCGAAGCGTGTCGCCAGGCTCTCGGAGCGCGGATCGGCCAGCATCCGGCGGACCTGCTGCTCCAGAACGCCGGAGCCCGAGAGCCGGTTGCGGCTCGCGAGCGAGATCAGTTCGTCGTCCGGCTGCGTTCCCCAGAGGAAATACGACAGCCTGGATGCGAGAGCGAGGTCGCTGATCGGATAGCTCCCTCCCGCCTCGAGCGCGTTCTCCGGGGCCTCCTCGATTCTGAACACGAAGTGCGGGCTCGCCAGGATGGCCTCGAGGACGGTGCGCACGCCGGTCTCGAACCCCCCTTCGGCGGACCCCACGTCGTAGAACGACATCAGGCCCGCGAGGTCCGGGTCGGTGAGTGGCCGGCGATAGGCCTGCCGGGCCAGCCTCGCGGCGATCTCGCGGGCACAGGATCGTTCGGCCTCCGGCGACGTCGGCCGGCAACTGAAGACCCGCTGCCGGCTCGGGGTCTCGGAGACGCCCTGCGGATCGACGGGGCCGCGGACCGTAAGGTCTCTGAGGTGGGTCAGGACGACGAATCCCGTCCCGATGCGGAAGCGGACGCCCGAGTTGGACCAGCCGAAGGGCTCCTGCAGGTCGGCGTAGGGACCGTCCTGCTTCCTGATGAACGCCGCCGCGACCCGATGCTGGCCCGCGCTTACGAAGACGGGATCGGTGAACTGGTTCCAGTTCGGGCCGAAGTCCGCGTCCCGGCGGAGCTCCTCCACCGGAAGCAGAACGACCCGCTCCCCGTCGATGGAGATGTCCATTTCCGCGAAGCGCTCATGGTCCCCCGCCCAGAACGACATCTCGAAGACGTACTCGCCGTCCGCGGGGAAATGGTGGTCGACCACGATGCCGCCGCGGGTGCCGTAGGGCGCGCCCTCCACGTGGTCCCACTCGTGCTGGGACTGGTACGTGGACACGAGGTAGGTTTTGGAGTCCGAGGTCGCATCGGGGTGCCCCAGCACCAGACGGCTGACGTCGTTGGCGGCGTTCAGATACGAATTGAGGAGCGTAGGCGACAGCGGCTGGGAGACCGCCATGTGGTCGAAGTTCCCGAGATAGAGGTCCGGGGGAAGCCACTGGCTGGCGTCGACATCGATGCCGAAGAGGTCCAGGACGGCCTTCTCGTACTCGGCCCGGTTGAGCCGCTGGAAGCTGCGGTTGCCCGGGTTGGGGTTGGCCGCCGCATAGCCGTCGATGGCCTGCTCGAGGGTCTCGACGAGCGCAAGGAGCGTGTCCCCCGCCGGACGGGGGATGCCGGGCGGAGGCATCATCCCGGTGCGCAGCTTGGCGACCATGCGTTCCGCCGTCTCCCAGTCCTCCCACGGGGCGCTCACGTCGAAGCCCTGGACCGACATGTTGCCGGTCATCATGGCGTCGTTGTGACAGACCTGGCAGTACTGGCGGACGACGGCGGTGAGGGCTTCGGACGAGGGGGCGGTGCGAGGCGCCGCGGACCGGCCCGCGGCGCCGGGAATGTGGCTGGCCGCGAGCGCCGGGGCGGAAAGTCCGACCGCAGATTGGGACCTCGGCGCGCGCCCTCCATCATGGCCCACAAACAGGGCCAGACCCAGGAGCGAGATTCCTGGAAGGAAAGCTCTCACAAACACCTCCGTCTGCAGACGGCTGCGCGGAATGCGCACGCGCCCCCGGGGCACACTGCTCCCGGGCATAGCGCCGCCTCAAAGTACGCCTTGGGCTTTCCCGTTCGCAAGCACGGCGGTCCGGATTGGTCCGGACTGCTTCGCACCGCCGGCGGTAACCGGCGCCGCCATCAGCGCGCACCGCCATTGGCGGCGGCGCGCTCCCGCAAATCCGCTCCTGTAAGTACCCCTGCGTACCTGCCCGGGTGCGCGCTCCTCCCGCGCCCGTTTCCTGCCTTCGCTACCGGGGAATCACCGGCAGCGTGATGTGCGACGGATACCGGGCGTTGTGGTAGATCGTCTGACTGGCCGACTGCACTTCGGTCTCGAGATGGACCGGGCCGCCGGTGTTCGGGTTGCGGTCGTACTTGGGGAAGTTGCTGCTCGAGATCTCGACGCGGATCTGGTGGCCTTCCTGGAAAAGGTTGCTGCTCGCCCACAGATCGATGTTGAACTCGTACACCGTGCCCGGTTCCAGCAGCTCGAAGTCCCTGAAGTCGGGACTGCTGTGATAGCGCGCGCGCAGGATGCCATCGGCGATGTTGATGGCCTTTCCGTCCGGATGGACGTCAACCAGCATGGCGGTGAAGTCGGTGTCGGTCGCGGTGGTCGATGCGTATAGCGTGGCCGTGATCGGGCCGGTTACCTCCACGGCCTCCTCCAGCGGCGGCGTGGTGAACACCAGGATGTCGTCCCGCTCGGCGATGTCCGCCCGGTCGAAGGGGCCGGGGGGCGTGGGCCCGAACATGAGGTTGCCGCCGCGGGTGGGGACCGGGTTCATCGGGTCGTAGACGAACTCGTCGACCGGGTCGGCGGCTCCCGGCATCTCCGCGCTCAGGGTCCCGTCGCCGCCTGAGCCGTTCGCGTTGCCCCCGCTGTGAAAGTAGTAGTTCGTGTACTGGGTGCGGGCGATCGGCCACTCGTTCTCGGAGCGCCAGACGTTCTCGCCCATGATGAAGATCCGCACCGGCGGCTCGTCCAGATAACCGTTGTCGGCTCCCTGGAGCAGGGCGTCGAACCACTTCACGTGCAGGCTGTCGAAGTCGACGGTGGCGTTCGGCCCGAAATCGATGCCGTCGTACACGAAGTTCGGGACGCTGGCATGCGGCCAGGGGCCGATGAGCAGCTTCTGATTCTCCCGCGCGTACTCGTTGTGGCCCTTCTCAACCATGCCCGTGTAGCTGACGAGGGTGCCGTCGAGGAAGACATCGTACCACCCGCCGATATTCAGGGAAGCCGCGGCGAAATCCTCCAGGCGCGCTTCCGAGTCGAGCACTTCCCAGTAGGCGTCGTAGGTCGGATGCATCACGAAGTCGCGCCACCAGGGATTGTCCTGGCCCGTGGCCGCGCCCATCTCCAGCAGCGGCATGGTCCAGAGCACCTGGTCCCAGTCCGGGTTGCCCGCCTGGCCGGTGCGCCCGCCCATCCCCGACGCCCAGCCGATGCGCGAGCCGAGCGCGAGGGCGCCGCCCGGATAGGCCGTGTCGAAGTAGTAGTTGAACGGGGTCACCCGGGGGGCCATCGCCTTCAGGTATGGGGACCTGAACTCCGCTCCCTTCCACTGCGTGGTGGCCAGGTAGGAGTTGCCGTGGGTGCCCACCTGTCCGTCCGACCATGGCTGCTGGCCGATCCAGTTCTGCGTGTCGTGGCTGTCGTTGGCCTCGGCCAGGTAGGGATACCAGCTGCCCTCGGAGTCGAAGCGCCCGCGCACGTTCTGATGGACGTAGACGTATCCGCGCTCGGCCCAGCGCAGGCCCTCCTCCCACGAGGCGGCGTCGGAGCCGTTGTCGTAGGGATCGCGGATCAGCAGCGCGGGATGGCGGCCCGGCGCGGCCGGCCGGTAGACATCCGTGGAAAGAAGCGTGCCGTCGCGCATGGGCACCATGAGGTTGTGGTGCACGATCGCGCTCTCTCCGGCGCGGAATTCGCCGCCGTGCAGCTGCTGCGCCTCCAGCGGAGCCGTGGACAGCGAAAGAAGCAGAACGAGCCCGCCTGCGGCGGTCCTTCCAATGGTACGCGACTTCATGACGATCTCCTGTAAGGAAATGATGTTCCCGCCCGCTTCACGGGCGAAGCATCGACAACCTGCGTCCTGATTCTTGCGGAGTTCCGACGGTTCAGTTGCGGTCGGACTCCGCGATGGCCGCGTGGATGGCCTCCACCGAGACATCCGCGATCCAGTCCACGAGCTCGCGCCCGAGCGTCAGGGTGCGGGGGATGGGCGCGAGGTCGACGCCGTTGATCGAGAAGTGTCCCGCGCGGATGCGCTGCTCCATGCGTACGGTGGTGGGATCCGTGAGCATCATGATGGAGGTGGCACTGAACTCGTCGTGAAGGCCGGGGTCCTGCATCACCTCGTTGATGCCGCGCTCCCGCAGCCATTCCTGCCGCTGCACCCAGTTGTAGTACTCGGGAACATGATGGATGCTGGTCCTGCCATCGGTCCACTTGGCGGAAAGGGCCTGCGCCACCTCGAGTTGCGGCTGCTGATTGCCGCCGCTGTCGCCGATGAGGAGGATGTGTTCGAAGCCGTTGGCCCGCAGGGCGGTGGAGACATCGGTGAGCACGCTCTTGAAGGTCTCGACCCTCACCCCGATGGTGCCCGGATAGCGGATGGTGCCGGGTTCCAGGTCGATCTCCCCTTCGGGTACGTACTTGATGATCGGGGCGATGAGGGCATTGCCCAGCTTGCGCGCGATCGCCTCGGCCGTCTGCTGCAGGATGTAGTTGTGCTTGCCGCCCGCCAGGTAGGGGCCGTTTTCCTCCACTCCGCCGGTGGGCACGAGCACCGTCGTCTTCCCGGCACGGATCGCGTCGCGCACCTCCATGAAGGTGAGTTCCTCGATCCAGACGGACTCCAGTGCGTCGATCGGACGCGCCGCGTCGGGATCGATCGGGTTTCCGCCGCTCCCGGGCCTGGGCGCCTGCTGCGCGTCGACCGCGTTCGGGAGAAGGAGCAGGGCGAGGGCGAACAGCTTCACGAACCGGGCCATCAATGCCTCCGGGATTGCGGGATTGCGGTCAGAAACTGACCGGGATGCATGCATCGGCACCGTAACGGCGGAAATGGCGGTACGCAAGCCAGCCGCGAACTGCGCAGACCGCGGTCCCGGCGAAGCGATCCGGCACCGATGCGGCGCCGCTCGAACGCCGCCAGGAGCTCCTCCTCGGAAGGCTAGCCCGACCTCCGGTGCCAGGCCGCAAGCACCTCGGCCTCGCGTTCGGCGGCGAGGCCCGAGCGCATGGGCATCCGATCCTCTTCGGGAAGCGCCTTCCACCACTCGAGCGTCTCGGCCGCGGTGACCGCGAGCGGCCGATAGCGCAGGCCGGCGGCGATGCCCCGGGCGCGGCTCATGCGCGCGAACCCCGTGGTCGGTCCCACCGGCGGCTGCCAGACCGGCAGGTCGCTCCAGGGCCGGACGCCCTGATCACGCAGGAAATCGAGGGCGACGAAGGTGAGGTTCGAGGGCGTCGAAGTCACCGCCTTGATCCCGTGGAGGAACTCCTCCATGTGCAGGTCGCCCTCCGGTCCGATCACGTTGTAGAGGCCCCTCGTCTCCTGTTCGAGCAGATGAACCATGAACTCGGCCAGATCCCGCACGTCGATGTACTGCACGGGATCCATGGGGGTGTTGGGAGCGAGCACTTCCCCGCCCCGGTCCATGCGCGCGCACCAGTAGGTGAAGCGGTCGCTCCGGTCCCCGGGGCCCGCCACCAGGCCGGGGCGGACGATGGTGCAGCGGTCCCCGAAGGCCGCCTGCAGCTCCTGCTCCGCCAGCGCCTTCATCGGCCCGTAGCCCTCCCACTCCTCCATCGGCAGGTCCGCCTGTCCCACCACGGCGGACTCGTCGATCCCGATCTCCACCCGGGACATGTAGGCCGCCTGGGTGGAGATGAAGAGGTATTGATCCGTCCGGTCCACCAGCAAGCGGGCCGTGGCGCGAACCTGGTCGGGGGTGTAGCCGGAGTTGTCGATGACCACGTCCCAGGTGCGGTCTCCCGCGAGGGACGAAAGGTCGCCGTCGCGGTCTCCTATCAGGTTTTCCAGCCCGCTGAAACGGTCCTGGAACATGCGCGGCTGGCTGCGCCCGCGATTGAACAGGGTGAGCTCGTGGCCGCGCGACAGAATGCGATCGACCTGCCAGGGGCCGATGAACCCCGTGCCTCCGAGCAAGAGGATGCGGGAAGCCCTGCGCGGCCGCCTGGCCGCTTCGGACCCATGCCCGTTCGCCGAGGCCGGGTACCCGAGCCCGAGACCGATACCGCCGCCGGCCACGGCCGACAGCCGGAGAAAGTCGCGTCGATTCGTCGTCATTTCCCTCATCTCCCGTGAGAGGATAAGCGTCATGCGGGGCCCGCCGGCCAGGAATGCGGCGGTCCCGCGCTCCTACTCCGTGGCCGGGCGTCCCGCGCCGCGTCCGTCCTGCTTGTAGACCACGCCATCTTTCATGACGAAGTCGATGTCCTGAAGCAGATCGATGTCGGCCAGCGGATCTCCCCGCACCGCCACCAGATCCGCGACCTTGCCCGCCTCCACGCTTCCCAGTTCGTCCGTCCGGTGGAGCACGATCGCGGCCTCGCGGGTCGCGGCCAGGATCGCATCCGCCGGCGACATGCCCGCGTCCACCAGCAGGCGGAACTCTCCCGCGTTTTCCCCGTGCGGGAAGACCCCGGCGTCGGTGCCGAAGCCGATGTTCACGCCCTCCCGCATCGCGAGCTGAATGGACTCGCGGAAGTACGGGTAGATCTCGAGCGCCTTCTGGCCCGGCAGCCCGCCGAGCGTGCCCGCCAACGCCCGCTCGCGGACATCCTCGAACGCCATCATGGTGGGGACCAGATAGGTGCCGTGCTCGGCCATCAGACGCACCGTTTCGTCGTCCAGCATGGACCCGTGCTCGATGGACGTGACGCCGGCCCGCACGGCCGCCTTGATCCCCTCCAGTCCGTGCGCGTGGGCCGCCACCGTGCGCTCGGCCATGTTGGCGGTCCGGACCAGCACGACCATCTCCTCTTCGGTGTATTGCTGGACCCCCACGGCGTCGCCCTCCGAGAGCACGCCGCCCGTGGCGCAGAACTTGATGACGTCGGCGCCATACTTGATCTGGTAGTTCACCGCCTCGCGCACGCGCTCGGCGCCCTGGGCGATGCCGTCCTCGATTCCGGGCTCCTCGAAGATGTCCGGGCGGTAGCCGTTGCTGTCGCAGTGTCCTCCGGTGATCCCGAGGGAGTGAACGGCCGTGTACATGCGCGGTCCCGGCACCATGCCCGCGTTGATGGCATCGCGCAGCGCCACGTCGGCGAAGTCGTCGCTTCCGACGTTGCGGATGGTGGTGAAACCCGCCTCGAGGGTGATTCTGGCGTTCATGACGCCCGCGATGGCCAGGTGTCCGGGCCAGCGGCGCAGGCCGCTGCCTCCGCCCCCGGGGTCGCTGGTGATGTGGGTGTGAAGGTCGATGAACCCGGGCATCACCGTGTGGCCGGAGAGATCGATGAGCGTCGCTCCCGGCGGCACTGCGATCCCCTCCCCCACGGCCTCCAGGCGGGTGCCGCGCACCAGGATGGTGACGTTCTCGCGCACGCTGCCGTCCACGCCGTCAATGAGGCGTCCGGCGACGACCGCGGTCAGTTCGGTACTGTCGGGCAGGGTGACCCGCTGCGCGTCGAGGCCGGAGGGAGCCACCGCCCACGAAACCGCCGACACCAGCAGGAACCCCACGCCGATCCGGATCGCACCGGGTCGCTTCGGCAGACGGCCCTTCCGGATCGTCATCGCCCCGAGCCGCCGTTGTCCGCTCTTCATGCGCTCCCTCCCGGGAAGTCCGTTTCGCCTGCGATCCCCAGCCCTTCCGCAACGGTATGCCATCATTTGTACCTCACGCCGTCCTTGACAACCATCCGGACATAGCCGAGGACGTTGATGTCGAACAGAGGATTTCCCTCCACGACGATGATGTCGGCCAGCTTGCCCGGCTCGATCGTTCCGAGATCTCTTCCCCGGCCGATCACCTCGGCCCCCGTCTTGGTCGAGGCCGAGATCGCGGCCAGGGGCGTCATACCCGAGTCCACCAGGGCGGAAATCTCCCGCCACGCGGCCTCGGTGTGGAAGTTCATGGGCGACCCTGAATCGGTGCCCATGGCGATCACCGCGCCTCCTTCGATGAACTGCCGGGCCGCGACCTCCGAGTTGCGGATCTGGCGGGGCGTCGTCCGGAAATACGAGTTGCGGTGGAAGTCCTCGAAGGAACGCTGGAATTCCCGGTACAGGTCGGGGGGCAGGTCCTCCTTCAGCCGGCGATCCTGCAGCCGCTCCGGAAACTCGAGGGTCGCGGGATAGACCCAGATGCGGTGCGCGATGGTCTGCACGACGGGGATCCCGCGGTGGGCGACCTCCGCGATGAGGTCGTCGCCGTAGGGCGGGTTGCCGCCCGAACCCGCGTGCTGGATGACGTCCGTGCCGGCCCGGATGGCCGCCCACATGTCCTCGGGCGCGTACAGATGGGTGTGGACCTCGATCCCCCGACGGTGCGCCGCCTCGACGACCGCCCGCATGTCATCCTCGGTCATCCCCGCCCAGATCTTGATCACGTCGACGCCCGCGTCGATGAGGTCGTCGGTCTGCGCGGCGGCTTCCTCCGGAGAGGAGATGCGACGCTGGAACCAGTCCGGCCACTGCCGCCCGGCGCGGGTGATCCAGGGGCCGCTCACCAGCATGCGCGGACCCGGTAGGCGGCCTTCGTCGATGCCGTCCCGCACGTTCAGGATTTCGAGCGGGGCGCCCAGATCGACAGCCGTGGTGACGCCGGCCATCAGGAGCTGCCTCGCCGAGAGCGCCATCATCTCCTCGCGCGCCTTGTCGAGGATGGGCCACCACTCGGAGTACTCGCCGTGGCCGAGGATCATCAGGTGGACGTGCAGGTCGACCAGGCCGGGGAGCATGGTCATGCCCTCCGTGCTGATCACCTCGGCACCCGCGGGGATCTCGATCTCGCTGGCGGGTCCCACGGCGACGATGCGATTGCCCTCGATGACGACGGCCGCGTGATGGATGGGAGCCGTCTCGTATCCGTCCAGCAGCATCCCGCCCACCAGCGCCATGGTTCCGTCCTGTGCACTGGCCGGCCGGGGTGCAACGAGGCCCGGAAGCGCGAGACTCAGGATCAGAGGACCCGCCGCGAGCGCTGCGCATGGACGCGGATTCTTCATGGGATCGTTTCTTCCTTGCGCGCTGCCCGCACGGGTGCACGGCTCTCCGGGAGATTGCGGCTTCCGAGCGTCCACCATACGGCCGGCGGCGGAATCGCGCACCGGGGCCCCGGCAATCCGGGCCACCCCTTGCGGCGACCACCCCTGCCCTGTTACCGAATAGACACCGAATCTCAAACTCCGACGTCGCCGGGAGCCTGGCGCAAGTAGCGAGCCTCCCGGGACGCTGGCGGACCAGCCACTCCCATGCGACTGCCTGTTCGAGGCCGCGGAGCCTCGGGCGATCCGCCCAATCGCTTCGAGCGGCTTCACCTGGAGCCGGAAGCGGAGCTCGGCGCCGGGGATGAGCCGGCTCCCGGGACCCGGTTCTTCATCGACCGGTCCCGGAGCGTCATCTCGCGCAACTCGAGTCCGGACCTGGGCTTTTCGGTCAGCCTCAACCCCTACCGCGGCTGCGAGCACGGCTGCAGCTACTGCTACGCGAGACCGACACACGAATACCTGGGGTTCTCGGCGGGGCTCGACTTCGAGACCCGGATCATGGTCAAGCCCGATGCCGCCGAGCTGTTGAAGAAGGCGCTGGCCGGACGCGCCTGGCAGCCTCAGGTGCTCGCGCTCAGCGGCGTGACCGATCCCTACCAGCCGGTGGAGCGCCGGCTTAGGGTCACGCGCGCCTGCCTGGAGGTGCTGCTCGAGTGCCGGCATCCCGTGTCGATCGTCACGAAGAACCACCTGGTGGCGAGGGACATCGACATCCTGTCGCGCATGGCGGAGCATCGAACGGTGATGGTTACCCTTTCGATCACGACGCTGCGGAACGATCTCCGCCGGGTGATGGAGCCGAGAACCTCGATTCCCGCCCGCCGGCTCGGTGCTGTGCGGGCGCTGGCGGACGCGGGGATCCCCGTGGGGGTGAACGTGGCGCCGCTGATCCCGGGGCTGAACGACCACGAGCTGCCGGTGATTCTCGAAGCGGCCCGCGAGGCGGGCGCGTCCCATGCCGGGATGATGCTGCTGCGCCTCCCCCTCGGGGTGAAGGAGCTGTTCGCCGAATGGCTGGAGCAGCACTTCCCCGATCGGCGCAAGAAGGTGCTCGGGCGCCTGAGAGAGGTGCACGGAGGCAGACTTTACGACCCGCGCTTCGGGCGGCGGGGGCGCGGGAGAGGGCCCTTCGCCGAGCATCTGGGAAACCTGTTCCGCGTCAGCTGCCGAAGGCTCGGGCTGAAGCGGCGATCGTACGACCTCGCGACCGAAGCCTTCCGCAGGCCCGAGCGAGGCGGGCAGATGCGGCTGTTCGACGCGCGCGGCTGAGCGGAAACCGACCGGCTGCCGCCTGCGGCCCGGGCGCCCTCAGCGCAGCGCTCCCAGCAACTCCACGAGCAGTTCCTGTCCCGCGGCGCCCAGGCCGGCCTCGCTCTGGTTGTAGTTGCGCAGCAGGACGACGCCCAGCCCCGACTCGGGTTCGAAGAGCATGTAGGCGTTGTAGCCGGCCACCGAACCCGAGTGCCCGATCAGCCGCTCCCGGTGGTCCGTGGTACGGATCATCACACCGAGACCGTAGCCGTTGTCGGGGTCCTCGGGCGTGTGAACGCGGCTCATCTCCGCAACGCTTTCGCCGGAGAGGATCGCGGGCGAAGCCCTTCCCTGCAGCGCACCCATGAAGCGGGCCAGGTCGCCGACGGTCGAGTAGACGCCTCCGTTGGGGACCTTGTAGCCGCGCCCGGCATGCTCGCGCGCCGGCTGCTCCGGATCCGGGTTCCCGTCCCCCCGGTTCACGTAGCCGACGGTCAGTCGGGGCGCCAGTTCGGGTCCGATGACGAAGGTGGAGCTGGTCATGCCCAGCGGCTTGAAGACGTCCTCTTCCACGAACTCCATGAAGGGCCGCCCCACGGCCCGCGCCACGGCCAGCCCGAGCGCGCCATAGCCGATGTTGGAATAGGAGTACTCCGCCCCCGGCGCGTTCTGGAATCGGGTGAGCGGAATGGAGGCAACGACACGCTCCTCCCAGATTCCGATGGGCCCGGAGGCGGCGATGTCCCAGTCGGGCTCGCGCACCAGCCCGGAGGTGTGGCTGGCGAACTGGCGCACGGTCGGCGCCGGAGCGCCCGCCATCGCCCCGGGGAAGTGGGCGGTCGCCGGAAAGACCTCGCTCAGCAGCTGGTCGAGGTCCATGTAGCCCCGCTCAACCGCCCGCATCATCACCACCGCGGTGACCGTCTTGGAGATGGAGCCCACCCGGTAGATGGAACCCACCCCGGCCGGGATGCGGCGGTCGCGGTCGGCCCATCCGAAGGCCCGGGCCCATACGACGTCGCTGCCCCGCGCAACGGCTGCGCTGACCCCGCCGACATCGTCGGCCGCCACCTGTGCCTCCATCTTCTGCTCGAAACGCGAGATGGCGGCCTGCCAGGCGTCGGCGTCGACGCCCTGGGCAAGGGCCGGCCGCGCACCGATAAATGGTGCGAGCACCGCCACGATGGCATAAACCCTTGCCAAGGCGCACCCGCGCCGGACAGCCATCACAGCCCGCTCCCGCACCTCAGTTCCCCATCTCATCCGCGATCTCCTCAAGCCTTCTCCGGATTTCCTCTTCGGGCAGCCAGCGGCCCCGGAACATGACGCCCGCGCGGTCGGCCACGTTGGCCACGTCGGACAGCGGATTCGCGTTCAGCAGCAGGAGATCCGCGCGCCGCCCGACCGCCACCGTGCCAAACGCATCCCTCCCCTGGAAGTACTCACCCACGTTGCGGGTCCCGCTGACCAGGATCTCCCAGGCGGACATCCCCGCGTCGGCCATCGCCTTCAACTCGCGATGGATCGAAAAGCCCGGCACGCTGAAGATCTGGGGCGAATCGGTCCCCAGGAGAATGCCGGCGCCTCCGTCCGACAGCGCCTTCAGAACCCGGTTGCGGTTTGCGGCCCACTGCGCCGCCCGCTCCGGGCTGGTCCGGGACGCCGCCGCCCTCTGCCGGTTCCCCCAGCCCCACACCTGACCGGAGGGCCAGTAGCGCATCTCCGGGTAGCCCGCCAACTCGTCCGCGTCGCCCCGGCCGATGATGCCGACCTCCCAGAGGACCATGGTGGGGACGACCCAGGCGCCCGCGTCGCGCGTCAGCTGCACGATGTACTGGAGCCGGTCCTCGTCCACCTCGCCCTCGAAGGCGTCCAGGTACTCGATGTAGCCGTCGAGGTGGTCGAAGGTCTCCTGGCCCATGAGGATGGCGTGCTCGAGCCCCACGTCGGCCGGAACATGCCCGGCGAAGCGGATCCCCACTTCCTGGGCAGTCACCGCCATGGCGTTGTATTCGTCGAGCGTGGGTCCCGGATGGATCTTCAGCAGATCCCATCCTTCGCGCTGCTGGCGACGCACCTGTTCCTCCGCCTCCCGGGGCGAATTCACGCTTCCGTCGTTGAAGCTCGGGCCCGCCATGTAGAGCGTCGGCGCGATGATCTCCCCGGCGTTGGCCCTGGCGCGCAACGCAAGATGGCCGTCCTGCCCGAGCATCCCGCGCACGGTGGTGACGCCGTTGGCCACGTAGAGGAACATCACCGTTTCCTCGATGTCGCCGCCGGGCATGTGTCCGTGCATCTCGGCGAGACCGGGCATGAGGTACTTGCCGCCGGCATCGATGACCAGGGCGCCGGCGGGCGGATCGACAGATGCCGACGGGCCCATGTCCACGATGCGCCCGCTGGAGACCACGACCGTGTAATCGGCGAGCACGCCTTCGCGGTCCATGGGCACGACGTTCGCGTTGACGAATGCGGTGGTGCGTTGTGGCGGCATCTGGGCATGCATGTCCCGCGCAGGAGCCAGACCGGCGATGGCCAGCCACGACGCGGCGAGAATCGTTCGGGGGGCAGTAGCGTGCATGTCGAAACCTCCTCTCTCGATCGGGGGATGCGTCACATCGAGGGATGCAGCGCACACCAGGGCGTTGCGCCGCCAGAGGTGCGCTCCGTCAATAAGGCTGCCCGCTGAATCGTGTGTCAATCGGAAGCCGGCCGGGGTCGAGGGCGCCGGGCCCGGCGCACGCGCGAGGTTTGCGCCCCGGACTGTCCAGCCTGCATGGTTCCCTGTCCACATCGCCCGGGCCCCGTTGGCTCGACGAACGAGGGCGTGGCCTCGAGCCATGCCTGCAGCCACCGGCGAAAGCGGTCCGCGGCAGCCGCCCGGCCCCATCCCCGAACACCCCGACATCCAGGCGCCCGTGAACGTCCACCTCATTGACGGCACCTACGAGCTGTTCCGCCACTTCTATGCGGTCCCGTCGCGCACCGACCAGGCGGGCCGCGAGGTGGGCGCGCTCATGGGAGTGCTGCACTCGCTGCTGGGCATGCTGGAGGCGGGAGCGACGCACCTTGGGGTGGCCACCGATCACGTCATCGAGTCCTTCCGAAACGATCTGTGGCCGGGCTACAAGAGCTCGGCGGGCATCGATCCCGCGCTATGGGCGCAGTTTCATCCCCTGGAGGGCGCCCTGGCGGCGATGGGGATCGCAGTGTGGCCGATGGTCGAGCTGGAAGCCGATGACGGGCTGGCCGCGGCGGCCCGGGTGGCGAGCGCGGACCCGGCGGTGGAGCGCGTCTTCATCTGCACGCCAGACAAGGACCTCAGCCAGTGCGTCTCGGGGACGCGGATCGTCCAGTTCGACCGGCGCCAGCGCACGCTGCGCGACGAGGATGGCGTGGTGGACAAGTTCGGAGTGGGGCCGGCCTCCATCCCCGACTACCTGGCGCTGGTGGGCGACAGCGCGGACGGGTTTCCGGGCATCCCCGGCTGGGGCGCCAAGTCGACCTCCACGGTGCTCGCGCACTACGGGCACCTGGAGGCAATCCCGCTCCGCAGCCTGCCCTGGGGCGTTGCCGTACGAGGCGCGGCGAGGCTGCAGGAGAATCTCCGCACCGGGTGGCGGGACGCCCTGCTGTTCCGGGATCTGGCCACGCTCCGGGATGACGCCTCGCTGTTCGAGGACCTCGACGAACTCCGCTGGACCGGAGCGACGCCCGGCTTCGAGCGCGTTGCCGGGTCCCTGGGAGATGCCCGGCTCGCGGATCGGGTCGAGCGCATTGCGGCGGAGCGGGGCGCTGGGCCCATGTAGGAACCGGAACCATCATCGGCAAACAGGGGTCCGCGGGGCCCAATACCGCATGCCGGCCGAACACATGCATACATGGGACGATCCGCTCCCGCGGGGAAGCGGAGTCCGGCCCGTCGCTTTAGATTAACACGGCTGACACGGATTTCTTCCAAAGGGGCTCACATGAAGAACATCATCACCCTCTTGCTCGCCCTCCCGATTCTCGCGGTGGCGCTGCCGCCGGCGGCCCAGGCGCAGTCCAACGGGTCCGGGGCCGGGGCAACCGTTTCCACGTCCCTCTTCGACGGGATGCGTTACCGCACCGTCGGGCCCTCCCGCGGTGGACGCGTCACAACCGTCGCGGGACATCCCAGCCACCCCGCGACCTTCTACATGGGGGCGGTCGGCGGGGGCATCTGGAAGACGGAGGACTACGGGCAGACCTGGCGGCCCATCTCGGACGGCTATCTGGCAACCGGCTCGATGGGTGCGATCCGGGTGGCGCCCTCGGACCCGAACATCATCTACGCCGGGACCGGCTCCGACGGCATCCGCAGCAACGTGATCACCGGAAAGGGCATCTACCGGTCCGACGACGCCGGAGACAGCTGGCGCTTCATCGGCCTGCCCGACGCGGGCCAGATCGGCGCCGTCGAGGTGCATCCCGACGATCCCGATCTGGTCTTCGTTGCGGCGATGGGCAACACCTTCAAACCCAACCCCGAGCGCGGCGTCTACCGGAGCCGCGACGGGGGCACGAACTGGGAACAGGTTCTCTTCGTCTCCGACTCGACGGGCGCCGTGGACCTCGAGCTCGCGCCCGACAACCCGGACGAGATCTACGCCGGCATGTACCGCGGCGAGCGGAAGCCCTGGACCATCATCAGCGGGGCGTACGAGGGCGGGATCTACAAATCCTCGGACGGCGGCGACAGCTGGACCCGGCTGGAGCAGGGCCTGCCGGGCGGGCTCTTCGGCAAGAGCGATCTGGCGGTCTCCCCCGCGGATCCCGACCGGGTATACGCGCTCATCGAGGCGCCCGAGCCGGAGGACGGCCTGTATCGCTCCGACGACCGCGGCGCCACCTGGCGTCAGGTGTCGAGCTACAACCCGATCCTGAACCGGCCCTTCTACTACACCGGGGTGGACGCCGACCCCACCAACGCGGACATCGTCTACGTCAACAACGAGGGGTTCTACAAGTCGACCAACGGCGGGGCGGACTGGGAGCGGCGCCCGACGCCGCACGGCGACAACCACGACATGTGGATCAACCCGGACGACCCCGACCTGTTCGTCCAGTCCAACGACGGCGGGGCCAACGTCACCCGCGACGGCGGCCTGACCTGGTCCACCCAGAACAACCAGCCCACGGCCGAACTCTACCAGGTCGACATCGACGACCGCTTCCCCTACTGGCTGTACGCCGGCCAGCAGGACAACTCCACCATCGCGGTGCCCAGCCGGCGACCCTACGGGATGCCCGCCGGCCACACGGCCCACTGGCGCGCGGTCGGCGGGTGCGAGACCGGGCCGGTGGTGCCGAAGCCGGGCAATCCGGACATCGTCTACGCCAACTGCAAGGGCCGCTTCGGCCGCTACAGCTGGAGCACCGACCAGGAGAAGCAGTACTACGTGGGCGCCTGGGACCTGTACGGCCGCAACCCGGCCGACCTGCCCTACCGCTTTCAGCGGGTGGCGCCCATCCACGTGTCGCCCAACGACCCCGACGTCGTCTACCACACCTCGCAGTACGTGCACCGCACCACCGACGAGGGCATGACCTGGGAGACCATCTCCCCCGATCTCACCGCCTTCGAGCCCGAAACCCAGATGGCCTCCGGGGCGCCCATCACCCGTGACATCACCGGGGAAGAGCACTACAGCGTCCTCTACGACATCCAGGAATCGCCCCACGACCCCGACGTCATCTGGACGGGCGCCAACGACGGCCCCGTCCACGTCACCCGCGACGGGGGCGAGAACTGGGAGGACGTGACCCCCGACATGCCGGGACGAGGCCGGGTGCAGAACGTCGAGGTGTCGCCGCACGACCCCGCCAAGGCCTACGCCACCATCCTGCGCTACCAGCTGGGCGACTTTGAGCCGTATGCATACCGGACGGAGGACTACGGCCAGTCCTGGACCCGCATCACCACCGGCGACAACGGCATTCCGGACGACCATCCGGTGCGCGTGGTGCGCGAGGACCCGGGCCGCGAGGGACTGCTCTACGCCGGCACCGAGTTCGGGATGTTCATCTCCTTCGACGACGGCGGCAGCTGGCAGTCGTTCAAGCTGAACATGCCCACCACGCCCATCACCGACATGAAGGTGCACCTGGGCGATCTGGTTCTGTCCACGATGGGACGCGGATTCTGGATCCTCGACAACCTGGGCCCCCTCCACGAGCTGAGCGCGGAGGTCGCCGCCGCGGACGCACATCTCTTTGAGCCGCGCCCCGCGTACCGCGCCTTCAGCTCCGGCTTCGGCGGGGGCTTCGACCCGGCCGCGCCCGAGTATCCGCGCCCCGGCGTGACGATCGACTACTACCTGGCGAACGACGCGGACGAGGTCACGCTCGACATCCTGGACGCCGAGGGCAATCTCGTGCGCGCCTTCTCGAGCGACGCCATGGGCGAGCAGATGGTGCCCCCGGCCGAACCGGGCATGCGCGCGCCCACGCTGGAGCGCGTCGGCACCCCCCGGATGCCGAACTCCGCCGGCATGCACCGCTTCACCTGGGACTTCCGCTACCCGGGTCCCTGGGACGCCAATCCAGGGCGCGCCGGACGCGGCGGACCGGTGGCGGTGCCGGGCGCCTACCAGGTGCGCCTGAACGTGGGCAGCTGGAGCGCGACCGCGGGCGCCGAGGTGCTCATGGATCCGCGCGTGGCCGCCGACGGGGTCACCATGGAGCACCTGCGCGAGCAGTTCGCGCTGGCCATGCAGGTGCGCGACGCCCTCAGCCAGGCGCGCATGGCCGCGGCGAAGATCGCCGAGGTCACCCCCGGCCTCGAGGACCGCGACGAGATGCAGGACGCCCTCGAGCAGCTGCAGGAGATCGAGAGCGCCCTGGTCAACGAGAGCGACGACGGGATCCGCTATCCCGAGCGCATGCTGCTGAGCCAGATGAACTACCTCTACTCGATGCTCAACCGCGCCGACCAGATGCCGGGACGAGACGCGCAGGTCCGCTACGAGGAACTGCAGGCGGAGCTGGAAGTGCACATCCGCAACCTGGAACGCCTGCTGAGAGCCACGATCACCGCGGCCAACTGAGGGCTGCCGGAGGCACGATCCGCGGAGGTGCGATTGAGCTTTGCCTATCACGTCACCTCCGCGGACGTGCTTCTGGTTCTGGAGGCGCACGGCGCCGCGGAGTCGGAAGAGGATGACGCGGTCCTGGACGCGCTCTATCTCGTCAACGAACGGGAGGGGCGCATCTCCGAGGTGGCGCTGAAACATGGCAGCGCCCTTGACAGCCAGCTCGCCGTCTGGCACGAGATCGAGGCCATCCTCATCGAGGAAGGCTACTTGGAGGAACCCCCGAGGCTGGGCGAGTGACCCGCAACCCCGAAGCCGTCAACTACGAGCGCTATCTCAGGCTGGATGAGCTTCTGCGGCTGCAGCGGCCGAGGGATGACGTTGAACACGACGAGATGCTGTTCATCGTCATCCACCAGGTCTACGAGCTGTGGTTCAAGGTGCTCCTCCACGAGATTGACTACTGCTGTCGCCTGCTCGCAGACGGAGACGCGCCCCGGGCCCAGCATACGCTCAAGCGCATCCTCACCATCCTGAAGGTGCTGGTGGCGCAGCTCGACATCCTCGAGACCATGAGCCCGGTCGAGTTCCTGACCTTCCGCGACCGCCTCGACACCGCCAGCGGCTTCCAGTCCGACCAGTTCCGGGCCCTCGAGTTCTGTCTGGGCCGGAAGCACCGCCCCGCCATGAGGCGCTTCGAACCCGGGAGCCGCGCGCGGCTGGATCTCGAGCGCCGCTGGAGCGCGCCGACGCTCTGGGACTGCTTCCTCCGCTATCTCGCGGGAGAGGAACACGACATTCCGCGCACAAGCCTGGAGCGCGACGTGACCCGGCCGGTGGCGACGGACGACGCCATGCAGGAGGTCCTGGTCCGCATCTATCGCGGGGACGCCCGCAACGCCCAGCTGTGCGAGCGGCTGGTGGACCTGGACGAGGGGCTTCAGGAATGGCGCTACCGCCACATGAAGATGGTGCAGCGGACCATCGGCCATAAGCCTGGGACCGGCGGATCCGCGGGATCCCGCTACCTGGCCACGACGCTCGACAAGCCGGTGTTTCCGGACCTGTGGGAGATCCGGGCCCGGCTGTAAGCTGCTGATTCAGGGCTCGAGCGCGTCAACGCCAGCGGCTGATGGCGGCGTCCCGTCGGAACCCGCGCAGACCCTCGGCGCCGTGTAGTCCAGCCCCAGCAGGCGGAAGTAGTTCCGGCCGAGCGCGATGTTGCGGAAGGCGGTGTCGTCGAGGTAGCGCAGGATCCGGCCGGTGACTTCCAGCTCGGCGCGGTAGACCTCGAGGTTCTTGTCCCTGGAGGCCAGAAAGTCGGTCCCCGGAAGAATGCGCTCCGAGTACTCGTTCAGGAACGGAACGTACGCTGCCCTGGCCTCGGGATCCGAGAAATAGGCGTCCTCCAGGACGCGCCAGGAGATATCGAGCATCAGCCGGGGATGGCGGTCCAGCATCGACTTCATGATCGCGATGTGCTCGGCCGGGGCCATTTCCGTCAGTTCCCGCGAGAGGCCCATGTGCACCCACACGATGTCGTTGTCGGGATGCAGGCGCAGCACCTCCTCCATCAGCGGAAGATAGAGGGTCGGATCCTCGTCGTTGCCCAGATCGGAGTGGATCGCAAGCGGCATGTTCCGATCCCGGAGCGCTTCCATGAACGGCGCCCACTCGTCCAGCACCTCCCGCGGAACCGGCCTCCGGCCGTTGGCGAACACGGCCTGCTTCACCAGGTTGACTTCGCCCATCCACGAGAAGACGCCCGGGTATTCTTCCTCCAGGCGCCGCATTTCAGGGAGGATGGTGGCGGGGCGCGCGAGATCCGGGAAAGTCATCGAGAGCGTCAGATGGACGCGGGGGGATGGCCTCGCCAGATACCCGGCAGCGTTGGCGACATCGTTCCTGGGCGACGGCGTCAAGGGAGTGCCGGGACAGTCCAGGTAGTAGGTGCAGGACGAGAAGTCCGGGAGGGTCTGGCCGATCCCGTAGACGTTCGCGAACAGCACGCCCGTCTCCTCCAGGTACTCCACGATTTCCTCGAACGGGATTGCCTGGCCTCCGAAGGGACGAAAGTGGAGGTGGGCATCGACGACCGCGGTCTGGGACTCGACGGAGCGATCGTAGCACCGCGCGTCCCCGGCCTGGTACAACTCCAGCGCCGAAGACGAGACGCAGCCCGTGACGGCCAGCAGGGCGCCGAACAGAAAAACGGCCCCGGAAGGTCGCCAGGCAACCTTCCGGGGCCGTTTGATGCTACTGCCGCCCGTGGCGGATCAGCTCCGCGCTACCACCTGTACGCCAGCTTGCTGTACAGGAAGGCCCCGTTGAAGCCGTAGGGCGTGAACTGGCCGAACCGGTTGCCGACGCCGTCGGCCGCGCCCGGGTACTCCTGCGGCTTGGTGTTCAGCGCGTTCTGGGATCCCACCGTCAGGGTCATGTTATCGCTCAGGGAGTAGGCTGCTTCCACGTCGAAGAGGATGCGGGCCGGATAGTCGATCGTGTTGCCGGGATCCGACTCGTAGTAGGGCGTCTCACCGTCGTAGTAGCCGCCCCAGTAGCTCGCGCGCACGAGGGCGCGAAGTCCACTGGCGAAGTTGTGGTTGAGCGCGATGTTGCCGCGGACGTTGGGAAGCCCCTCCTCGAGGATGCGAATGCGCGTTCCCGTCAGGGTTTCGGAGTTGAAATCCGTTACCGTGGTCCCGGTCCAGTTCCAGGCGCTGGTGATGCCGGTGCTGGACCCGTCGCCTCCGTCGATCTGATAGGCGGCCACGAGATCGAGGCCCCGGGTGCGGGTGGCGAAGTCGTTGATGAAGAAGCGGAAGCGCGCCAGGACGCCGCCCGGCCGGACGATGCCGTCCCGCACGAGCTGGTCGATCTCGGCCGGGGTGAGCTGGCGGTCGGCGCTCGTCGTCAGGCGGTCGGACACGTTGATCTGGAAGAAGTCGGCCGAGAGGCTGAAGTTGCCCTGATCGATCACGGCGCCGAGCGCCATGTTCACCGACTTCTCCGGCTTGAGCGCCTCGCCTCCATACAGGCCGGCGAGCTCCGACGTCGAGGGAATGGTGCCGTTGTTGGTGAGGTCCATGATCTCGGGATCGTAGATCGTCGAGATGTTGAAGGCGTTCTGCTGGCCGGGCGTCGGCGCCCGGAAGCCCGTGCTCGTGCTGGCACGGAGGGCAAATCCCTCGGAGACGCTGACGCGGCCCGCAACCTTCCCGTTGACCGTGGTGCCGAAGTCGGAGAACCTCTCAACGCGCCCGGCGACGCCGAACGTCCAGGCGCCTGCCGGATCCCTCAGTTCGAGGTCGCCGTAGCCGGCGAAGTTGCTGCGGTTCCAGTTGCCCACGGTGAGGGGCCCGAAACCCGAGAAACCGTTGGAGGCGGGGGTGAAGCCCTGGTTCGCGAGCGGACCCTCGATCCATGAGGGCTCGTCTCCCTGGAAGATCTCGAAGCGCTCGTTCCGCCACTCCGCGCCACCGGCAAGGTTGACCCTTTCGTTCACGGCATAGGAGAGGTCGGCGTTCAGGTTGACCTCCTGCTGATCGTAGATGCCCGGATGGAAGTACGGCGTGCACGGCTGGTTCGGGACCGCGACCGAGGTGCCCTGGTCGCTGCACGGCTGGTCCGGTCCCAGCGATGCGTTGACCGTGTTGTACATGTAGAAGTCCATGTTGGAGTTGCCCCAGGCCGCGCTCGCATCCCAGTCGAGCCGGCCCCTGGTGCCCCTCAGGCCCGCCACCGCGGAGGCGTCGGTCACGTACGCGCCGAACTGCGGCGTGAAGCCTCCGGGGAAGATCTTGCGGAAGGTGAAGCAGTTGGGATCGGACATGACCTGGTTGTACGCCTCACGGTCCCTGATGGCCCCGCTGGCGCCGTCGACCAGCACCCTGGGGCAGTTGGCCGCGTTCGGCACGCCGGTCTGCGCCTGGAGCAGGTCGCCGACCAGAAGGATGGACCGCTCCCATTCCGGGTCACACGGCTGGTCGCCGAAATAGCGCGGGCAGCCCGAGGTGGCGAACACGCCGCTGCGGGTGCCGGGGTTCCGGAAGTAGAACCCGCCCTCCACCTGCTTGCTCACGTAGTTGCCGTGTCCGTAGAACGAGAGGGCGTCGCTGAACAGGTAGCCGGTGTTCGCCCAGATCTTGATTTCGTCGTTGATCTCGGGGGAGCCCCAGATCTGCGCGGGCGTACGCACGCTCGCGTTGCCCTCGTGAACGATCAGCCCCAGCGCGTCCCTGCGCTGCGAACTGCGGTCGGTCGGGTTGGCGTTGCCGTACTCGCCGGTCAGGTTGAGGAAGCCGGTCTCTCCGAGCGGCAGGCCGACGTTGCCCGCGATGCTGTACATCTCTCCGTCGCCCGGGATCGAGCCATCCTCGAAGCGCGCCCCGGTCCGCGACATCAGGTTCCCGCCCGTCTTGAACTCGATGGCGCCCCCGGAGCGGCTGTTGTTGAGGACGAAGTTCATCACCCCCGCGATGGCATCGGAGCCGTACTGGGCCGATGCGCCGTCGCGAAGCACCTCGGCCTGCTCCAGCGCCAACCCCGGAATCAGCGCGATGTCGGGACCCTGGGAGCCGTCCGCGAGGCCGTTGCCGTACCAGGTGATGACCGCGGTGCGGTGACGCCGCTTCCCGTTCACCAGAATCAGCGTGTGGTCCGGGGCCAGGCCGCGCAGGTTGGCCGGACGCGCGAACGTGGCCGCGTCGCTGATGGGCTGGGTGTTCACGTTGAAGGACGGCACCACGTTGCGGAGCAGGTTGGCGAAGTCGTTGTCGCCCTGGTTGACGATCTCCGCACTCGGGATGACGTCGACGGGGACCGCCGATTCGGTCACCGTACGCGGCCGGGCGCGGGTGCCGATGGCGACGATGCCGCCCAGCGCGATGGCTTCCTGGCTCAGAAGCACGTCGAGCTGCGTCGTCTGGCCGTCCGTGATGGTCACCTCCTGCCGCTCGGCGGCGTAGCCGATCAGCTGAATCTCGACCACGTGCGATCCGGCGGGTATGCCGCCGATGCTGAAGGAGCCGTCGTTGCCGCTGAGGCTGCCGATGTTGAGAGCGGAGATGAACACCTGGGCGCCGACGATTCCCTGGTTGGTCGTGCCATCGCGAACCGTGCCTTCGAGGGAGCCCTGGGCGTGCGCCGCCGCGGGGAGCGCCGCGCACCACAGCATGAGGGCGGCCAGCTTGAGAAACCGGTTCAAGTTGTTGCCAGGCAAGTTCATACGGAAATCCCTCCTGTGATATGGAGCCAAACCGAACCTTACCAATTCAAGCCGGGACCACGAACCCCAGCCGCCACAACCGCAGATCCGGCGGCGAGAGGACCGGAAGACCCAGACTGGAAGATACGACAATATTGCGGAAAACAGCGACAGAATGCCATCCCAAAGCGACAGAACACCGACTCACGCGCTCCATCCGTCACCCCCTTGTAGCTGAATCAGTTTTGATGGAAAGCAACGCAACCGCAAGTCTCGTACCGTGAAGACGGACGGATTCCGGGAGGCGAGGACCTCAGATTCTGGCCTGGACCGTGTACAGCTCGTGGTAGCGGCCCCGGCGCGCGACCAGATCCTCGTGCCGGCCGCGTTCCACGATGCGGCCTTCCTCCAGCACCAGGATGAGGTCGGCGCGACGGATGGTCGACAGCCGGTGTGCGATCACCAGCGTGGTGCGTCCCCGCAGGAGCTGGGCCAGGGAAGCCTGGATGAGAGCTTCGCTCTCGGTGTCCAGACTAGAGGTCGCTTCGTCGAGAAAAAGGAGACGCGGGTCGGCGAGAATCGCCCGGGCGATGGTGACGCGCTGGCGCTGGCCGCCGGAGAGCTTGACCCCGCGTTCGCCGATGACGGTGTCGAGCCCGTCCGGGAAGCGGTCGCTGAACTCGGTGACGAACGCCTGCCCGGCGGCGTGCCTCACTTCATCGCCGCTGGCGCCCGGGCGCGCGAAGAGCAGATTCTCGCTGATGGTGCCGTCGAACAGGAAATCGTCCTGGAGCACCAGCCCCAGTTGGTTGCGGTAGCTCGGCAGCCGCACCTCGCTCAGGTCGACGTCGTCCACGAGCACGCGACCTTCATCGGGCGTGAGGAAGGAGGCGGCCAGGCTGGCCATCGTCGACTTGCCGGATCCGGAGCTTCCCACGAGCGCGACCACGGTCCCGGGCTCGACGTCGAAGCTGATTCCCCGGAGCACGGGCTTGTCCTCCTCGTAACGGAAGTGCACATCCTCGAACCGAAGCCGTCCGCGGATGCGTGGCATCTCCACGACCCGCCTCGGATCGTCGTCCTCCGTCGGCCAGGAGAGCAGTTCGGCGGTACGGTCGAGGCCGGCGAAGGCCTCCGTCATCTGGGTGCCGATGTTGGCCATCTGGATCACGGGAGCGATCAGGAAACCCAGGAGGAAGGTGAACGAGAAGAGTTCGCCCACCGTAAGCTGGCCCTGAACGATCAGCCACCCGCCGTACCCCATCACCAGGACCCCCGCGAGTCCCATGAAAAACGTACCCGCGCTGGTGACCAGACTGGAGGTGGTGAGCGTCTTCCTGATGTTGCGGAAGATGCGCATGACGCCCTCGCGGAAGATCGTCCCTTCCGCCTTCACGGCGTGGAAGCCCTTGATGACGCGAATGCCGCCGAGGGACTCGGTGAGCCGGCCCGTGACGTCCGCGCGGATCTTGCCGCGTTCGCGGAACGCGGGCCGCAGCGTGCGGAAGGCGTTCGTGGAGATGATGGCGAAGGCGGCGAGCGGGCCCAGCGTGAGCAGCGTCATCATGGGAGAGATGCTGAGGAGGTACGCGAAGCCCACAATCGCGGTGATCACCCCGCCGACGAGCTGGACAAGGCCGGTTCCGACCAGGTTCCGGACGCCCCGCACGTCCTCCATGATGCGCGAGACGAGATCGCCCGAGCGGGTGTTGTCGAAGACGCGCACGGGGAGGCTCAGCACGTGCCGCTGCACCTGAGTGCGCAGATCGGCGATGAGGCGCTGCGCCTCCACGCTGAGCATCATGGTCAGGGTGTACGACGTGGCCGCCTGGACGACCACCGCCACCGCCACCGCCCCGAGGAGCCGGAACAGTCCCGGGAGGTCGCTCGTCGCGATCACGTCGTCGATGAGGGGACGGGTGGCGATCGGGAGGACGAGTCCGGCCAGGCGGTTCATCAGGATCAGCACGAGACCGAGAAGAACCAGCCTGCGCCGCGGCCAGATGATTTCGTGGAACGCGTGCCTGAGGCTGGCGCCGGAGATCCGCTTCTTCTTCGCTTTGTCGTCCGTCACCAGTTTCGTCCCTGACTCGCGCCCCTTCGGGTAACGTTGCATCTTGCCGGGCGAAAGATGGCGGCAAGCGGGAGTGGTTGGAAGCGGCAGGGGAGGTGGATCCAATCCGGGCGGGTGCGAACCCCCCCAGTTGCGCGGGTGGGTGCGGGGCCCGCGCGAAGGAGTTGGAAGCGATGATGGCAGGCCAGCAGCTTGAGGGCGGGCGGGCGCGGGCATGGTGGATCGGGGCGCTCCTGGGGGTGTTGGCGGGTTGCGGCGACGGGCCCGGGACCGGGGACACGGGCGCGGCGCCGGCGACCGGCCAGGGCGACGCCGGTGGCGGTGCGGGCGGCACGGCCGCGGAGGGCGTGGTCGTGCTGCGCGCCGACCGCGTGCTGGACGGGCGCGGCGGATCCATGAGCGGGCGCGAGGTGGTGGTGCGCGACGGCCGCATCGAGGCGGTCGTCGAGGCCGGAAGCACGGCCGGGGCCGCGGTCTACGACCTGTCGGGCGCCACCCTGCTGCCCGGCCTGATCGACACCCACGTCCACCTGGGATGGCACTTCGACCGCGAGGCCGGGCGGCTGCACACCGCGGAATCGACCGATGGCCCCGAGGATCAGGCCCTGTACGCGGCCGAGAACGCGTGGAAGATGCTCCGGAGCGGCGTCACCACCGTGCAGAGCGTCGGCGGAGCGGAGGACGTCCCGGTGCGCGACGCGATCGCGGGCGGCACGCTCCCGGGGCCGCGCGTGCTCACCTCGATCCGGGCGATCAACGCGGGAACCGGCGGGCCGGCCGCGATGCGGGCCCATGTGGACGAAATGGCGGCCGCGGGCGCGGACGTGATCAAGATCTTCGCCTCGGAAAGCATCCGGGTGGGGGGCGGGCCGACGCTCAGCCAGGAGCAGCTCGACGCCGCCTGCGGCCGGGCCGGCGAGCACGGCCTGCGCACGGTGGTGCACGCCCACGGCCCCGAGAGCGCGAGCCGCGCGGCGCGGGCGGGATGCTCGCAAATCGAGCACGGCGCCCTGCTGGACCGGGCCACGCTCGAGCTGCTGGCCGGGCGCGGGCTCTACTACGACCCGCACATCCACGTCATCTTCGACAACTATTTCACCAACGCGGAGCGATACCTGGGCATCGGCAACTACACCGAGGAGGGCTTCGAGCAGATGCGGGCGGCCGTGCCAGTGGCGCTGGCCACCTTCCAGGAGGCGCTGAGCGTGGACGGGCTCGAAATCGTGTTCGGCACCGACGCCGTGGCGGGGGCGCACGGCAACAACTGGCGGGAGCTCGTCTATCGCGTCGAGGAGGGAGGCCAGGATCCCATGGCGGCGGTGGTGTCGGCGACCAGCCTGGCGGCCGAATCGCTCGGGCTCGGAGGGTCGCTGGGCGCGGTGGTACCCGGCTACGAGGCGGACCTGATCGCCGTGGCGGGCGATCCCTCCGCGGACATCGGGGCGCTCGGGCGCGTGGTCTTCGTCATGCGCGCGGGCACAGTGTACCGGAACGATCCCGTGGGGGCGGGGCGATGATTCTTCGTGTGCAGCACATCGGCATGGTCGTGCGCGACCTGGAGGACGCCTGCGCGCGTTTCGAGCGCGTTCTCGGGCTCAAGGCGCGCGATTTCCGGGACGACCAGGGCAAGGGGATGCAGCTCGACGCCCGCATCCTCCTCGGCAACGAGTGCTGGCTGCACCTCGTCCAGAACTGGAATCCGGAGTCGCGCGTGAACCGGTTTCTCCAGGAGAAGGGCGAGGGGCTGGAGCACATCTGCCTGGAGACGGACGACATCGAAGCCGATGTCGCCCATCTTCGGGAGATCGGCGTGGGGGTGTGGGAGAACCGCATCCTCGACGCCAACGACGGCTACGAGGCGTTCGTCTATCCCGACAGGCTTCCCGGCCTGACCATCGAGCTCATCCAGTCGCACGACCGTAGCTGGTACTATCCGCCGGAAGCGGTGGGCGAGCCCGTGAGCGACTCGATGGAGCTGTTCCGCCTGCAGCACATCGGCCTCTGCGTCCACGACCTGGCGGACGCCTGCTCGCGCTTCGAGCGCTTCTTCGGGCTCGTCGCCCAGGACTATCGCAACGATCAGGGCAAGGGCAGGCAGCTCGACGCGCGCATCCTCTTCCCCAACCAGTGCTGGCTGCACCTGGTGCAGAACTGGGACCCGGAGTCGCGCGTGAACCGGTTCCTGAAGTCGCGGGGCGAGGGGCTGGACCACATCGCCCTGCAGACCACGGACATCGACGGCGATGTCGCGGGCCTGCGCGAGCGCGGGATCCCCTTCTTCCAGGACACCATCTTTGACGCCAACGACGGCTACGAGGCGTTCGTCTATCCCGATCAGCTTCCCGGGATGACGGCGGAGCTGATCCAGCCTCACGCGCACAGCTGGGGGTTCGGGGAGTAGCCTGAGCGGCCCGGGGAGCACTGCCATTACCTACCATCTGGACGAACGGGTCGCGGTCGAGCGCTTTCGCGAGCCCTCGGTGCGCGGATTCGCCGAGGACGTGCTGCGGGCGCTTGGCGCGAGCGCCGAGGAAGCGCGCATCAACGCCGACGGAGTGGTGACGGCGTCGCTCTGGTGGCATCCGGGGCAGCACCAGGGGCTGGAGAAGCTGTTTCGCTACGCGAGACGCATGCGCAACGGGGGGATCCTGCCCGATGCGCCGATGACCTGGGTGCGGGAGCGGCCGGCCGCGGCGCTTCTCGATGCGAACAAGGGACTCGGGTATGTCGCCGCGCGGCGGGCCATGGACCGTGCCGTGGAGATGGCGCGGCAGGTCGGGGTAGCGATGGTCGGCGTGCGGCACAGCAACCACTTCGGTATCGCCGGCTTCCACGCCAGGCGGGCGGCGGACCTGGGGCTGATCGGGATTTCGATGACGAACGCGGGCGCGGAGATGGCTCCCTGGGGCGCGACCCGGCCGATCCTCGGCACGAACCCGTGGGGCATGGCGGTTCCGAGACCCGGAGGACGCGATCCCATCGTGTTGGACATGGCGCTGACCCAGTCGGGCAAGGGGATGATGCGCTGGCTCGGACGCGCGGGCCTGCCCATGCCGGACCACTGGGCGCTCACGCCCGAGGGCGCCCGCACGACCGACCCGGACGCGGCCATGAAGGGGCCCCTCCTGCCCATCGGCGACTACAAGGGCTATGGCCTCAGCCTCATCACCGACATTCTCACGGGTGTGCTGACGGGGTCGCTGTTCGGGGCGCAGGTATTCCAGGACGACGGGAACTACGACGTGGCCCACACCATGATCGCCGTCGACATCGAGGCGTTCATGTCGTCGGAGGAATTCGGGGAGAGGCTCGAGCGGTTGATCGCGGACGTGCTGGCGGCCCCGCCCATCGATCCGGCCCGGCCGGTTCGGCTGCCGGGCCAGGCGGAGCAGGAACGCGCCCGGCATCGATTGAAGCACGGGATCCCGATGGACCCGAAGACGGTTGTGCGGCTGCGGGCGCTCGCCGAAGAGCTGGGGGTGCCGTTTTCGCTGGAGCCGGCGGCCTGATGCGAGGGAGCGGAAGCGTCATGGCCCGCCGAAGGAAGCCCGGGCGATGCTCAGGAGCTTGAGGGCGGTGGAATAGCGAAACAGGTCACACCATGCATGATACATATAGGATTCGGACAGGATGAATACATGAGCAACGAAGTGCTGGCGATCGGGAACGCGGAGGCGCCCCCCGGGACAATGGCCAGGTGCGCGATCCCGGTTGGATCCGACGTGGCGGCGGTTGCACGCGAGATTCCCATCCTGCTATGCCGGGGCGCATCCGACGGGCCGATCCTCTGGATCAACGGTGCCACCCACGGGGACGAGCCGGAGGGGGCGCTCTCGATCTTCAAGCTGTTCGCGACGCTCGATCCGGCGGGTGTGCGCGGGACGGTGGTCGGGGTCCCGGCGATGAACGTGCCCGCGTTCGAGGCCGGCAAGCGCGGCGATCCGCTGGACACCTTCTCGTACGACATGAACCGCATCTACCCGGGGCGGGCCGATGGCTACCCGACGGAGCGGGCGGCGTGGGCGCACTGGGAGGCCATGAAGGACGCCTGCGATCTCCAGATCGCCGTCCACTCGGGCGGGGAGCACTCCTACCTCGCGCACATGATCTTCGCCTCCGACAACCCGGTCAGCTTCGAGCTGGCGGCCGCGATGGGGCCGCAGTGGGACCTCGTGTTTCGCAGCGGGGTGGGCGGCGCCAATCCTTCCTCGAAGATCGCGGAGCGGGGCAAGGCCGGAATCACCATCGAGCTGGGGGGCAACTGCCGCACGCTCACCTCCGACTTCCATGCCGTGGCCGAGGACCTGGCGGGCAGCTACCGCAACGTCATGCGCCACTACGGGATGATCGAGGGCGAAGCTCGCCATGCCCCCGAGTGGCGGATGGGGCATCAGCAGGCGCTGCTGGCGCCGGCGTCGGGCATGTGGGTCGGGGAGCCGGGCGTGCCCTTCGAAACGCCGATCCCGGCGGGGACGCCGCTGGGACGGATCTTCGATCTCTATGGCGACGTGCGCGGTGAAGTCGTGGCCCCGCGGGAGGGCGTGGTGTTCGGACTGCGCTCACGCCCCGCAGTGATCGAGGGCGAGTGGTGCTGCTTCTACGGCATCATCGACGAGGTCAGGGACGACCTGCCGGGATAGGACCAGCTCCCCGGTCCTACCATATCCCCGGTCCTACCATATCCCCATTCCTGCCATATCCCCATTCCTGCCATATCCCCATTCCTGCCATACCCCCGGTCCTGCCTACCTACCCCCTTCCTGCCATACCCTCCGTTGTTTGCCATATCTCGGTATTTGTGGCAGACAAAAGAGGGGGCCGGGAAACCAATCAAGCGCCGGCGGCGGCGCTCGTCCCCACCGCGAGCCTCGCCTCCGCCAATACGTCCACGAATTCGTCTACTTCATCCGCAGTGTTGTAGTAGTGCGGGCTGGCCCGGACCACGCCCGGACGGCTGTCCACGATGATTCCGCGGTCGGCGAGGTGGCTCACCGCGTCCGCGGGCGCCGGATGGCGAACGGGAACGATCGCCGAGCGCTCATCCGGGTGGCCCGCGACCCGGGGTGAGAGACCGGCGGCCCGGCAGCCTTCGATCAGTCGCTCGGTCAGCGTCACGTTCCGGGCCCGAATCGCCTCGACGCCCACCTGATCGATGAGGTCCTGGCCGCCGAGGGCAGTGTGGACCGTGGCGAGTGCGGGGGTCCCGAGCTCGAAGCGGCGCGCGTCCGCGTGGTAGCGGAAGTCGCCCGGATTGAAGCGGAACTGGTCCTCGGTCGCGAACCAGCTCGTGATCCTCGGCTCGAGGGCGGGGATCAGGTCTTCGCGCACGTACAGATACGCGAGCCCCGGGCCTCCACAGAGCCACTTGAGGGGGCCGGCGGTATAGAAATCGACGCCGGTCGCGGGCAGGTCCAGCGGCACCTGACCCGCCCCCTGGTATCCGTCGATGAGGCAATACGCACCGGCGCGGTGCGCGATCTCCGCGATCGACTCCAGATCGAGGATGGCGCCGGTGGTGAAGAAGACGTGGCTGGTGGCGATGGCCAGCGTGCGCTCGTCGACGGCGTCCTCGAACTGCTGCGGGTCGACCCGGACGCCGTCCGGGCTCTCCAGAACGACCATCTCCACGCCGGGACGCACCTTCCATTGGTACAGGAGCGTGGGAAAGTCGAGCTCGGTCGTGACGATGCGGTTGCGCTCCGACCAGTCCAGGCTCTCGGAGATGACCGAGAGGCAGGCGGAGGTGGAGGGCATGAGCGCGATGGTCCCGGCGGGGGCCGCGAAGAGGTCCGCGACGCGCCGCCGGAGTTCCGCGAGGAGCTCCCACCAGTGCTCGTACCACGCCGAGGCGCCCATGTCGTGCCATCGATCGAGGAAGTCCTGCAGGCGCTCCTCGGCCCGGGTCGAGAGGGCGCCCAGCGAGCAGGAATTCAGGTAGTTGCGGCGCTGGAGAATCGGGAACGCCCCGCGAACCCGGTCGAGGTTCACGGCAGCGCTGCCGGGTCGATGCGCCGCCGCTCGGCGAGACGTCCCCTGCCCCGCTCCGCGACCGGTTCTCCGCCATCGACGATGATCTCGCCCCGGGAGAGCGTCCAGGTCGGGAATCCGCTTACGCGCATCCCCTGGAAGGGACTGTAGTCGACGGCGGAGTGGAGCCTGGCCGCATCGATTACCGTCTCCGCCTCCGGGTCCACGACGATGATGTCGGCGTCGGCTCCGGCGTCCAGCGTGCCCTTGCGCGGGTACATCCCGAAGATGCGAGCCGGGTTGGTGGAGGCGAGCTCCACGAAGCGCTGGGGCGAGATCACGCCGGTCGACACGCCACCGGCAAACACCAGAGGCAGGCGGGTCTCGATCCCCGGGAGGCCGTTGGGGATGCGGGTGAAGTTGCCGCGTCCGGTGGTCTTCTGGTCGTGGTAGCGGAAGGGCGCGTGGTCGGAGGACACCTGCTGGATCGATCCGGCCGCCAGGGCGCTCCAGAGCGCGTCGCGGTGCTCGGCGGCGCGCATCGGGGGGCTGCACACGAACTTGGCGACCTCGAATCCGCCGCAGGGGTCGTAGACGGTCTCGTCGAGCACCAGGTACTGCGGACAGGTTTCGGCCACCACCGGTTCCCCGCGCTCGCGGGCGGCGGCCACATGAGCCGCCGCGCCCGCCGAGGTGACGTGCGCGATGCAGAGAGGCGCATCCACCACCCCGGCCAGCATGATGGCGCGATGGGTCGCCTCCGCCTCCACCACCGGGGGGCGGCTGGGGGCGTGGAATGCGGGACCGGTCTTTCCTGCGTCCAGGTGCTGGTTGATCAGGTATGTGACCGCGCAGTCGTTCTCGCAGTGAACGTAGACGAGGCCGCCGTGGGCGCCGGTCGCCTCCAGCAGGCGCAGCAGCCCGTCGTCGTTGACGATCTTGTCGCCGTACGTCATGTAGACCTTGAACGAGGGGAACCCTCCCTCGATCAATTCCGGCACTTCTTCGAGAACATCGTCGCGGACATCCGTGACTATGGTATGGAAGCCGTAGTCGATGACGGCGTCGGGCGCGATCTCACCGAGACGCCGGTCGCGCGCCAGCGCCAGCGACTCGCCGCGGCGCTGCAGCGAGAAGTCGATGATGGTGGTGACGCCCCCGCACGCCCCCGCGACCGTGCCGGTAAAGAAGTCGTCGGCGGTGGTGATCCCCAGGCGGTCGATGGGGTGGGCCAGATGGGTGTGGGTGTCGATGCCGCCGGGCATGACCCAGTGGCCGCTCGCGTCGAGGACCTCGCCCTCGGTGGTCAGGTCCCGCCCGACGCCGGCGATCCGCCCGTCCCGGACGAGAACGTCGGCCGGCTCCATGCGGTCGGCGGTCACCACCGTGCCCCCGGCGATCAGCAGTTCGCTCAACGCGCGCTCCTCCTTGCTGGCGACCCCCGGACCCGCGCAGAGCCTGGTCCGCGCGAGCCCGGGGGCCGGTCGGTGTTCGTTGCGATGTCCCGGGTCGCCGCTACTCGGGCTGCGGAACGATGCGGATGTAGGGAAGCGGCTGCTCCCAGCCGTCCGGATACCTGGCTTCCGCGTCCTCGTTGGACACCGCGGGCAGGATGATCACGTCCTCACCCTGCTCCCAGTTGGCCGGGGTGGCCACCTGGCGCGTGGCGGTGAGCTGGCAGGAATCCAGGAGCCTCAGGATCTCGGCGAAGTTCCGGCCCGTGCTCATGGGATAGGTGAGCGTCGCCTTGATCTTCTTGTCCGGTCCGATGATGAAGACGGAGCGCGCCGTGGCATTGTCGGCGGGCGTCCGTCCCTTGCAGGTGTCGCCCGCGTCGGCCGGCAGCATGTCGTAGAGCTTGACCACACTCAGCTCCGGGTCGCCCACGAGCGGATAGTTGATGGCGTGCCCGCCGAACGACGCGATGTCCTCCGACCACGCGTGATGGTCGCCGACCCCATCGACGCTGATGCCCATGATCTTGCAGTTGCGCCGCGCGAATTCGTCCTTGAGCGCGGCCACGGTGCCCAGTTCGGTGGTGCAGACGGGCGTGAAGTCCTTGGGATGGGAAAACAGGATCGCCCATCCATCCCCGATCCAGTCGTGAAATCGGACGGTTCCCTCAGTGGTCTCGGCGGTGAAATCGGGTGCTTCGTCGTTGATCCGCAAGGTCATGGTGCTCCCTCCAGGTTCAGGGTCCGGTGCAGGGTCTCGGCAGGCTCGCGAAGCGTAGCCATCGCACCGGGACTACGCCACACGCGATTGCCGGTTCCGCCGCAGGAACGCCCGCGGCGCGGCCGACGGTACCGGCCTCCATCCGACCATCCTACAGGTTGCGGGCGAATGTCCGAATGCGCTGCATCGACTCGAGGATCCGCGCCTCCGGACACAGGAGCGAAACCCGCACCCAGTTGCGCCAGCGCTCCCCGAAGGAGGCGCCGGGGAACATCAGCACGCCCGCCTCGTCGAGGAGGCGGTAGCAGAAGGTCTCGGCATCCATTCCGAAGCGCGACACGTCGGCCCACATGAACAGGCCTCCCCCGTGGGACCCGTGCGGGACGGCCAGGTCGGCGAAGCCGTCGATCAGCGCCTGGCGCCGGCGTCGATAACGCGCCAGGTACTGCGGGCGCGGGTCCGGCTCGGCCTCGAGGGCCGCGAGGGCGGTGTACTGCGAGAACGCCGGGCACGGGCCGGAGGTCGTGCTCTTGATGGCCTCCACCGCGTCGATGAAGGCAGGCGGGCCGACGAGGTAGCCGACCCTGAAGCCGGTCATCGCGTACGCTTTGGAGAAGCCCGAAAGGACCACCGAGCGCCCGCGCGCGCCCTCCGCGGCGAGCAGTGACAGGAAGGGCTCTTCGCGGAAGACCACGTCCTCGTAGATCTCGTCGGCCACCACGACCATGTCGAGGTCGGCTGCGGCCCGCGCCAGATCGCGGACGCCCTGCGGGCCGACGCAGGCGCCCGTCGGGTTCGATGGATTCACGAACACGAGCAGCTTGCAGCCCTGCGCGTGCTGCCGGAGCTCCCCGCCCCCGAGCTCGAAGGGCCGGTCGCCGCCGGTGGGGACGGGCACGATGTCGCCGCCCGCGGTCCCGATGGCCTGGTCGTAGGAGCTGTAGCGCGGGTCCTGGCAGGCAACCCGGTCGCCCGGGTCGACGAGCGCCAGCATGGCCAGGAAGAGCCCCTCCTGGGCGCCGTTGGTGATGGCGATCTCGGTGGCGGGATCGACTTCGACGCCCTTCTCGCGGGCATACCGGCGGGCGATGCCCTCCCGCAGCGAATGCAGGCCACGCACCGGTCCTTCGTCCCATACGGCCATCCCCGCGCCCATCGCGCCGGCGAAACGGGCCAGGCCATCCTCCACGATCGCGGGCTGCGTGTGCAGGTCCGGATCGCCCCGGCCGAGCGAGATGACGTTCTCTCGTTCCCGCGCGAGTGCCATCATCTTGTAGCGCAGGGAGGTGGCCGCCTCACCCTTGCGCAGCGATGCGGAACCCGCACGTTCCCGGGACTTCATCGGGGCGCTCATGGCCGCACCCCCAGCGCCCACAACGCGGCGCGCTGCGAGGGAGCCGGCGAGCAGATGGACGACGCCTGCTTCCACTTGGCGATGCGCGGCCGCACGGCCACCGGAGCGGCGACGAAGCCGAGAGAGAACGGGTGCATTCCCTCAAGGCCGTCCAGCGAGCCGATGACGATGGCGTCCGCGAGGTCGGGATCGGGATCGCCCGGGACCGACAGGCCGGCACCGGAATCCCAGGCTGACGAAGGAGCTCCGTGCGTCGTCGAGGACGCGGACGAATTCGGCGAGTCGCCGGTGGCAAAGAGCCGGTCCCCGATGGCGTGCACCCGGGGGATTCCCAGGTCGGGGGATGCGTTCCCATTCTCGAGGATCGCCGCCCCCGCCTCGTACTCGATCAGCTGAAACGCCGCCTCGGCTCCAGGCGGAGCGTCGGCGCCGGGTTCGATCACGCGCGCCCGCATCCAGTCGAGCAGGCGCTGATGCCGACCTCCAGGACTTGCGACGATGACCGCCCCCTCGCCGCCGCCGAGGCCCAGGAGGGTCGCGAAGAGGGACTCCCCTTCGCCCTGAGTAATGAGCACGCCATCTGGTTCGCGGGCGGGAAACCCCACGCGCAGAAGCGCTTCGCCTACGCGGCGGCGCAGCTCTCCCATACCGGGCCGGTCCGGATAGTGCGTTTCTCCGGCCAGCAGGTGATGGCGCAGGCCGGCCCGCAAGCCTTCGCTCGGGCCCGACCGAGTGGGTGCGGACCAGGCGTCCGGCGTTGCGAGGCGAAAGGACTTCATCGCTGTCCTGGCCCGCTGGGAAACCGCCGCCTCCGCGGCGCTTCCGTGGGTCCCCGCGGGCACGTTTCCGTTGCTCGTTTCGGTCATCCGACAGCCTCCGGCGTATATTCGGCGATTTCGTGAATACGGTTCATCATCCCCCGAGTGCCCCATTGCTCCAGTGCCCGCGTCAATGTCCAGGCGTCGAAGCGGCAGCCGCTGATCTGCCCGCGCAGCCCGGCGAGAAAGAGGAACGCGGGCCCCAGCCTGATGGGATCCCGCCATCCCGCACGCGTCGCCGCATCCGCATCTTCCGCGTCGCTCTGCGTGAGGGAGGTCGGCTTGATGGGCAGCCCCGGCGTCACCGTGTTGGCGCTGATGGGCAACCCCGCCAGCTCCAGCGCGAGGCATCGGGTGAATGCCTCCATGCCGAATTTCGATGCACAGTATGCGGCCTGCCGCGGGAATGCGCCGGTCCCCGCGCGCGATGAGACGTTGATCACGGATCCGCCCTCTTCCCCAAGGAGCGGAAGGAGATCCCGGGTCAGGAAGACCGGAGCTTCCAGGTTTACGCTCATGATGCGCCGCCAGTGTGCGGCGTCCAGTGAAGCGACCGGCTCACGTTCCAACACGCCGGCGTTGTTGACGATGACGCGCAGCTTGCGGGCTTCCTCGCGCAGGGTGCGAGCCAGTCCCTTTCGTGCATCGTCCCGCCCGAGATCGGTGACGAGAATGCGAGCCTCGCCCCCCGCCGAGCGGATGTCGGACGCAGTCCACTCGAGCTCCTCCGGCACCTCCGACACCAGCCACACGCGCGCGCCCGCAGCGGCCATCGACCGTGCAATTCCCCGACCCAGACCTCGGCCGGATCCGGTCACGAGAACGTCGATGCCCGCGACGCTTAGCGGAGGTGCAACGCTGTATGCGGGCATGCCTTATCGAAAGGTGGGCACACGTTGGCTCGCGGGGTGACAGGCAACCGGATCGATCGCCGGGGAATCGATCTCGGCCCTAACCCACAAGCGCATCAACCAACTGGGCGCAGGCGTAGCCAAGGTAGTTCCCGAGGGCATATCCGAAGATGCCCACGATGACCGCGGGGGCGACCAGCTTGTGCCACTTCATCGCCATGCCGATGGCCAGCGCCGATCCAGGCCCGCCGATCGCGGCCTGGCTTGCGATCGAGACGGTGGCGAGATCGATGCGGAAAAGCCAACCGATCCCGTACGCGACGACGACGTGAATGCCGATGATGACGATCATGAAGCCGAAGATGGGAACGCCGGCGTCCAGGATGGTCGCCAGGTCGGAGGCCGCGCCCAGCGCGATGAAGAAGATGTGGAGCGCGAAGTAGGAAAGGACTTCGGCCCCGCGCAGCTTTCTCACCCACGGCAACTGCGCCACGATGAGCGCGATAGTCGTGAGCCAGAGGACGTCCGGCACCTCGCTCAGGAAGCTGACCAGTCCGTACCAGGGCGAGCCGTCCGCCATGGAGGGGAGCGCTTCGGTCAGCCTTTCGCTGATGAGCCGGGCCACCCAGAGCGCGGCGAGGGGCAGGCCTCCCAGGATGGCGAAATCCGTGATGCTGATGTCGGTGTCGGTCCAGCGGCGGCGCATCGTCTCCTCCTGCGCGTCCTGCTCTTCCTTCTCCGCGGGGTCCGTGGCCGATACCGCCGCCAACCCGGGACCGGACCGGCGCAGGAACATCGCGCCAAGGATCCCCGCCAACCACACCTGGAACAGCAGGTACGGGACCGTCGACATGTTGTCGGCCAGCGCGGCCGCGGCGAAGGTGCTCGGTTCGACTTCGAGCCCCTGCCCGACCGCGGCGAAGTTCATCCCGCCCCCCGCGAAGGCGGCCGAGAACGCCCCGGAGAGCTTCCACGTCTCCGGACCGACCCATCCGGCCATGGTCGCGCCCGCGACCGCCCCGCCAACGAAGCTGCCCCCGCACGCGGCGAGATACGCGATCAGGAGCGGCCTTCCCGCGTTGGCCAATTCCTTCATCTGCGTGCCCATGATGACGAGCACGATCGCGTAGGGGATGGCGAAGGTGAACACGCCCTCGTGCGCGGGCCCGGTGTGCTCGATCACGCCGACGTTGGCGAGCGTAATGCCGAGCAGGGTGCACACGACGGCGGAGCTGATCTTCTTGATGACGTCGTAGCGCTCTTCCAGCCAGCGCGCGAAGGCCACCACGGCCAGCATGAATGCGACAACCAGAAGCGGGTCTCTCAGCATGGCGTTCGGGGCTCAGGGTTGTGTGAGTGGGAACGGTAATCGTGACCCTTCCTGTCCCGGCGCAACATGGGCCCGCCCATCGGCGACCGCGACCCGGACCGACGCCCCCGGGCGACCGGCGTCATCCGGGCCGGACAAGGCCCTTCACCTCATCACCCCGCCCAGCCGCAACCAGATTTGCGACCACGTCGTCGATCATGCCGCGCTGCCCGCCGCCGGTCCCGCCGCCCACATGGGGTGACAGGAGGACGTTGGGCGCATCCGCCAGCGGGTGGCCCGCCGGCAGCGGCTCGTAGAGGAAGGCGTCCAGCCCCGCCCCGGCGATCCGGCCGCCGTGAAGGGCGTCGACGAGCGCATCTTCATCGACCAGCCCGCCGCGCGCCGTGTTCACCAGGATGGCCGTGCGTTTCATGAGCGCAAGGGCGGCGGCGTCGATCATGCACTCGGTCTGGTCGGTATGGGGCGCGTGCAGGCTGACCACGTCGCTCGCGGCGAGGAGCTCCGGGAGCGGCAGGAAGCGCGCCTCGACCATCTCCTCGTGCGCCCGGGGCAGGGGCGTGCGCTTCGTGTAGACGATCTCCATATCGAAAGCGCGCGCGCGCCGCGCGACCTCGAGCGCGATGTCGCCAAGCCCGACCAGACCGAGCGTCTTCCCGTGCAACTGCCAGACGTCCGGGTAGCGCAGCCAGTTGAAGGCGATCTTGCGCTCCGTGGTGCGCACGGGCTCCACGCCGAGACCTTGATACTCCGCGTCCCGGGTGCCCAGATGCCCCGGCACCAGTTTGCGGTAGAGGCCCAGCATCAGCGCGACGGTCTGCTCGGCGACGGCGATCGCGCCTCGGTGCGGAAGCACCGACACCGGCACTCCGGCCGCAGCCGCGGCGTCCCGATCCACCGCCCAGGGCGCCCGTCCCTGTACCTGGATCAGACGAAGCTGCGGGGAGGCGCCGATCAGGTCCGCGCCGACGGACCGTTTCGCGGTCACGAGCGCGTCGGCGCTGGCCGCAGCCGCGCGCAATTCCCGTTCATCCATCCCGCCGCCCCACGTCATCTCGACTCCGGCACCCTCCGCAGTCTGCTGAAAGAGGCCTTGGATCCAGTCGGCAAGGGGTTCGACATGCAGTGCTCGCAAGGTGGGGAAACTCCGCGTGAGGTTGGAGACGAGGACGGGGTCCGGAGGCGTGCTGGCGGTGGCAACCTCAGAGCGCGAGCAACATAGAGAGCAGCGGCAATACGCGCGAGAGTAGCGGTACCGGCGCGTCGGCAATCCAAGCCAGTGTGATTCCAGGCGCCCGAAGCCGCGCGCTTGCATTGGCATCGCGCGGGAGCAGCATGGACCTCGGTGTGGAGACCTGCGGCCTTCGTCACTGCCGCAGGATCAGGGACAATCGTCCTCCGGCACAACCAACTCCAGGGCGGTGTGCCGGGCGATTACCTCGAAGTCGCGGGTGCGGGCCAGAAGGGGGCGAGCCGCGTCAACTGCGGCGGCGGCGACCATGCAGTCCACGATCGATCGGATCGTGCAGCCGGCGCGGCGGCAGGTGCGCTGGATGAGAGCCGCATGCTGGAACTCCCCCAGCGAATCGGGGACGATGATTTCGAAGCGGGAGAGCATCCGTTGCAGTTTGCGGGCGTCGGATTCCGTGCGTGAGCCCGCCAGCAACTCCATTACGACGGGAGCCGGCGTGGCGATGGGCCGTCCCGCTTGAACTTCGGCGCGCAGCGCGAGGTGGATCGGGCTCCCCGTCTTGCGCAGGTACTCGACCCACGCAGAGGTATCGACGATCACCAAAGATCACCGGGACTACCGTCTCGCATCTCGTCCAGATCCCCGTCCCAACCGAATCCCTGCATCGCGAGCGCTTCCTCCTTCGTCATCGGCACGATCGCCTGACGCCAGACCGCTTCCTTGACGGCCCTCGACCAGTTGCGGAGCCCGTAGCGCTTCCGGATGGCTTCCAGATCGGCTTCCGGCAGCTTCACTTCGAGGTTGACATAGGGATAATCGGCGGATTCCGGCGCCCGGTACTCCGGACGCGCTTCCCGCACCGCCGCGGCCCCCCCGCGCAGCTCCCGCTCCCGTGCCTCGCGCAGCGTCTTCCGGACCCATGCGGACACCGTGATGCGATTGCGCCTCGCGGCGTCGCGGATTTCCTCAAGTTCCGCTTCGGACAGCACGACCTGCAGTCTCTTACTCATGGCATGAGTATGATATACTTATCATGAACCGGGTTCAAGTCGTCGATTCGGTTCCTCCGGCTCGGATTGCGTCGGCAGCCCGCTCCGAAGCGCTGGCAATGTCGCGCCCGCCTCCGTAAGCTTGCAGCGACGTGATCGCGAAGCGGCGAAATCTCCCGCGCAGAGCAGGGGACGGGCCGGAGGCGAGAGCCTTTGAGGTACGTGTGCAAGGCGCGTCGCGCGGCCCGTCGGTGCCGCAAATCATCGAATCCGGGAGCATCAATCCATGACCATGGACCGCCGAAAGTTCACCGCAGTCGCCGGCGCGAGCGCGATGGCGCTGGCCTGGGCGCAGGCCTGTGCCGAGGTCGCCGAGACCGGAGAGGTTACGACCGCGACGGCCAACACGCTGCTCGATCACCAGGGATCGCGGGGCATCTACGACGACGCCGCGGAGCTGGAGCGGCTGAAGGCGGCCATCGCCAACATGGTCAACGTGCAGCGGACGCTGCGCGACTTCCCGCTCGATCCCGACGAGCCTCCCCTTCTCGTCTTCCGGAGGGGCTGAGCCATGCAGGAATCGACCTTCTTTCTGACGGTACGCGAACTGGCCGACCTCCTCGCCGACGGCTCCATCACCTCGGTCGAGCTGACCGAGGCCTACCTGGACCGTGCCGAGGAGCTGGACGTCCCCCCCTTCGAGCTGCCCAGCGAGCCCCGCACCGACCACAACGGCAAGCTGGCCACCATGGTCACCATCGCGCGCGACCACGCCCTCGAGGCCGCCGAGCGCGCCGACCGGGAGCTGGCCGCCGGGAATCGCCGCAGCATCCTGCACGGGATCCCCTACGGCGTGAAGGACCTGCTCGACACCCGCGGCATCCGCACCACCTGGGGTTCCGGCATCTTCCGGGACCGGGTGCCGGACCGGAACGCGGCCGTCATCGACATGCTCGAAGGCGCCGGCGCCGTGCTCATGGCGAAGAATTCGCTCGGCGAGTTCGCGGGCGGCAACACCAGCTCCGCCCTCAACCCGTGGAAGCTCGACCGCACCAGCTTCGGCTCCTCCAGCGGGACGGTGTCGGCGGCGGTGGCCGGCCTCATCGGCTTCGGCATCGGGACGGAGACGGGCGGCTCCATAGTATTCCCGGCCTCCGCGGTGGGGGCTTCCGGGCTCCGTCCCAGCTTTGGCCGCGTGAGCCGCTTCGGCTGCATGGCGCTCTCGTGGAGCCTGGACAAGATCGGTCCCGTGGGGCGCTCGGCGGAGGATTGCGGTCACATCCTGCAGTACATCGCCGGATACGACGCGCGCGACAACAGCACCGTCGACCGGCCGTTCGTCTTCCGCGCGGATCCGGGCACCATGCGCGGGCGGCGGCTGGGCGTGCATCGGCCCGAATTCCTGCTCTCGGGCTCGGAGAACACCCGGCGCGTCTTCCAGGAGGCGCTCGACGTCTTCGAGCAGATGGGCGTGGTGCTGGAGGATGTGGAGCTGCCCCTCCGGCCCACCGGCGCCCTCTTCACCACCATCGTCACGGTGGAGAGCGGCACCAACTTCCAGGCCCTCTTCGAGGACGGCAGCGCGGCCAACATGTTCTCGTTCAACGAGGACCGGCGCGCGGGCTGGATGGCCGGGCGCATGATGCCCGCCGCCGACTATCTCACGGCCCAGCGCATCCGCAACCAGCTCGTGCGCGAAACCGACGAGATCCTCTCCCGCTACGACGCGGTCATCGCCCCGACGTGGCCCAACGGCGCCGCCATGCGCGAGGTGAGCGAGGGCTGGCCCATCCCGGCGCGCAACGAGTGGGAGCCGCCCGACGACGTCAGCGGCCGCACCCCGCGCCTCAACTATATCGCCAACCTGGTCGGCCTTCCGGGGCTCGCCATCCCCTGCGGATTCGACGAGGACGGGCTGCCGCTGTCGCTGCAGATCTGCGGCTCGTCGATGGACGATCAGGCAGTGCTGGATATGGGAATGGGCTATCAGCGCGAGACGGACTGGCACCTGCGGCGGCCGGAGTTTCCCTGGAGGGAATAGGACGCCGACTCGGACGGAGCCGCGGCGCGGACGCGGACCGGGCCACAGGGCCTGGCGGTGCCCCGTTGATGAGGGTGGACTGACCCTCAGTTCCGGTGCAGCCGAAATACCCGCGGATGCTCGACGTCCAGCTCATCCCGGTAGACGCCGAGCACGTAGTCCACGCCGATCTCCATGACCGACAAATCGGCCGGGATCTCGACGCCGCCCAGCCATGCGCCATCGGGCCCCAGCACCTGCCAGGTTTCCGGGCCGCCGCCTTCATTCGGCGCGACGAACGGTCTCAGCCAGATCGCTCCCGTCGGGTCCACCTTCACGTCCGCGTAGGCCGGACGCCGGTCGGTGACGGGCAGATCCTGGTAGAACTCCAGAATCATCGGCGGAAGCCCGTCCGGGTCCTGCAGGCGTGCGTCTCGTTCCCTTTCGAATGCGTCGGCGGACAGCTCCAGCGGATATCCCGGAATGCGAAGGATGCGAGCCGGCACGCCGTCGGCCGTCAACTCCTCGACCTGCATGTCGACGGCGTCTCCCAGGAAAACTCGCCCCGCGTGCGCCGCCACGAACGCATCGCGACCGAAGGGATGAGGGCCGGCGAAGGCCCCGCCGCCGCTGTTGACGTGCATGAAGACCTCGTTGCCGGCCGTCACCCCGATGCTGTCGACCGACTCGCCGGCCGGGTCAACGCGGAACAATCCGCCCGGCTGCCTGAGGAAGGCGCTCCCGCCCTCATGCCCCATCATGAACCGGATACGCGTCTCGATGACGATTTCGCCATTCCCGAGATGGGCCACGGCGTTTGATTCGGCGATCACGCCGGACGGGAGGGGCACGTTGAAGGTCCCGAGCAATGCCTGGTCCGGCCCGAAGAAGGTCACGCGGCCACTGGCATCCAGGACGATCAGCGAATCGCCGGCGTTGTCGAATCCCACGATCGCGCGGAACTCACCGGGACCATCCCCCTCGCCGCCCAGGGAAGCGATGTGGCTGCCTTCCGCCGTATACAGCCGGATTTCGTTCGAGCCTCCGTTGGCCACAGCCAGCGACCCTGCGCTCAGGCGCCGCATTCCCCGAACCCGGAAGAATTCGTGACCGGGTCCCGTTCCGGCTGCGCCGAGATCCAGCAGCGGCTCCGGCTCCACGCGCCATGCGTCCAAGTCCGACCATCGCGGTGCCGTGGATTCGACGATTTCGATGCCCGCGCTGTCCCGAACGGTCGTGGACGGGGCTTCGCCCTGCCGGCCGTCTCCGCCGCATGCCGCGCCGAAGATGAGGAACAGCGCGGGGAGGACGTGATGGGGGAGGGTACGATGGGGGAGGACGCGATGGGGGAGGGTACGATGGCGGAGGATACGATGGGGGAGGACGCGATGACCGAAGCGCCCGATGGGCTCTACCTCATGCACATGCATCCCGGGCCTTCCTAGTTCCAGGAACGTCCCCGCATCCCCTCCACATCCAGGTTGCCGCCGCTCAGCACGCAGACAGTCCGGGTTCCCGGGGGTGCATCCACCAGCCCTTGAAGAAGGGCGCCGACCGGAGCGGCGGCGGCCCCCTCGACCACGACCTTGGCCCGGGTCATCAGCCACAGCATCGCGTCGAAGATCTGGGAATCGGGGAGGGTGACGATCTCGTCGACGAAGCGCGACACCACCGAGCAGGTGTGGTTGCCGACCTTCCTGACGCGGAGTCCGTCGACGAGGCAGTCGACCTCGTCGAGGACCACGCTCGCTCCCGCCTCCACGCTTCGCTTCATCCCCGGGGCTCCGGCGGACTCCACGCCGACGATCCGGACCTCCGGCTTGACGGACTTTGCCGCCATCGAGACGCCCGAGATGAGGCCGCCGCCCCCGATGGGCACGATCAGGAGTTCGGTTTCCGGGAACTGGTCCATGATCTCGAGCCCGAGGGTCCCCTGCCCCGCGATCAGCTCCGGGTCATCGAACGGGTGGATGTAGGTGAGGCCCTCGGCCTTGACGAGCTCCAGCGCCTTTTCGTTGGCCTCGTCCCAGATGCTGCCGTGGAGGACGACGCGGGCCCCGTAGCCCTCGGTGGCCGCGATCTTGGACCGCGTGGCGTTTTCGGCCATGACGACGACGGCGCGCACGCCGTACTGCCGCGCCGCGAGGGCCACGCCCTGGGAGTGGTTCCCCGCCGAGGAACAGATGACGCCGCGGGCGCGCTCCTCCTCGGTCAGCCTCGCGATCTTGTTGAGCGGTCCGCGCAGCTTGTAGGAGCCGCCCCGCTGGAAGAGTTCGGCCTTCAGGCGCACGTCCAGCCCGCACTCCTCGGTGAGGGATCGGCTGGTCAGCATGGGCGTGCGGTAGACGTAGGGCGCCACGTTCCTGAACGCGGCCTCGAAATCGGCCCGGTGGAGGGTCAGGCCGTTGCCGTTGGCGGAGGGTCCGGGTGCCGCGGTGTCGCCATTCTTCATGTTCGCGCCCGACCAGGGAGGTTGCCGGTCTTGAACTGTGCATGATGCATGGAACGACTCCGGCGTGTTGAGCCACTGCTCGGTGAGCGGGACGGGGGCGGCCGCTGGGCGACCCGATGTTGGCGTCGGGCCGTGCACAATAGGCATGTCACCCGGCCAGCGCCAGCAACCCGATGCCGGCGAAAACGAGCACGGCTCCGACGGTGCGAACGCGCCCGAACCGCTCTCCCAGAAGGAGCCATCCCGCCAGGGCCCCGAAGACGATGCCCACCTCGCGCGCGGTGCCGGCGTAGCTGATGGGGGCGATCTGGAAGGCCCGGAGAACCAGCGCATAGGCCACGAACGTCATGACCGCGATCATCGCGATCGGACGAAAGTGCGTGCGCAGAACCCGAAACACCCGTTTCCCGTCCCGGCTCGCCAGGATGCCCACGAACGCCAGTCCGGAGAGCCCGAATACCAGCACCAGATACGGCAGCGGGAGCCATTGCCGGACCGCCGCACCATCGAGCGTCGAGTACACGGAGATGAAGAACGCGACCAGCAAGGCCAATCCCGAGCCCCGCGCGTGGGCGCGCAAATGGCGCCAGCGATGGCCGGCGGGCGTTCGGATGGAGGAAACACGCGACCACAGGGGCGCCCCGCCGAGCACGATGAGCCCGCACAGGATCGTCGCGATCCCGAGCACTCCTCCCGGCGACGGGCGCTCGCCCAGAAACAGAACCACCCACAGGGCGAGCATCGCGGGCGCCGTCCCGCGCGCGATCGGATAGACGAGCGAGAAGTCGCCGTCTCCGTACGCCCGCGCCAGGCACCCGTAGTACGCCACGTATACGACCGCGCTCGCGCCCACGAACGGCCACACACCCGCGGGAGGGGGCCATGCCGGCACCAGGGTCGGGATGAAGACAACCGCACCGAGGAGCATCGCCCACGCCGCCACAACGACCCGCTCGCTGGAACGCTTGAGGATCAGGTTCCACGAGGCGTGCAGGAGTCCTGCCGCCAGAACCAGGGCGAGGGCGGTTACGGGCACGGGGCGGGTTGCTCCTTCAGGGCCCGGTCAGCGGCGGCTCCGGGGGTCCCCCGCTGCGCGCTTCGGCTCCCGCGGGGGGTGCGGCCCGGACCCATCCGGGCGGCGCGGGTTGGGTCCCACCCGGCGGGCGGCTCTATTGCGTCGCGGGCGCGGGGCGACGTGAGGTCCCGAGGATGAAGTCGTCCAGGGTCTCCTTCCACTGCTGCAGGAGCGACTGCTCGACGTACATCATGTGGCCCGCAGCGAAATCGGCGCGCTCGATGTTGGCCCGCAGCTCCGGGGGCAACCCCATGCGGTCCATGGTCCAGACCGCGGCGAAGTAGGGGGTCGCGAGATCGTAGATGCCGTTGATGAGCAGAACCTTGAGGCTCGGGTTACGCTTCATGGCCGTGGCCAGGTCGGGCGCGACATTGGGCGTTCCGCCGCCCCGGACGAAGCCGCCGCCGCCGCCCAGCCGTCCCCAATTCCAATTGCGTGTCCCGCCGCTGGGCACGTATTCGCGCTCGCCATCATAGCCCAGCTCATCCCGCAGATAGCTGTTGAAGGCCGACGTGTACGCCGAGCTGATCGCGGTGGACTGCGGGTCGTGGGAGGGACGCACGCCGAGCGCGTCGCCGGCCGGACCGGTGAATCGAGCATCCAGGCGCCCCACGATGCGGCCCTGGTCGCGCAGCAGTTCGGACTCGAAGGCGGGGGCGGTGACGCGCAGGTCGGACTTGTCGATGAAGTCGTGGCTCAGGCCCGTGTAGCGGTGCATCCGGTCGATGATGCGGGTGCGGCGGGCCTCGTCGAGGGTTCCGCCCGCCAGCAGCGCGGTGGCGTACTCCGTGAGCGACCACTCCTCGACTTCGGCCATGAAGGCCTCCAGGTCGGATGGCGTGCCCCCGGGAAGGGCGCCCAGATAGCGGGATGTGACGGCGTAGGACGGGAGGTTGACGATGTAGGGCAGGTCATCCCCCGGAGCGAACTGGATGGTGTTGAACTGGAGCACCGAGGAGACAAGAACGATGCCGTTCAGGTCGATGTTGGCGCGCTGCAGGTGTCCCGCGAGCACGGCCGAGCGCGTGGTCCCGTAGCTCTCGCCGAGGAGGTAGCGGGGCGAGTTCCAGCGCTCGTACTCGCTCAGGAAGCGGCGGACGAACTGCGCCAGCGAGCGAGCGTCCTCGTCGATCCCCCAGTAGTAGGAACCGGGCGTGTCGCCCAGCGTGTGGCTGAATCCGGTGCCGATGGGATCGACCATGACGATGTCGGCGATGTCGAGGATCGTGTAGGCGTTGTCCTCCAGCGGATAGGGCGGCGCGCCCTGGGGGCCGACTTCGGGCGTGACCACCCGGCGTGGTCCCATGATCCCCATGTGCAGCCAGAAGGACGCCGATCCCGGCCCGCCGTTGTAGGCGAAGACCAGGGGCCGTTCGCCCGAGGGCGCGCCGTTGCGGCGGAAGTAGGCCGTGTAGAAGAGCTCGCCGGCCGGTTCCCCTTCGTCGTTGGTAAGGGTCGTGCTGGCCACCACGGCGTCGTACTGAACCGTCTCGCCTTCCACCACGATCGAGTGGCCGGTCTCCCAGCGGGAGGACTCGGCACCGGGGGCGCCCGGCTGGTTCTCCTGGGCCGCGGCCGATACCGCGGGGAGAAGGAGCAGGCACAGCGGCAACGCCAACACGAACGGGTTTCTCATGATGCCTCTCGTCGGGGATGTCTGGGCTCGGGCAGGTTTCCTCTCAGGACCGGCTTCCCGTCTAATGTGCGGGGTGGAACAGGCTTGCCAAGTGCACGGTGCCATGACGCCGTCCCAGGCAGGGCGCAATCGACCGCTGCCAGCCTTCCCATCAACAGCCGGACAGGCGAAATCCTGGCCCGAGCTCACAGGAATCGCGGCGCCTGGCGCCGATACCGTTCGTACTCCTCGCCGTATTGCTCCTTCAGCCACACCTCCTCGCTCAGGGGCGCGATGATGAACCACAGGGCCAGCAGCGCATGGGTGATCCAAAGGAGTTGCGAGTTGGCGATGATGCTGAGGCCCACGAAAAGGACGGTGTCGCCGACGTACTGCGGATTGCGGGTGAACCGATAGGGGCCGGAGGGAGAAAAACCGTCTCTCACGCCCGTCGAGTTCTTCCAGCCGATCGTGGCGATTCCCCAGAACGCCAGCAGGCCGCCCAGCAGCGCCAGCGGGATGCCAAGGAGAAACCGGAGGCCGCCGCCAAGGATCCAGGAGTTCCAGTCCAGAAACAGCAGGCACGCGTTGAGAGCGAAGGCCACGAGCCAGCCGATCCACGTCAGGGCATATTGCCAGGAGCGGCGTCCCGGCGGGGGCCAGACTCGGCGATCCGGTCGGACCACGGACCAGACGATGGTGATCAGAAGAAGGAATATGACTATGATGTTGACTATGAATATTATTTGTGTCGATGTATAATACATAGTCATATCTTTGTCACTCCTCGAATATCATGGATTATGATGGCCAGACGCAGGGAACATGGTTTCCTCGAGAAACCGGTTGCGGAACACGCCCTGCGGATCGAATCGTGCGCAGGTCGCCCGGAAGGCGGCGAGCCCCGGATAGCTGTCCTCGATCTGCCTCGCCTCAAGCGGATGCCATTTCCCCCAGTGCAGGCGGGCCCCCAGGGAACGGACCATGGTCGTGGCGAGGAAGCAGGCGACGCTCTGGAAAGGCAGTCGCGGCTCGGCGAAGGTGATGAGGCTGATCGCGTACCAGTCCCGCTCTTCCATGCCGTGACAGGACGCCATCGAGATCAGCGTGTCGTCGGGGCGGACGCGCCGGACGCAGAGGGGATAGTGATGGCTGTAGGAGCCGCGGATGCTGTCCAGCCCATCCTGCTTGTCCAGAGCGCGGATACGGCCGTATACGTCGGCCGACACCTCGTAGTCGGCGCTGTCGGCCGCGCGCAGAATCTCAGCAACATATTCCAGAGCCGGTCTGAGACGGTCGCGCGGCACGAAGATCTCCATCTCCAGATGACGGAAGAGCTCGTGGCGCATGAGCAGCTGCCGGTCGCTGCGGTCGGTGACACGCCACCTGGGGACGATGCAGGCCGGGAGAAGGTACCGATAGAGGAAGTCCACCAGGCGCCGGCTTCGCAGCAGTGAGGCGGTGAGCTTGATGCCGAGATGAAGGGCGACATCGATCACGGCCAGCCAGTACGCCCGGTAGAGCATGGCGCCGCCCGACCGGCGGTTGTCCGGGGCCACGCTCCGCTCGTGCTCCAGGTACGCCCAGGTGTGCGGGATGAGGTAGAACTGCTGCAGGGACGCGGCCGACTCGCTGTCCAGGATGGCGTTCAGATCCGGGCGCCAGACGCATCGTTCGCGAACGTAGTACTGCGGAACGCACTTGAGGGTGACCCCAAGGATTACCCCGAGAGCCCCGACAGAACATCGGGCCGCCCGCAGAGCCCGGCCGGAATCGACCGTCCGCACCTCCGCCTCCCCCTCCGCGTTGTAGCAGGCGATGCGCATGGATTCGACGTAATGGGACATCGAGTGCCTTCCCGATCCGTGCGTCCCCGTGGCGACCGCGCCTGCCACGGTCTGGCGCGCGATCAGGCCAATGGAGGGCAGAGTGAGTCCTCGGCGCGCGAGATGCGCCAGGAGTTCTGCGATTCGGCATCCCCCACCCACGGAAACCCGGCGCCGGTCGGGGTGAACGTGCATCTGCCGAAGGTGGCGCAGGTCCAGCAGCGCATCGGGTGTCTCGATACCTCCGTTCCAGGAATGGCCCGCGCCGATGACGCGAACAGTCCCGGTCCGGTGCTCGTCCAGGATGCGCAACACATCGCTTTCGTCCTGGGGCAGGTATCGGTTGCGCGGGCGGAAACGAATGTTTCGGCCGAAGTTCCGTACGCGCGCAGCGCGCCTCGACTGCACGGCTAGGCCCGTCCGGGCCTTCTGGGCAGCGAAGACAGGAGGGCGCGCGTATACGGGTGTCCCGGTTCGCGGAAGAGCGCCTCCGCCGAGGCCATCTCCACAATCTTCCCTTCATTCATGACCGCGACCCGGTCGCAAAGGTGCCTGACCATCCTCAGATCGTGGGAGATGAAGAGATAGGTCAGCCCGAACTCTTCCTGAATGCCTGCGAGAAGGTTGACGATCTGGGCCTGGATGGAGATGTCGAGCGACGAAATGGGCTCATCGCAGATGATCAGGTCCGGCTTCAGGGCGAGGGCGCGCGCGATGCCGACGCGCTGGCGCTGACCGCCCGAGAACTCGTGCGGCAGACGTCCGGCGAGCTTCGGATCGAGCCCGACGATGCTCATGAGTTCCGCGACCCGGTCCTGTCGCTGTCCGCGGCTCATGCTCGTGTGCTCCAGCAGGGGCTCGGCGATGGAGCGGCCGACGCTCAGGCGTGGATTCAGCGACGAATGCGTGTCCTGAAAGATCATCTGCATGCGCGGGCGGAGTGTTCGGAGTTCCGCTGGGGATACGGCTGCGAGATCGACGCCGTCGAAGACGATGCGCCCCGACGTGGGCTCGGTGAGCCGGAGGATGCTGCGGGCCACGGTGGTCTTGCCGCAGCCGCTCTCTCCGACCAGGCCGAGCGTCTCGCCGCGATGCAGCCGGAAGCTGACGCCGTCGACCGCGCGCACCGACCCGGTCCGGCGCTGCATCATTCCGCGACGCACGGGGAAGTGTTTTGTGAGGCCGGTGACTTCGAGGAGGGGGGTCATCCGGTCCACCAGCAGGCAGCGCGGGCCCCCTTCCCCGCCGGAAGCAGCGGAGGTCTCTCCCGACGGCAGCGGTCGAAGGCGTGCGGGCAGCGTTCCGTGAACGCGCACCCCTCGGGGAGCTGCGTCATGTCGGGCGGTTGGCCCGGAATCGCATTCAGGCGCCCCCGACCCTCTTCGTCGAGCGCGGGCAGGGAGGCCAGAAGGCCCTGGGTGTAGGGATGGGCCGGCGCGTCGAACAGGCGCCGGGCCCAGGCGGTCTCGACGATGGACCCTCCGTACATCACCGCGACCCGGTCCGCCAGGCTCGCCACCACGCTCAGATCGTGGGTGATCCAGATCATCGCCATGTCGCGCGTCGCCTGAAGCTCGGACACCAGATCCAGAATCTGCGCCTGGATGGTGGCGTCCAGCGCGGTGGTCGGCTCGTCCGCGATGAGGAGGCTGGGCTCGCAGGACAGCGCGATCGCGATCATCACCCGCTGACACATGCCGCCCGAGAACTGGTGCGGATAGTCGTCGAACCGGGAGGCGGGCCGCGGGATCCCAACCGATGCGAGCAGCTCGATCGCGCGGGCGCGGGCGGCGCGGCGCCCAAGCCGGAGGTGCACCTCCAGGCTCTCGGTCAGCTGACGGCCGATGGTGAGCACGGGATTGAGGGATGCGCGCGGATCCTGAAAGATCATCCCGATCTCGGCTCCGCGCAGGCGTCTCATTTCTTCATCGTCGAGCCCCAGCAGGCTCCGGCCCCTGAAGCTCACCTCGTCGGCCCGGACGCGGGTACGTCGGGGGGGCAGCAGGCGGAGCACGGAGAGCATGGTGGCGGTCTTGCCGCAACCGCTTTCGCCGACCAGGGCAAGCACCTCGCCCCGGCGGACCGAGAAGCTCACGCCGTTGACCGCGTGCACGAGCCCCCGGTCGGAGAAGAACTGCGTGTGCAGGCCTCGGACGCGGAGCAGATCGCGGGATGCGTCGCCGGGAGGCTCGGGCGTCATGAGCCGGTACCCGTGAGTCCCTCCTGGACATCCCGAAGGCGCACCCACGCTCCGCTTTGCAGCGATTCGATGCAGGCCTGAACCACGAGAAGCGTCTTCAGATGATCGCGGGCCGTGGTCACGGGCTCGGCTTCGCCGCGAACGGCGCTGAGGAACTCGGCCAGCAGCTCGCGCGTGTCGTCGATGAAGGCCGTGCAGGGCGCGAGCGCTTCCGCGACCGGGGTCTCCGCTTCCGCGTCTCCCTTGAAGTTGCTGCCGCGGAGTCCCAGGCCGCGATCGAAATCGACGCGCACCAGGTCCTCGAACTGCTCGCGCTGAATCAGCGCCCCGTCCTCGAATTCGGTTCGCCAGCGGAAGTCCATGCGATTCCACGCCGCGGTCCAGGTCCCCAGGTAGTTCGCGCGAACCCCGTTCTCGAAGCGGAAGAGCACGGAGACGCAGCAGTCGTCTTCATAGGTGCTCCACGACGGCCGCCAGGTGTCGCACACCAGCGACTCGACCTCGGCGTCGTAGCAGTAGCGCAGCAGGTCGAAGTGGTGGATGCTCTGCTCCAGCAGCATCGGATGGGCCATCGTCATCACGTAGTCGCTCAGGTCGTGGCGGTTGCCGTCGCGCTGCCGGTGGTAGGTGAAGTGCCCGTAGCTGAGGGCGCCCAGTTCGCGACTTCGCGCGTAGTGACGGATCCGCTGGGAGGTCGGCAGGTAGCGGAAGTTCATCCCGACCAGGAGATGGCGGCCGGCCTCGTCCGCCCTGGCGATGAGGTCGAGGACTTCGTCCATCTCGTCGGAGAGCGGCTTCTCGCAGAGGACGTCGAGGCCCCGTGCGAACGCCTGGCTCACGAGGGAATGATGGCTGTCCGGCGGGGTGGCGATGACCACCGCGTCGGCCGCGATGTGGGTGAGGGCGGAGGCGAAATCGCGTTCCACCGAGGCGTCCGGTGCGTGCTCGTTCCGGGCTCGCCGCGCCCGTGCTTCGTCGAGATCCACGATGCCGGCCAGCGTCGCGTCCGGGGCCTCGGCGATGACGCGGGCCCATTTGGCGCCCCGGACGCCCGCGCCTGCGAGGAGGATGCGCGCGTGGTCGCTTCCCGTCGGGCACATCAGGGCGCCCCGTCCCGCGAGGGGCAGCTGCGCGCCGGGAGCGAGCCCGGCTTCACGACTGCCGCGTCCTTTCGACAAAACGCTTCATCCGCCCCAGGGCTTCTTCCATGGAGGCGTAGGGAGACAGCAAGGTGATGCGGATGTGCCGGTTGGCGGGATCCGCGAACATGGTTCCGGGAAAGACCATCACCTGCTCCCGGCGCAGCAGCTCAAGGCAGAAGGTTTCCGCGTCGAGGCCCGTGCTCGAGATGTTGGCGTATACGTACATCCCTCCGCCCGGCCGGCCATACGAAATGCCCATCTCGTCGAGGCTCCGGAGCACGAGATCGAGGCGGCGCTCGTACTCGGTCAGCATCGAGGCGACGGCCTCGCCCCCGCCCTCCAGGGCTGCCAGCGCCCCGCGCTGCAGGGCCGGTGGCGTGCAGATGCTCAGGGTGTGCTTGATCTCGACAGCGGGCTCCATGAACCAGGCGGGCGCGGCCAGGTAGCCGATGCGCCACCCGGTCATCGCGTACGCCTTGGAGAAGCCGTTCACCGTGACGGTGCGGTCGAGAAGGTTGCCGAGAGTGCCCAGACTGACATGCTCCCGCCCGCCGAAGATCAGCTTCTCGTAGATCTCGTCGGAGATGACGAGGAGGTCGTGCTCCTCGGCCAGTTCCGCGATGCGCGCCAACTCCTCACGCGGCGTGAGGCCGCCGGTGGGATTGTTCGGGTTCGCGATCACGAGGAGCTTCGAGCGCTCCGTCAGGGCGTTGCGGATGGCGTCGGCCCTGAGCGCGAAGTCGTCCTCCTCCAGGGTCGGCACCTCGACCACCCTGCCGCCCGCAAGGTTGACCATGTAGTCGAAGGCGTTGAAGCGCGGCGCCTGGAGCACCACTTCGTCGCCGGGATCGACCAGCGCCAGGATGGAGATGAGGAGCGCTTCCTGGACTCCGTTGGTGACGATGATCTGCCCGGCCGGATAGTCGAGGCCGTTGTCGCGTTCGAGCTTGCCGGAGATGGCCTCGCGCAGTGCGGGGAGACCCGGCGGGGCCGTGTAGTGGGTATAGCCGTCCGCCAGGGCTTCAGCTCCCGCGGCGACGATGTCCGGTGGCGTGTCGAAGTCGGGGTCGCCCCGGCCGAGCGCGATGATGCCGTCGAGGCCGGACGACAGCTCGAGCATGCGGGTGCGGAAGCTGGACTTCACACTGACGGCGCGGGCGGCGAGATGGGATCCTGAGACCATCAGACCGCCCCGGCCGAAACCGGAGGCCGCCCATACAGGCAGCTCCCGCGCACGAAGGTCATCTGCACGCGCTCCAGGTCGCGGAGATCGTCCAGCGGGTTGCCGTCCACCACGATGACATCGGCTTCCTTGCCTGCCTCCACGGTGCCGATGCGGTCGTCGAGCCGGTTCATGATGGCGGCCTCGCGGGTCGCGCTCATGATGGCGGCGTGATTGTCGGCCACCACGCCCACATTGATCATGAACTCCATCTCGGGGACCACTACGCCGTGACGCACCGCCGGGCTGCCCGCGTCCGTCCCGAACACGATGCGCACACCCGCGCGCGCCGCCCGCAGCAGCCCGTCGTAGCGGCTCTTGTCGGCGACCAGCCGCTGGCGTTCCCTGATCTTCCACTCGGGGATGTTGTACCGGCGCGCGATCTCGGGCTTCGACTGGAGGAGGACGGGCGAGAAGGTGGTGATTATGGGAACCCCGCGCTCGACCAGCTTCGCGATCGTCTCGTTCGACATGCTGCCGCCATGCTCCACCGTGTCGATGCCGAAGTCGACCGCCCGGGCGATCGCCGCGTCGAAGGTGGCGTGGGCGGTGATGGGAAGGTTGCTGCGATGGGTCTCGTCAACGATGGCCTCGAGCTCCTCGTCGGTGAACTCCAGGAGGTCGTGGCACATCATGATCTTGATGAGATCGGCGCCGGCCTTGACCTGTTCCCGCACGGCGCGCCGCATCTCGTCGGCGCCCGTGGCCTCCCGGCAGCACCAGTAGGTGTGGCCGCCGGTCTGGACGATCGCCTCGGCGACGATCAGCAGCCGCGGACCCGCGAACACCCCCTGCTCCACCGCCTGCTTGGCGAACGAGCCGCTCCGGTTCATCCCCAGGTCGCGCACCAGAGTGATTCCCGCCCGCAGGCAGGCGAGCATGTTGGCGGCCGCCTTGTAGGCGCTGATCTCGGGCGCGTCTCGGAGCGACTGGGCGGCCAGGTCGTGGATCCCGTCCCAGGCCAGGTGGGCATGGCTGTTGATGAGGCCGGCGAGGATGGTTCCGCCGGTTTCCACCACCGGCAGGGCGCCGCCCACAGCCCCTGCGCCCGCCCGGCCTCCATCATCGCCAGCTCGGCCGCCTGCCCCGGCGCCACCGCCGCCCACCGCCCCACCGCCTTCACCGACGGACGTGATCATGCCCCCTTCAAGGGTCACGTGACCGTTTTCGATCACCTCGCGCCCGACCCCGGTGATCACGCGGCCCCGCAGCGTCACCGACGCGGGCTCCCTCGGGGCCAGGTCCTGCAGGACCGGCTGGAACTTCCAGGCTGGTGCTTCGGGCATGATGGTGTATCGCCTCCGTCAGTTTGGCGCGAGCCCGCACGAGCATCGTGGCGCCCCGCACCTGTTCATTCTGGTTGGTCGCGAGCTCCTCGTTCGTGTCGGGCTTCCTCAGATCCCCAGCTCCGCCAGCGCCCGCGCGCCTGCGTCGAGATTGGTGAGCCTCATGCTCGCGTAGTTGGGCGAATAGATGACGCCGGCGGCGCCCGTCCCGTAGGCCGCGTGCACGCTCTCGTACACGATCTCGGGCGTGCAAGCCGCCTGTCCCGGGCTCGATCGCGGCGCGTCCACGCCGATGCCCATCAGCACCGGCAGCTCCCCGTCCAGCGCCTCGATCGTGTCCCGGCACTGCCCGCCAACATAGCTCGCAGGGGACATGCCCACACCGAGCAGCTCTTCCCACGGTGCCTCGTCGAGTCCCAGAATCCGGTACATGATCGGCGTGATGTCCGCGGGCGCCAGATCGCGCAAAAGGGACGCGTGCAGCTGCTTCATCTCGTTGACGTAGATGCCGCCCGACTGATGCTGGTAGGTGATCGGCTTTACCCAGTCGGCGTAGTCCTTCGTCTCGGCCCAGGGCCATTGCGCCTTGCGGAAGGGGTTGAAGTGGTTGCGGTTCCACACGTTGAGCCCGAACTCGAGCGCCGGATCGCACCACTTGACGAGCCCGTACAGCTCGCGGTCCAGGTCCTTGTTGCGCTCCACCCAGTGCCGCTCGAGCAGCAGGAACTCGGGATTGTCGAGCAGCACCCGGAGCCCGGTGATGAGGGCGCCGTCCGTGAAATGCTCCCCCGCGCGCGCCTTCCTGAAGTAGTCGTGAAGGGCCGCGCACGCCCGTCGCGCGCCCTCGGCGTCGATCCCCGCCCCGTCCAGGCTCGTGAGGCAGTGCGTGCAGAAGCATCCCGGCGCCATCCCGGTCACCAGCTGGTCCAGAGGGCTGCGGCGCTCGTTGCACCACATGATGCCGTCGATGTCGTAGCTGCGGCAGTGGTCCTCGATCAGCGCGTGCCACCACCCCCGGTAGTCGGGATGCTCCAGACACGGCGCGCCGCTGATCCGGCCCAGATAGTCCACCTCCATGAGCTGCACCAGGTTGGGAATCTGCACGGTATTCGCCGACCCATGCCCGGAATACTTGAACAGCGGTTCCATCAGCTCCGGGATAACCTTCATTCCCCGCTCCCGGGCACCAGGGATGACCATCTCCAGGATGTCCCGTCCATGCATCCCCTCGTCCGGGGCGCGGAAGTTGGTGACGCTGGTGTTGCGGTAGAACTCGGGATGATGCGCGAGATAGGATCCGCCCTGGACTTCGAGCGGCTCCGGGACGCCGTGGTCCGGCCATCCGTCGATCTTCCACGAGATGCTGCGCCCGATCTTGAGCCCGAGCCAGCTCACCGTTCCCAGAAAGACCACATTCACGCCCACGCGCTGTTGCAACGTGTCCAGCACTGCGTCCACGCCTTCGTCCACGAAGCTCGCGGGCCCGATCTGGACTCCTACGCACCTGTCGGTCACGGTCGATGATCCTCCTCTTCCCCATACTGGTGTCTACTGATGACTTACTGGTGTCTACTGGATACATGGCGAGCTGTCGCCGGTCCGCCTCGCTCCACGCCCGCATGTCGCTCCATGCCCGCATGTCGCTCACGCTTACATATCGCTTGACCCAGGCATGTGTCTGGGCTCACCGGCCCTTCAACCTCGGATCCAGCATCTCCTGCAGGCTGTCGCCCAGGAGATTCGTGGCCATGACCACGGTGAATATGGCGAGGCCGGGGAAGGTCGAAATCCACCATGCCCGCCCCAGCACGTCGCGACCCACGGCGACCATCAGCCCCCACTCCGGCGTCGGAGGCTGCGCGCCCAGTCCCAGAAAGCTCAGTCCCGCGCCCACCGATATCGCGTGTCCGAACTCGAGCGTCGAGAGCACGAGCAGCGGGATCGCCGTGTTCGGGAGCACGTGGCGCAGGATGATCCGGACATCCGGGACGCCCAGGAGCCGGGCCGCGTCGATGTATTCCTGCTCGCGCACGGTCAGCACCGTCCCCCGCACCAGGCGCGCGTAGCGCGGGATCGTGGACACGCCGACCGCGACCATGACGTTGGTGATGCTCGGGCCGAGCGCCGCGATGACGACGAGGGCCAGGAGGATGCCGGGAAAGGCCAGCATCGCATCCACCATGCGCATCAGCACCGTGTCCACCGGGCCGCGGTAGTAGCCGGACACGAGCCCCAGCGCGGAGCCCAGCACCGAGCCGATGGCGACGCTGATGAAGCCGAGGATGAGCGACACGCGCGCGCCGTACACGACGCGGCTGAAGACGTCCCTGCCGAGCCGGTCCGTCCCGAACCAGAACTCCGCCGAGGGCGCCTCGCGTGCCCCGGAGACCGTGGCCAGCGGATCATGGGGCGAGCCGAGGGCGGCGAAGATGGCCAGCAGCACCCACCCCGCAAGGATGCAGCTTCCGGCGATGAACCCCGGAGTCAGGGTGCGGCCCGCGACGGTCATGCCGGCGCCCCGTCGCGAATGCGCGGATCGAGCCAGGCCGCAAGCAGATCCACGAGCAGGTTCACGACGACGTAGGCGGTGGCCATGAACAGCACGATCCCCTGCACCAGCGGATAGTCCTTCCAGAGGATCGCGCTCACCACCAGGCGGCCCAGCCCGGGGCGGCTGAAGACCGTTTCCGTCACGACCGCGCCCGCGAGCATCGCCCCAAACTGAAGCCCGAGGATGGTCAGAACCGGAAGGAAGGCGTTCCGGAGCGCGTGCCTCAGATAGACGATGCGCCTGGGCAGGCCCTTCGCCCACGCCGCGCGCACGTAGTCTTCGACCAGCACCTCGAGCAGCGAGGCCCGCGTCAGCCGCGCGATCACCCCCGCGGACAGGAGCCCCAGCGACAGGCTCGGAAGCACGAGCGAACGAAGCCCCTCCGATCCCGCCGGCGGGAACCATGGCAGCCAGAACGAGAACACGAGGATCAGCAGGAGACCGAGCCAGAATAGGGGCAGCGACACCCCCGCGTAGGCGAGCACCCGGCTGAACCCGTCGATCCACGAGCCCTGTTTGAGGGCGGCGAGCACTCCCGTGGTCACTCCGATGATCACCGCGAAGAGGATGCCGCCCAGGCTGAGGGCCAGCGTCGAGCCCAGGCGGTCGAGGATCAGGTCGAGGACAGGCGCGCGCAGTCGGACCGAGGTTCCCAGATCGGCCGTGACCGCGCCCCGCAGGAACCGGCCATACTGCACGGGGAGCGGGTCGTTAAGCCCCATCTCCTCGCGCAGCTGCTCCTGCCGCTCCGGCGTCACCGATCCGCTCTCGGCTCCGGAGAGCATCAGCTGCACTGGATCCCCGGGGAGGGCGTGCATGATCGAGAAGACCGCGACCGATACCAGAAGCAATACCACGCCCAGCTGGGCTACGCGTCCGGCGAGGTAGCGGGCGAACATGCGGGTGTGTGGCGGCCTTGCGTGTGGAGGTGGTGGTTTTCCGGCGGGAAACTACCGCGTGACATGGGCATGTGCGAGCATCGCCGCGCTCCGACGAACGGTCGGATGACGGCTTGAGCGGCTCTTACCCTACAGGGGTAAGTCTGATATCTTACCCGCTATGAGGACCATCATCTCGACCAAGGGACAACTCGTCCTTCCCGCCGAGCTTCGCCAGCAAGACGGCGTCGCCCCCGGCCAGGAGTTCGAAATCGAGCGGCTCGGACCGGGAGTCTACCGTCTCGCCCGCGCCGAGGCACCGGCGAACGCAGGCTTGGTGGACTGGTTGCTGGCCTGTCCGGAGAAGGGGTGGTTCGTGCCCGTTCCCTCCGAGTCGACCGCAGACCTGCAGGATCCGGGGATCGAGGAACCGGTCGATTAGGTATCTGGTCGACACGAACGTCCTCTCCGAGGCCACGCGGCCGAACCCGGACCCGAATGTGATCGAGTGGCTGCGGAACCACGAGCAGCACCTGGTCGTGAACCCCGTGGTCCTCGGCGAAGTCCGGTACGGGATACGCCTGCTGAGACCCGGGCGAGGTCGCGACTCCCTCGAGTTCTGGTTCACCGAGGTCGTGCGCCGGATCCACTGTGTGCCGCTGGACGCGGATACCGGACTCCGCTGGGCCGAACTCCTCGCCCGACTCCGCTCCCGTGGGAGATCGATGCCCGTCAAGGACAGCCTGATTGCGGCGACCGCACTTTCTCACGGACTCGTCGTGGTTACCCGCAACCGAAAGGATTTCGAGCCGGCTGGGGTCGAAGTCGTGAATCCGTTCGCTCATCCAGATTGATGGGCTGCTCGCTCTGCGGAGATCCCGGATCTTCTCGCCGGCAACGGAACGAAAGCGTCGGCGACACCCCTCAGCCGGCTCACGTCGAGACTCCGGCGGGGACGCCTGTGGAAGCTCCGGCAGAGACGGCCGCAAGCGCCCCCACAAGCTCCCCGACATGCCCGAGCTCGTCCACCCGCTCAAGGACTTCCAGCGCCGCATCGATCCCCGCGCCGTCCATCACGAGACTCGCGCAGTCCCGGAACTTGGCGTGCAGTTCCGCCCGGCTCAGGGGGCGCTCTGGACCGCCGGGATAGGTGTCGGCCTCGGTGTAGAGTTCGGTGCCGTCGCGGAGGCGGACGTCGATCGCGCTCCGCATGCGGTCGTAGCCGCGCGCGTCGATCGGCTCGTCGAACTGGACGGTCACCCGGCGCATCATGTCCGCCGCCTCCTCGGAGAGGACGAAGTCGTCGTGGAACTCGCGGATCCCGGCCCGCCGGCGGAGGACGATGCTCGAGAGGACGAAGGGGATGCAGAACTTCGCCTCCAGTTCGTTGCGAGGGACGGGATACCGCAGCGGGTTCAGGATGTTGTGGCCGGCGCGGAAGGTGATGCCGGCGATGTCTTCCGGCGCGAGGTCGTGCTCGGTCACGAGTTCGAGCATGGCGGCCATGCTGGGGTGGCCGAGGCTTCCCGAGGGGAAGGGCTTCACGGACACGCCGGGGTCGAGCAGGGTGTAGGGCGCGCCGAGGGCGCCGACCAGCCGCTCGGGCTCGAAGCCGCCGCCGAACACGCGGAAGAACCCCCACGGCGCCTCCAGCGCATCGCTGCCGGCCGTGAAGCCGCGCGCCGCGAGGTCGACCGCCACGATGCCGTTCTCGGCGGCGCGCCCGGCGTGGAGCGGCTTGGTCATGGTGCCGAACCCGAGCCGGATCCCCGACGAGAGGCTCGCCGCGATGCCGAGCGCCATGGCGAGGTCGTCCGCCTCCAGCCCGGCCAGCCTGGCGGCGGTCGCGCAGGCCCCGAGCGTGCCGATCGTCGCGGTCGAGTGGAACCCTTCCCGGTAGTGCCGGGGATCGATCGCCTCGGCGATCTTGCACTCCACCTCGAAGCCGATCAGGAACGCCTCCAGGAACTCGGCGCCCGTGGCTCCCACCCGTTCCGCCATCGCGTATCCCGCCGACAGCGGCGCCACCGTGGGGTGGGTGAGGAGCCCGAAGATGCGGTCGGGGGCGTTCGAGAGCTGCGTGTCGTCGAAGTCCATCGCGTGGCCCGCCGTGCCGTTGGCGCGCGCCGCGAGCGAGGCCGGGGCGCGGGTGTCCGGCGGCCCGAAGATGGTCGCCTCCGCGTGCCCCCCCTGCGCCGCGATCTGGTCCTGCACGATGCGGGAGCAGGCGTCCGTGGACCCGGCGAGGATCACGCCCGTGCCGTCCAGCACGCAGCGCCGCCCCTCGCTCAGCAGCCGCTCCGGGAAGTCCGTGATGTTCGTTTCGAGGATGAAGTCGATGACCGCGCGTGTCGCGCTCACTCTTGCTCCTTTGCTTGTCGTTTTGCGGAAACGAGACGGTTCCTGACCGCCGGGGCCGCGAAGCTGACCACCGCCAGCGCGAGCAGCACCAGGCCGATCGGACTCTCGAGGAAGACCGTGTGCGAGCCCGACGACAGCGTGAGGGCCCGCCGATAGTTCGTCTCGATCATGGGACCGAGGATGAGGCCGAGCACCGCCGGCGCCAGCGGATATCCGGCCCGCAACATGGCGAAGCCGACGACCCCGAAGAAGAGGGCCACCCAGGCGTCGGCCGCGTTCCCGCGCAGCGCGAAGACGCCCACGAGCGAGATGGCCACGACCAGCGGCATCAGGATCGACGGGCGCAGCCGCACGACGCGCGTCCACAGGGGGATCCCGAGGCGCCCCACGGCCAGCATGAGCAGCACCGCCACCAGGAACCCGGCGTACAGCGCGTAGACGAGCTCGGAGCGCTCGGCCATCAGCAGCGGGCCCGGCGCGACGCCCTGCACGGTGAGGCCGCCGAGCAGCACGGCGGCGCTCGCCGACCCCGGAATCCCGAGCGCGAGGAGGGGGATCATGGCGGCGCCCACGCAGGAGTTGTTCGCCGCCTCGGGCGCCGCGATGCCGGCCGGCACTCCCGTCCCGAACAGCTCGCGGTCCTTCGAGACGCGCCGCTCCTCGTTCCACGCCACGATCGAGGCGATCGTCGCCCCGGCGCCGGGGATGGCCCCGATCAGCCCGCCGATCGCCGACCCGCGCAGAATCGTGCGCCAGAGCCCGAACAGCTCACGGGCCCCGGGCAGCGCCCCCGTGATGCCGGCCCCGGGCGCCGTCTCCTTGCGCCCGCCGGCCGCCGCCTTCAGCGCCTCGGCAATGGCGAAGAAGCCGATCAGCATCGGCACCAGCCCGAGCCCGTCCATGAGCATGTTCGTGCCGAGGGTGAGCCGCGGCGCCCCCGTGAGCACGTCCAGCCCGACGATGAAGAAAACGAGTCCCAGCAGCGCGCTGATGATCCCCTTCAGAGGATCCCTTCCCACGAGGTTCGCGACGATCGAGAGGCCGAACACGCCGAGCCCGAAGTACTCGGCCGGCCCGAAGGTGATCGCCGCCCGCGAAAGCGGCCCGAGCGCCAGCACGAGGAGAATCGTCCCCAGGATCCCCCCGCTCATGGAGGAGAAGAGGGAGATCCCCAGCGCGCGCCCCGCCTCGCCCCGCTGCGTCATGGCGTAGCCGTCGAAGGTCGTCGCGAGCGCGGGCGAGCTGCCCGGAACCCCGATCGCGATCGCCGTGATCGATCCTCCGTACTCCGCCGCCATGTAGATCGAGACCATCATCAGGAGCGCCGGCGTCGGGTCGAGCGCGAAGGTCAACGGGAGGACGAGCGCGAGCCCCACCGTCGAACTCAGCCCCGGCATCGCCCCGGCGAACACCCCGAGCAGGCTGCCGCCCAGCAGCGCGGCGAGGTTCCCCGGCTGGAGCGCCGTCAGGAGACCGTCGAGAAAGGCCGACACGCCCCGCGTCGCCCGGTCAGAACCCGGTCGGCAGCGGCACGCCGAGCAGGACCATGAAAACCAGGTAGATGAACCCGGCGAAGGCGAGCGGCACCGAGACCAGTGTCCGCCACGAACGCTCGCCCGTCAGCCACATGAGACCGACGACGAGAAGCGGCACCGAGAGGACGGTTCCAAGCCGGGGCCATACGAGGAGGAAGGCAGCGATCCAGGCGACCGCGACCCACACTCCGAAGCGCTGGACGCGGGTGCTTGCCCGTACGCCCGCGGCAGAGTCCGAGGATGCATTTCCGCGGGAACGTCCAGCGCTCGATTCGCCGCCCGAGCCACTGTCCTTCGCACCGCCCGATCCTCTCCCTCTCGCGCCCCTCCAGGCACGGATCGCGAGCCAGGCCGCGCAGGCGATGAGGAGCGCCGCGAGCAGCCGGGGGAAGAAGGCCGGGCCCGGGGCGCCCTCGGCCAGCGAAGGGGGATAGCCGCGCGAGTCGAGCAGGACCGCGGCTCCTACGACGGCGAGCAGGCCCGCCTCGGCCAGGAGGCGCAGCGGCGGGCTTCCGCGCGCGGAGCGGCTACCCATCCAGGATTCCCAGCCGTCGCAGCAGGTCCCGGCTCGTCGTGACTTCCTCCGTCATCCAGGCCCCGAACGCCTCCGCATCCTCCATCGTCGCGTACTCGAGGGCGGCGCGCTCCATGTACTCCCGGAACGCCGGATCGTCGATCGAGGCCATGAGGCGGGCGCGGATGTCGGCCCGCGTCTCCGGGTCCAGCCCCGGCGGGCCCACCACTCCCCGCCAGTGGACGGGCTGGAGGTCGTAGCCCTGATCCGCGTAGCTCGGGGTGTCCGGGAGCGCCTCGACGGGCAGCGCGGTTCCCAGCACGCGCATCGTCCCCGCGCGCAGGTGCTCGCGCACGATATTGTAATTCGTGTGCGCCGCGTCCGTGTGGCCGCCGAGCGCCGCGACCACCGCGTCCGCCGACCCCTCGTAGGCGATCCAGCGGACATCCGGATCTCCCGCCGCCGCCCGCAACCGGACGAAGCCGAGGAAATGGGCCGACGCCGCCCCGAACCCCGACACCGACACCTCGCCGGGCCGGGCGTGAGCGGCCTCGAACAGGTCTCCCAGCGTGCGGAAGGGGCTGTCGTCCCGCACCGCGACGAGGAAGGGATCGATCTGGATGCGGAGGATGGGCGTGAAGTCCTCCGGGCCGAACGGGATCCGCCCCGTCGCCATGTTCACCGTCCCGCTCGCCGTGAACACGCCGAGCACGTGAGGGTCCCCCGCGCGGCCCTGCATGTACTGCATGCCGGCGGCTCCCGCTCCGCCCTGCCGGGTCATCACGTCCACGCGCTGCCCGTCGAAGTGCGCCGGCGCGACATCGGCCAGCGCCCGCGAGAGGAGGTCCGAGGGCCCGCCGGGGGTGGCCCAAGAAACGATTTCGATGGGGCGGCTGGGGAAGGCGGCGTCCTCCCCGCCCGGCGAGCAGGTGGCTGAGGCCAGGAGGGCGAACGCGAGGGTGATGAGGTGGGGGGGGTTGGATGCGGACCGGGGCTCGCAGGTGCCCCGGAGGGTTGCGGTGCGTATTCGACGTGGGGATGCGCTCGTTGCTCGGTTTTCCATGTGGGAGAATATGCGTGGGGCGTGGGTGGGGGGCCACCAGCAGTACGGCGTCGCCCTCGGCCAAGAGATCGAAGTAGACCTGCGGGACTTCGAGTCGGCGGGGTGGAAAAACCGTGGATCGCGTGCGAGCTGGGTGAGGACTTCGACCTGGATCGCGCGCTTGCGCATGGGACGCTGCCCGGTATCTACGCGGAACGGGACGGAGAGCTGCGCGCCGCGGACCTGCGAAGCTATGCGGACACCTATCTGCGCGAGGAGGTGCAGGCCGAAGCTCTGGTGCGCAATTTGGGGGGGTTCTCGCGACTGCTGGACCTCCTGGCCGCGTCGTCAGGCCGGATCCTCAACGTCCAGGCGCTGTGCAGGCAGGCCGGACTCCGGTACGAGACCGCCCGCCGCTACCTCGAGGTCCTGGAGGACACTCTGGTCATGTGCGGGTTCCGGCGTGGAGCGGATCCAGCCGGTCGAGCGCGGTAGGACATCCCCGGCTCTTCCTCTTCGACATCGGCGTGCGCAACGCCCTCCTGAGGCGGCCGCTCGACACACCGCTCCCCGACGAGCGCGGGATCCTGCTGGAGCACTTCGTCGCCTGCGAACTGCATCGCCGCCTGCGAACGCTGTGGCCGGAGACCGCGCTCTTCCACTACCGGACCCGGTCCGGCGCCGAGGTGGACTTCGTGCTCGAGGTGGGGCGTGACTTGTGGGGAATCGAGGTCAAGGCGGGACATCGCGTCACCCGGAGCATGCTCCGGGGCCTGCGATCGCTTGCCTCCCGGAGTGGGCGGGTAAGGCGCCGAATCGTCGTTTTCCTGGGTGACCGGCCCCAACTGATGGACGGCGTGGAGGTGATGCCGCTAGCGGATTTTCTGGCGGAGCTGCCGGGGCACGCCGAGTACATGAGGGTCCCCCACGCGGCCCTGCATGTATTGCATGCCGGCGGCCCCCGCCCCGCCCTGCCGGGTCATCACGTTCACGCGCTGCCCGTCCAGGTGCGGCGGCGCGGCATCGGCCAGTGCTCGCGGGAGGAGGTCCGAGGGGCCACCCGGGGTTGCCCAGGAGACGATCTCGATGGGGCGGCTGGGGAATGCGGCGTCCTCGTCCGTGGGGGAGTGGGCCACCGCGAGGGTTGGGGAGGGGGCGTTGATCGAACCGGGCACCAGACACCGATGACGGCCGAGGCCCTCGCAGTTCTGGACGACCCACGGAGGGAGATTCGAACTACCCAACCTCACGCTTATCAGGTGTCTCCCAGATGGCGCGAATCTCAGCAAGAAATCGTCTAAAGTCAATCAGGACTGCACGATCTGCCATTCTTGCCGTGAGGCCGTGACCGGGTCTGTCGTGCTCAAACAGCGGACAAATCGGGTCAAATGGCGGGCATTTGGCGCTGCTCTTTTCCATGGGGCCGGGTGCATCCGCATGGGAGGAGGCGTGCACCTCCACCGGCGCGAGGCTGTCCGGTACGAGACGGACTTCGGCGTTGGTTGCCGCGATCTTCGAAGCCGCCCGGACGTCGGCAGGCCCTCGGTCAACGCCACGCTGCCGCAGCGTACTGGTTGGTCGGGCGGCACATTCCCAACGCGAACAGGAGGGGCCGGAGCCAAGCGGCGTACCGCAACGCTCCGCGATGTCGCCACTGCTCCAGCTTCTTCTGGTCGGCCTCCGGAAACTCGACCACCACCAGCATGCCCACCTCCCACGCCAAGGTTATGTTTCGCAGCCTGCGTTTCGCTACTCGAAGGCCAATAGCCATGTCCGAATTCACCGCCACGCAGATTCCCAAACCCAGTGACGAACAGGCTTTCGAGCGCTGCAATGAGATCTTGTGGCGCTGCGTTCTCGGGGACCACTCAGTACAACTGCATGGCCGCCGCGGGCAGGAGCAGCACGGTGTCGACCTCACGGGTTGGCGTGACGGTCAACCAGAAAGTATCGTTGGTGTCCAGTGCAAGCTGAAGAGTGAGGGCCAGAGGCTCACCGAGTCTGAAATCAGAGCCGAGGTTGAGAAGGCGTTGACCTTTTCACCGCCCCTCTCAGAATACATCATCGTAAGCACCGCGCCGGACGACGAAAAAACACAGAAGCTCGCCCGTCATCTATCTATTTCGGTGAGTGAAAACCGAGGCAAGCCCCTCAAGATCCGCGTCTTGGGTTGGGGCAGTCTGGAACGCGAGATCCGGCGTTTTCCCGATGCACTCAAGGCCTTCGATCCATCTCACACAGGACAGGGTGATCGGATTGAGCAGAGCATCGGCGATCTGTCTGGAAGCATGGAAGTCGTCCAGGAGCAGTTGGCGGTGGTCCACCGTGCGGTGACACAGGGCCACGCACTGAACCCGATAATCACCGAAGCAGCGGTCTACTCCGTCCTCGATCGACAAGTCAACAGTTACGCTGAGCTAGTTTCCTCTGATCCGAGATCCGCGCTACGCCTACTCCAACAGCTGCAGGGGCAACTCGATGACGACGTGAGAGCCAATATTCGGTTTAGGGTTGCCGCCAATATCGCAGCCTGCCAGTTCAACCTCGCCGACGAAGATACCGCCGCGCAGGGCTTCATCGCTGCATACGAGTTCGACCCCGGGAATCGGAAGGCGGTCGCTCACAAGGCGCTTGGTCTGCTTCTTCAGAAAGACTGGACTACACTACGGTCCTTCGCCAAGGCGCAGCTGTCACGGCAGCCCGACAATGCACCGCTCGCCGCATACCATATTCGGGGCTTGATAGCCGACCCTATGGTCACCGATCCACTCGACCAGGTTCCCAAGGCCGTCCGGGGGACGCCTGAGGTCGCCGAGGCTCATGTATTGTGGCTCATGGATCGTGGGAGCCAGGAGGCTTGGTGGGATGCGGCCATCGACGCTCATGAGGCGCATCCCGATAGTGACGCCCTTAGGGAAACATACGCCAGCGCACTGCTGGAACGGACCGTCTTGAGAGTCGACCATCTCGATCGGCGGCGTCTCACCGAAGACGAACGGAAAAATGTTGAGACGGCTGTCGGGATCTACGAAAGCCTCTGGCCTCAGCTTCGCGACGACCCTCGTCGTGCTCGCGAGGAACCGGTATCCGTCCCGATCAATCTCATCGTGGCCTATCGTCTAGCGCACCAGAGCGAACGAGCTGTGGAAACCGCTCGCGAGGCGCTTGCACGATTCCCGGGGAACACTGACATGGCCAAAGCTGTTGCTTCGCTCATGATGGAACAGGGCGAGGGCGCGCAGGCAGCAGACGTCCTCTCCAAACTCGAAATCGACGGCGACACCGCGATGATGCGATTCGGTATCGCCATGGCCACCGAAGATTGGGACACCGTCTCGGACCTCGTCGACAATCACATGGCCTTCTTCCCCGAAACTGAACACGACATGGCTCGTGCGGCACGCGTACTTGTCGCCCTGAACGAATCGCCCGTAAGCGAGCAGCGGAAGGTACTCGAAGCCGAGCTAGAGAACCTCAAGAGGGATGTGCGCGCGTTGATCGCACTTGCCCGGCACGCGCGCGAACACGGCTTGAACGATCTCGGTAACCGCTATTTCATTGCGGCTGGAATGGCATTCGACGGCGGGGACGACGGTCTCCGAGCGCGCGTCTCGATCGCAATCGAGGCGTTGGCCCGCCGCCAACCCGATGTCGCCGCGGATCTGTTGACCGACCATCTGTCGCTCGATAAAGACACCTTCGAGCTTCGGGTACTGGCTCGGGCGCTCGTTCTTGATTACCCAATACGGGAGCGGGCCGTGCGGTTCTTCGACGATCTCGCTCCCGAGGTTCGAAGTCTCCCCGATTTCCAGACGCTCCAAGGGATTCTGCACGTTAACCGCGGCGCCCCGGATGACGCTGTGGGCCCCTTCTCTGCTGCGTTCGAACTGGAACCTTCGATCGACAACCTCCTGACCCTGATTGAAGTCTATCACCGACTCGGAAACGCAGACGCCATCGTAGCGGTTCTACACAGGGAGGGAATCGATGCGCTCCCGGGATCAGCTCTCGCTCGCGTTAAGCTCGCGCATCTTCTGCTTTCGTTCGGAGGCAACGCAGACCCATTGGAGCTCGGGTATGAAGCCGTAATCGAGGGACTGGCACAGGCAGATGTGGTAAAGACTTTTCTGGGCCTCATCCTGAGAGCCGGCATGGAAACCGTGCCGCCGCAGACCGGCGATCTCGACTCGGTGGTTGCTACAGGCACTTGGATTCGGCTGACCTCGGACCGTGGCGAGAGCTATGAGTCACTTGTGGGCGAAGGGGCTGACAGGCCCTGGGGAGCTAACGCCGATCCCGCGAATCCCTTCGTCGTCAAGTCCCTCGGACTCAGAGTCGGCGGTTCATTCGAGCATATCGCAGCATCCGGGTTGCGCGCCACCTGGACCGTCAAGGAGGTGAAGCCCCGTTGGTTGCAGGCCCTCCACTACCTTGCTGAGGATTTCGGTCGCCGCTTCCCGGACGCCGGTGGTTTTGCTAGCATCCCCATCGCCGAGGGGGACATGGAGCCGGTACTGGAGCAGGTACGACGCCATAGCGAGACGAAGACGCGCCGGGCCGACCTTTACCTCGTAAATGGTCTTCCCATCGCCCTGGCCGCTGGAAACAGCCCGGGCGGCGCCATCGCCTTTGCTGATCATCTGGTTTCGATCGGCAAGGATTTACGGGTTTGCCACGGCACCACGGACGAGCTCTTAGAAGCACTTGCTCTAGTAGGGCACAATCGGCGATCCGGTGCGGTTCTCGACGCGGCCACCGTTTGGTTCGCTGCGGGACTTGGCGTCTTCCCCATCCTTATGGAGCGACTTGGTCCTCTGGCTGTTCCGCGCAGCGAATTCGGGCGAATCCAAGAAATGGTGGCCTATTTGAAAAGCGTGCCTGACGGCGAGACTATGACGCTCACGTATCAGGGCGGTCAATACCTCCAACAGGTCATCACACCGGAAGTCCAAGCCCTACGGATAGAGGAGTCTCAGTCTCGGCTGGCGGCGATTGAGGAAGCGTGCACGGTCGAGTCCGTCGTGATCCCCGATGAGCTATCGGCCTTTGGCGATCGCCTGCTGAAGGCTCCATTCAGGGCCGCGTTTGTCCCCGCAGTTGTCGCCCGTGGTAGATTGCTCCTCGACGAAGACATGATGATGCGGGAGTGGGCCGATCAAGCATTCGGGACCAAGGGTGTTTGGTTGCAAGCCGTGCTGTTCAGCGCCCTGCAAGCTGGGACCATGGACCGGGTGGACTACTGCGAAGCCCTCGTACAGTTGGCCGCCCATCGACATGGTCACGTGTTCACCGGTAGTCAGGTACTTCTCTCAGTGTTCGAGCATGATATGAGTACCGAACTCGTGAAGCTAGAAGCTGTTTGCAACTATGTCGGGATCCCGAATGCTGATCACGTCTCGCTTATCGAGAGCGTCGCAAAGTTCATTAATGCGATTTGGACCGATGCCTCACCCGCCGATGTCAGGATCAAGGGCGCCACGAACCTAGTCTTACGCGCGTCGCTTTTCCGCGAGGGCCCCAAGGTCGATGCAGCACGGACTCAAGCGCTTGCCAAGAAGCTGGGGGACGCCCCGAGGACATACTTTGCAAGTTGGCTGAGTGAGGTGGCCGACACAACCAGATCGCGAGACACCGACGGCGGAGTGTCATGACCCCCTCTGTACAAGCACGGTAAACGGAGCACGCGTGGCGCGAATGACGACACGAAACCACGTAAACTCATTCAGGACTGCACGATCTGCCGTTCTTGCCCCGCCAGGGCGCGTCGCGCTCGAATAGCGGGAAAACACAGCTCCATAGCGGGAACTTAGCGGCCGTTTGTCGCTGCACTTCGCATGGGTGCGGCTCGAACACCTACGCCCCCACTCGAGACCTCATTCTTGTGCTGGCGCATCCTCAAGCACTGACTGGGCGACTTTCCTAAGCGCGCCCTCACTGTTCTCTGCAACAATCCGTAACACCCGCGCCGCCCCGCGGCGGATGTTCACGTCTGGATCTTCCAGTAGGCGCGGCCATTTCTGAGAGGCCGATTCCAAATCGATCAATCGAATGCACCGCCTCAAGAGCGACCCGTCCAGCTCCTTGGCCAGAGTCAGGAACTGAGGCAATCCCTCTACGTAGATACGTTCCAAGTTTGAGAGCTTCCCGACTATGTGTGCCCGGTTCGACTCCAGTATCTCTCGTGCGGCGGACACATCCATTTCCGCAACTCTCGCCAACGCCCATTGCTGTTGCCCCCAGTCAGATTTGTTGTGTCCGGCCAAGTCTATAAAACCCCCCCGGCGAAGAACTGCAATTGCGGACTCGGGCGATATGCCCGTCAAGATCGGGTCCAGCCGTTGAATCCGCTCAACATGTTCGAAGATCCAAGAACGCACCGGCTCCTCCTGATTCTCGGACGTCAAGCTCCAGAGCAACAGTCGCAACTCACGGGGAGGATGTTGCCACAGGCCAACGGAGCGGCGCTCGAGGTCATCCCAAGGAATGGCCGATACGATTGAGCGATGTTTGTCACAATTCACGATCTGCACCCAGTTCAATATCCTAGCGTAGGTCTCCCAATCACCAAACCGACAGGTGCTGATTCCTGTCGCAACATCTGCTGGGCGAATAGCATCGGTAATGTTCCGTGAGACTGCTTTCTGTGCTCCAGAGGGGCGCTGGTCACCGAAGATCCCGTGGCCAAGTACTGCATATTGAAGGTCCCGCGTGGCACGATATGCCTTGAATGCGTTGGCTCCGTACCCACTTTGCAGCAATGGAAGCGCCGTCCTTACACATTCCAAACCGAAATCAAGATCGAAACTCGCTATACCCTGGATAAATTCCGCGAGATGATCAAGGTCACGGGCGGTGAACCGACCAACGAGATCCTTGATGGCACCACGATCCAACGCTTGAGTCGTTCTTGCCCGCCACTTGCTGCCGCCTGCGTAGGCTAGGCGGCCCAGAAAGTGACCCCATGCGTAGCCATCTCTTGGTAGGCTAGTCTGGACACTACGCCACAGACGTGCGGGGTTCATTGAACTTACAAGCTCATTGTGGGGCGTTCTGTGGCCCATGTAGTTGACGAGTTGACCCAAAGCGTAACAATTGTCGGCCGTCGCCGCTTCAAGCCAGTCGCAGAGCGTTCGAGAATGCGCTTGCAACTCATCCTTGCTTAGTTCTTGGTACGCAAGCAATCGACTCATCAGGAAAGCAGCATCTCGACGTGCCAGAGGGCTAGCACTTGCCAAGAGTCTTACCAAGAGTTCCGTAAGCTTCGCCGGTTCAAAGAACTTGTCTTCGTCCGGCCTCCAGTGCCCAAACGCATCGGCACCGAGCACTTGATCGACCAACCAATAGATGCCACGCACCGAGGCGTGCTGATCATACACCATGCGACGAAGAGCGGACAGAAGCCTGGGAAAGCCATCCTCTCGGCGGTGGGCGAGGGCCGATTTGATGACGATGGCCGCTGCCCGAATGTGTAGGCATCGGAGTGGATCGTCTGGAATAATCGCTTCCTGGCTTCTCAGGAGGTCGATGCCCGCAGCTGCCCAACGCTCTGTGCGGCCCATAGCTTGTGCGTCAGCTACGATGTCGTCGATGTGGCTACCGGCATCAAGAGACAGCAGCTGCCTGCTAGCTACCAGAACGAACAGCAGGTCAGCGCGGTCGAAGTCGCGGAGGACGGCAAGTTGCTCACGAGCCTGGATCCATCCGCTACGAAGGACGAACGAGAATTGCCAAGGAGTATCAGATTCGGCTGCGTGATCAATCCGCCACTCCAATGGAGTGGACATATAGTTGTCGCCGATACGCGAATCGTAACGTCGCACAATGGGCAAGAGCTCGCGTTGTCGGCTACGATAGTGGCCTGCAAGAACCTCGACGGCGATCTGCGCAGGAATTCGGACGGATCTCGATTGCTCGCCCATTGGATCAGTTGTACCCGTGATAACACGTAACCGCGGCGTGGCCAGTTCATTCAAGTTGCGAATAGAGCCATGAGAGAGCGTTTGTGCATCGTCTACAACAAGAACGCTCTTCCAAGCGCTAGTCTTGACCGCGCTGAGAAGTAATCCCCCATCTGCTGGATATGGTGACGTTGGGCGAAGTACGTGCCATCCCGATCGATTAAGCTCACGGGCAAGTTGCCAAACTGTAATCGACTTCCCACATCCTGGACTCCCTGCTATGTCGACTCGATGGACAAGGTCGAGATCCCTTTGTGCCGACTCGAAATGAGGAAGTCGAGGGCAGGAATCAACATCACGGGGGCCGAGTCGTTCGCCAGCAACTGCCGCTTCGATACCGCGTTGGTGCTCGAAGGTGACAAATTCCCAGCCTGGCATCTCTGGTCCTGTCCGTAACCCTTTGGCGAGTCCGATCAATCCATCACCAGCTGCTAGGCGAATGGCCCCTTCGCCTTCTGCATGTGGACTTAACCGAAACACTTGCCACTGCATTGCGAGAGGCGCGACTAGGCGTCGTACAACCGCGGCATCTTGCTCCGAATAGCCGACAATCAGGAGCGTGCGTGGACGTTCATTAGCTAGAGTGGTCAAGTCTTCGACGATACTGTGGGAGACACGTCCTTCTTCATGTGGTAGAACCCAGTCCGTATCTGGGTCTGCGCAGTCTCCATGAGGTTTGAACAGTAGGCGGCCCTGTGCGTTGATTCTCGCTCCGTAGCGGCGATCAAATGCTGACTCGAGGAGCGTGTCCCAGTTCAACGATACTACGCGTATGACGTGCTTCGCATAGATAAGCTCGGCAAGCGCATCGTGTGCTCTGGACATGATCCGGGATTTGTCATGATTGAGACTCGTGAAGGCAAGCTGAAAAGTTCTTCTGCTGGGTGGGTCAGTTGCAATCTGGGCAAAAGCGCACCGGATTCTCTCGGGGTCATCGGCAACGACATCCTTGGCACTCGCGTGGGGAACGTTGAGAATCGAGGCGACCATCTCTAGGACGTCCGGGTGCCTGTCGAGTGCGTGCCAGACAAGCGGTGAGAGTTGCCCGGCCAACGGCATCCCGGCCTGATAGGAGGCGCCTGCACCGAGTACGACGATCGCGTCAGACACGCGAATCTGGTCTACGGCGCGCTTGAGATCATCGTTCGCAGATGTCACTTGTGGCATGGTGCCGTTGGCTAGTGGGGTGCGGACACAGGCGCAACGTTCGAGAGTGGAGCCGCTTGATGCATCGAAGATAGCGGAAGGGGCATGCCCAAGCAGCAGGCGACCACTACCCCGCGTGTCCGACGATGGCCGGAACAGCGGAACTTGAGCCGCGGGGCTCATCGCTGCCTGACGTAGTCACTCCACGCCTGAAGAACCTCGGCGCGGCGCTCCAGCAGGTCGGACCGTTGACACGCCTGTACGACCTTGCTTCTCGGGACGTGGGCGAGGCAGGTTTCCGCGACCTCCGTCGGCACGCTGGCGGTCTACCTTGGCCCAGATGACCTGTTGCCCGACTAGCCGAGTCTTGGTGCGGGGGGCTGACCGTGCTGCACGAACTCCGTGCCGAGCCCAATGAGCCCCCATTTCCATGAGCGCAGATCGCGATTCACGGCGCCGCGGGCGTGGAGACGTCGCGCTGAGAATTGACGGCGCACGCCCTTGCTGGTAGGCTGCGGCAAGGTGCAGCACCGTGCACACACCTGGGTCATCCTGCTACACACGCCCATGCCATCAACACATCGCCTCTCATTGAACCTGAGCCCGGAGGAACACCGTGAGATTGCGGCCTTGGCCGAGGCCAGCCGCGTCTCCAAGGCTTGGATCGGGCGCCAGGCGCTCATCGAGTTCCTCGAACGCTACCGCGGCCGGGAGGTGCAGCTCCCGCTCGATCTCCGCAGGACCTCCAGCCTTCGGAGTGAACCATGACGGGTATCAGCTCCCTCGAGATCTGCGCTGGTGGAGGTGGCCAGGCGCTTGGCTTTCCAAGCCAGATCGAAACGTGGCGCGCGATGCGGAGCACCGGGCCCGGCTTGCGGAACTGGGTTGGGACGTTCTCGCGGTTTGGGAGTGCGAACTCGGAGAGGACGGTCGCACCACGGCCCGCATCCAGCAGTTCCTTGACGGTGCATAGCCGGTCACGCCGAAAGTCGCGACCGCCGGGGCGGAGCGGCCGCAGTTCCTGCGGGGCGCCATTCCCGCTAGGTCACGGCCCCCGTGGACGCCTCATCCGCCTCGCACTGACCTGGCATCGTGGAACGGGCCTGTTCACGAATGAATCCAACAACTCAACCTTTGGAGGCGGATCGACATGAAGATGACTCCCCACCGGCGCGCGCTAGACAAAATCTACAAGCGCCGAGATCGATACGATATACCGGATTGGCAACGAGAGCGCGTATGGGGCAAGGCCCGCAAGCAGAAGCTGATCGATTCGATTCTTCGCGGGTGGAGGCTGCCAAAGTTCTATTTCTTGCTGACCAGTGACGAACCAGAAGAGTTTGAAGTTGTTGATGGGCAGCAGCGCCTCCTCGCGATCTGGGAGTTCTTCGACAACGAGCTTGCTCTATCGTCTGACTCTGATTCTGTGACGCGCGGTGCGAAACTGTACCGGGACCTGCCTGATCAGCTGTCGGACCGCTTTGACGACTACGAGATCGACTACGATCAGATAGAGGATGCACCCGATGACGCGGATCTCAAGGAATTCTTCCAGCGGCTGCAGGAGGGCCTCCCGCTTACCACCGCCGAAAGGTTGAATTCGGTACACAGCAAGCTGAGGGACTTTTGTCGAAAACTCTCTACCCACCGCTTCTTTGCGAACAAGACATCGGTTAGCCCCCGGCGGTATGGTCACTTCGACATCGTGGCCAAGGTTGCCGCGCTTGAGATCGAGGGTTTGGATGCGGGCCTCCGCTACGACGACTTGAAGGCCACTTTCGAGGCACACAAGGAATTTGCGTCTTCTTCTAGTGCTGCGAAGCGGCTGCGCCAAACGCTGAACATACTGGACGTGATATTCCCTGACAAAGATACCCGGCTGCGGAATCGCACCATCGTTCAATCCCTGAGCACCTTAGTTGGGAGCATGACTTCCAAAGACACGGCGAAGAGCCGGGCCGCTGACCTCCGCGAGTTTGTTGATTCCTTTCTGAACCAGCTGGCTCACCAAGTTGAGCGGGGGCAGGAGGCCACAGATAAGGATTTCATTCAGTTCCAGAAAACCGTTAACGCCAACGTCAGATCCGGTCCTCGAACGCGTCAGAATATCTTGCTGAGGAAATTTCTCGTCCATGACCCGACGTTCGCAGACCTGTTCGGCCTTGATAGCGTCGCAGGATGTGGCCTGAATGAGGAGATCGCGCGCTTAGCCAAGGGCATTGGTTCGGCGGTCACTGGTGTGAATCACCAGTACTCAGGCATGCACGGTAAGGATCTCATCAAGATGACCAACCGAACCACGGAAGCTCTGCTGCGACTCGGCACTCCGATCTCCGACCTAGAAGAGTATAAGCAGCTCATCGATGACCTTTATTTCCTCTTCGACGAGGGTCCAGATTCCAGGCTACAGGACAAGCCGCAATCTTTCACGGATATCAAGCAGTTGCGAACCGACCTGAGGCACGATCTCGATCACGGGAAGCCGGGGAAGGCAGCTAAAAAGCGGCAGCGCATTGGCACCGTTTTTGCCCGGTATGCTGGATCGCCCTCGCCGCAGACGGTCGCGCCTGAGCGGTTTCCAGCAATTCAGGGCAGCATACTGAGAAAGGTGTCCTCTGACCTTGAGAATATCCGAGATTCCCTCGGCACCTCGGCGAAATGATCAGTCCGGCAGGAAGCCAGGCTATAGGCTAGGTAAGTCTAAGTCTATCAGCTAGTACTTCCGTCGGAGCAACGCCATTGTCCTCCGCTGCAGTTGTTGCAAGCGAGCGTAATCTATCTTGGCTGTCCGCCAATGAGCTATCGCGTTGCGATGCTCTGTAAGATCCGGGGTTGGGCCACCATCCAAGTGCGCCTTCGCTTCCTTGAGGGCCTCCCATAGGCGCAGATACCAGAGACGAAGGTACTCGTCATTCCGGCTCTCGCCGAGCACCAGGGAGTCAAGCAGTTCCGGCACGACTTGTTCCGAGTCTGACATTATTTCCTCTAGCATCGACGCCATCCTGTCAGCGCCTTCAGCGACATCGGTTGAATTGACTCCTCGGGTCACCCGCGCAGTGGCACTCATTGTCGGCATCATGGGGTAAACGGCACGTCCATCGTCGGTCACGAAGCAGTCGACGCTACATAGTTCCGCTATGTGGTCGGTGGCATCCAGTTCGGACTTCACGGCAACCAAGACTGCGTTGATGGCGTTGATGGCACGCGGATCGGCGGATGTATCCGGCCAAGGGCCATCTGCGGTCTTTATTGCAAGGAGCGTAGTTTTCCCCTCTCTGCCCCCCTCGATGACTTGTTGTCCGTCTCTGACCTCCTCGATGGAATAGCATTGACCTCCGCTGAGCGCGGTAGGCGGGGTCGGCACGAATTCTTCTACTATGAGAAACAATGGTACTCTGGCGTTGCTGCGATCACTCGCCTGTTCCAACGCTTTAGTGTACTCGTCGTTCGTGCGAAACCCTACCGATACGTCTATCGAATAGTGGAGTGACCCGCTTCGCTCGAAGTAGCGTGGCAGATCGGATGCTATTGCTGCTTTGATCCCGTCCACCGAATACACAGTGTGGGCCACATCGTCTCCAGAGTAGGATGCTGGGTATTCGAAGATCGACGTTCGGTAGTATCCGGTAACCGTGCATGCGGCGGGAGTGCCGCCCAACCCCTCGGCCATCGCATGTGCTCCATACGTCGTCACTCCGCCTTTTCGTGGCGAACGACTACGCTGCTGTGCCTCCCTCCGTGCCGCACCAACTAGTTTCCCTTTCTTCATAACTGCTCCGTTCAGTCACCCGGACTCGCCAGCTTCGACCGCAAGCTAACCTATTCCTCGCCGTAAGACCGGGCTTCCGGTGAGGCGCCAAGACGGTGGATCCGACCGTGGTAGTTGCGGCGCGTGCTGGAGTAGTCGGAGGCTCGGGCGGCGTCGACGACCCGCCGAACATGCGGCTCTCGAAGCATGGGGGCGTCGGTTTCACCCGCAGCATCGGTAGTTTCCGTGCTCATCCCTCCTCCCTTTCCCCTGACGAAGGCCGCAAGATGTGTGCCGCCAACCGACGTTAGGGGATGCGCCGTAGCGCGCCGCTCCTCGGGCCCGGCAATGCGGTGGCGGACGCCGTGCGCGTTGAAGATGTAGGTCGGGTTGGCGGCCACGCCCATGCCTCCAGCTCCGCCCAAGGGACCGCACGCTGCACAGGCATGAGGTATCTCCTCGAGGTGGCGGGCGACCGACGAGGTCATCGTCGCCGCCTCTTCGGTTTCTTGACCCCGATTCCGAGGGGTGCGCGCATCTTCTCGTAGAGCATGAACAGATGCTCGGCGCGGTCACGTTCCGAGGTGAACCCCGTCCGGCGATAGAGCCGATCCACGGCGCGGTCGATGGCCTGGTGGGCGCGGCGGAGTATTGGAGGCATCAAGTCCGGGTCATAGAGATCTGCCAGGGTAGCGTCAGGAAAGGCGTCGCGAGCGTCGAGTACCGCTTGCGCCAAAGGATCGAGCTTGGAAAGATCCGCTTTGGCTGGGGGCATCGGGAAAGTGTTGTAGACGAGTCCGATCGAGTAGCGGTAGTCGCTCTTGAGCCGACCGCCGATGTAGCGCAGCCACGCCATGTGCATGGCCGAGGTGAGCAGAGCGAACTGGGTCAGGGTGGCGTTCTCCAGGACACGAACGAGGTTGCTCGGAATCGTAGGTGGCCCCAGCCAGCCAATAGGTACGTACTCCCGCCGTTCTGAACTCACCTCGGGGACGACGAGGAAAGGCGCGTTGGGAACGACGTTGACGTGATACAGCGTCGGAGTCTCGGCCAGCCTACGAGTGGGGGCGCTGCGGCTAGCCCCACGATACGCGCGGACGGCCGCGATCCGTTCCCGCACGGTCGGCATGCCCGCAAGGACGTTGGGCGCGGCATCGTGCAGAGCGAGAATCCATCTGCTGCCACCTCGCAGGTATTCGCGGGCGCCGATGTAAGGACGGATGTATCGCTCCGCGGCAGGTTCCGACGCAACGAACTCCGCGCGCTTCTGTGCGGTCCGGAAGATGTAGTGGCCACCATCGATCGGCTTGGAACCAATGATCAACTTGGGGAGCCCGGTCACCGGCGCGCTTTCCTCCCGCACCGTCAGATGCGGGTCGGCTATCCAACTGGCGTCGAACAGGTACGGTGATAGCACGGAGTGTTCAGTCTCCTCCGGGTCGCCGTTGATGTCGGGATAGCTGAACAGGCGCTTCATAGGTCGCACGGTCTCCCGACCGTCGAGCCCGATGATGACCACATGAACGTGGGCCTTGCCGCGCGCGTCCGATCCCCACGCGAAGGTCCGGTGCGCGAAGGCGATCTCCAGCCCGAATCGATTGAAGAGGATCGGCCAGAGCTGCGCGACCTGCTCCCCTTGGGTGATGGAATTGGTGGCCACGAATCCGATCCGGATCTCGGTCCCGTCCGCGTACTCTCCCGCCTTGATGAACCACGCGGTCACGTAGTCGAGTGTGCCTCCCGTCCCTCCGAGATCCGCAATCCTCCGCACCTGTGCGCGCTGGGCGTTGCTCTGGAACTTCGAGCCTTTGAAGGGCGGATTGCCAAGCACGAAGGAGCATTCGTCCGGGCTCAGCAGGTCCGACCAGTCGGTTTCCAGAGCGTCTCCGTGGACGATGTGCGGAGAAGTCTCAAGGGGAATCCGTACGTACGTCTGGCCGAACTCCAGGCTCAGCCGGTTGTTCATGATGTGGTCCATCATCCACAGCGCCGTCTCGGCGATTCGAGCCGGGAATTCGCCCAGTTCGATGCCGTAGAACTGATCCACATCCACGACCGAAAGGTCTCGGGCGAGCACGTCCAGTTGCCTGTCCGGGTGGATTTCCTTCAGGACTCGGATCTCTAGTTCCCGTAGCTCGCGGTAGGCGATGATGAGGAAGTTTCCGCAGCCACACGCCGGATCGAGGAAAGTCAGGTTGCCGAGCTTGCGCTGAAAGCGGCGCAGATCGGCGCGGCGACGGTTATCTTTACGGCGCTTCAGGCGCTCGAATTCGGCTCGCAAGTCATCCAGAAACAGCGGCTCGATCACCTTGAGGATGTTCTTCTCGGTCGTGTAGTGCGCGCCCTGCTTGCGGCGCTCGACCGGGTCCATGACCGACTGGAAGAGCGCGCCGAAGATCGCCGGCGAGATGTTGGACCAGTCGAACCGGCACGCGTCGAGGAGCTTCTCCCGCATGGACGCGTCGAACGCGGGGATGCGTAGCGGCTCGTCGAACAGGTCACCGTTGACGTAGGGGAATCGGGCCAGGTCCTGGTCCAGCGTCGCGGTGCGGTCATCTTCCGGCGTATTGAGCACCTGGAAGAGCTGAGCGAGCATCGGCCCGAGATCAATGCCGTCCTGCCGGGTGCGGGACTCAAGGAAGTCGAACAGGATGTCGCGAGGCTCGAACACACCGGTGTCGTCGGCGAACAGGCAGAAGACGATTCGGACCAGGAATCGCTCCAGATCGTGCCCTCGGTATCCGGCGTCGTCGAGCGCATCGTGCAGCCGTCCGACCAGTTCGGCGGCCTTGATGTTGACGGGGTCCTGATCGCGGAATCTCCGGCGTTGTACGCCGAGGATGAAACCGAACGCCTCGACGCGGCCGGGCAATTCCGCGAGAGAGAAGGAGACGGTCTCCCGCTGGTCTAAGTCTCTAAGCTCGAAGGTCTGGAAATCGCTGACGAGGATGTAGCGCGGTCGGTCGTGCTCGGGCAGCGCGTCGAAATAATCCCCGGCCTGCCCATACGCCTTGCCGAGATCGCGCCCGGCACTCTTCTGCTCGACGATCAGGACGCCGGGCCAGAACAGGTCTATGAAGCCAGAGCGGTTGTCGAGCTTGGCGACATGCTCCTCGTAACGTGCGACGGACCGGCGGCGCACATCGAAGACCTCGAAGAAATCGTTGTAGAAGCTCTGCGTCTCGCCCTTTTCGTAGGCCGCGTCCCGCCACTCCCTGGCAAACGACGCGGCGCGCGCGCGGACCTCGTTCCAAGAGAGGCGCATCCCCGGTTACTCCGGCGCCGGATGGATCACGCCCCGCCCCGCAAAAGAGCTACCGCGGGACCGCATCACTTAACCTGATGGCCTCCCGCCATCCGCGTGCCCTGCGCGCCTCCGCAAGCTCGTAGCTCGCCTGCATCCGCATCCAATGAGCGGCCGTGCCCCAGCCAAGAGCCTCCACCGCGAGCGCCATGTTCGCCGACACACCCGCCTTGCCATTCAGCAGTCGCGACAGCGTGCTTCGCTCGCAACCCAGGCGGGCAGCCGTCTGCGTCACGTTCCATCCGACCTCGTCCATGCTCTCGCGGATCAGTTCGCCCAAGTGCGGGGGGTTGAGCATCGGAATGACTCGCTCGTCGCTTCCGGTCATATCCTTGCTCCTTCCTGTCAATGGTAACCTACAAGGTCCGCGTCCACCGCCTCGCCGTCCTTGAAGCGGAACACCGCTCGGGCAAGCTCTTCGTAGTATCATTGCCACCCGTGCCATAGTATCACCTCTCCCCCACAGCCACGCGCCAAGCGCCTGCCGATGGGTTCCGCCATCCAGCCGGGCATGACGGCCTGGGCGGCGGAAAGCTCATCCAAATCTTCCTGGGAGAGCGCGGAAAGTACGGCATCCAGACTCTCCTCAACTTCGTTGGGACCAAGCCAAGAGAGCACGCGGATGACCGTGCCCGCATTTCGGTCCGGCGCCGCCAGTAGCCAGCTCGGAGCGTGCCGCAGCTCGACTCGGTGAGCGCCAAGGCGGTCGGGTCTGGAGGTGAAGTAGACCGATCGCACCCTGTTCTGCGTTGTCAGCGCAAGCCAGTTGGCCGCATCGCCGCCGTTCGCGACGATGGTCTCGCCCCAGAGGTTGGACAGGGCCGCGAGCGCTTTTTCGCGGCGTGGGGGCCCGTAGGCCGAATCGGGTCTGGATCACGCGCATGTAGACGCCACGGCAGATCCGCAAGAGCCGCTCCGAGTGGGCGAGGCGGGAGAGCGCCCGGCTCACAGCGGCCCGGTCACCGAGGTGCAGCAGGTCCCCCGCCTGTATCGGCGTGGCCTCCGGCTTGGCGTCGGCGTACCCCATGATCCGCTCGGGCAGACTCTCCATGGTCCATCTCTCTCCGTCAGGATGCGGTCACCCAACGTAACCGCCCCCTCGCGTGACCCAGAACTCGGGCGTGTGATCGGCATTGGTGATCACGGCGTCCGCCAGGACGAAGACCGCACGCTCTCGCGGCGGTGCTCAGTTCGCCTCCCATGGGTTCGTCTCCACCCCCTGCTCATCGAGCCGGACGTGCTTATCTCTCACGTCCGGCTCTCAGTCGAGATCATGCCTTCGCCCACGGCAGGTGTCGTGTCGTCAGCGCAAGGCGCGTGAGGCGGTCTCGGGATCATGCGGGGAAGAGCTCCGCGCTCCCTTCCCACTGGCACGGATGGACCGTGTTCAGGGGGCCATCGGATGACACGACCCCGGTCCGCAGAGTGAACGTCCGCTCGTCCGCGACATCGTTCGACGACCAGCGAGACGTTACCCATGCCTTGCCCCCAAGCGCTAATCGTAGTTACGTTTTGCGATGGCTCAGGCACCCGGATACGAATGGGACGAAACCAAACGGGAGTCTAACATCAGGAAGCATGGGGTAGACTTCCACGCCATCAGCGCGTTCGAGTGGGAGGAGGCCGTCGGGCGCTTCGACGACAGGCACGAAGAAGCCCGGTGGATCGCAATCGGCTTCATCGGCCCGCGCCTGCACGTCGTTGCATACACCGTTCGAGGTGACATCGTCCGAGTCATCAGCCTGCGCAAAGCCCAACCACGGGAGATCAGAGGCTATGCCAAAAACCGGCGATGAAAAGCGCACCATGACATTCGAGAGAATCGCGGCTGAGCAGGGCGAGGAAGCCGCGATCCGTGCTGGAATCGACGCCGACCCGGATACCATGGAACTCGACGAGGAGTGGTTCGCGAAGGCTCGGCCCGTGAGTGAAGCACATCCTCAGGTAGTCAAAGCGTTCCGTCGCAGGCGTGGAAAACAGAAGGCACCGACCAAAGAACAGCTGACCATTCGGCTCGACGCCGATCTTGTAGCCCACTTTCGAGGCACCGGCAAGGGCTGGCAGACTCGAATCAATAAACTGCTTCGCGAAAGCGTCTTCGGCTCATCCTGACAACGACCCGCCCTCCTCAATAGTTAACGCGCTAAAACAACCTCACCCATCTCCCAGCTGCCGAACCGTCGGACTAGGGTTGGACAATCCTCAACACGTTGTGCATGAGCTCCCTCGCCGGGCGGCTGCGATTGGTTAGAATGTCCAGCGCAAACCGTGGTGGCCCTCACCGACGCTACCATTCCCCGTTAGCGCTCTCTCTAGCGTGAGGGTTACGGACAATCGGGTTTCCCGCCCAAAAGGTAGCGGATGGACTATCAGCAACCGATCAGCCCGCTTGCCAGGGCGGAGGCCGTCAGCCCGCTGACTTTTCGTCAGCCGTCACGCCTTAGAGATCACTCGGCGTGTGGACCTCCACGTCCTCTCTCCACTCGCGCAACACGGTCCGCAGTTGCTTACCAATCCGCATGGTCTTCGTGGCCGCAGGGGTGACGACAATGGCCCGCAGGCATCTCCAATCCGCGAAGTCGGTCCCGGTTAGATTCCACCAGTTTATTCGCTGCTCAAGGCTTTTTCCTGCCTCCAGCAGCACCGGGCTAGGTCTCCTGAACCATCGCACTCTGCGCCATCCCACTCTGCCTATGAATCCGACGCCCTCCACGGATGTTGGCCCTTGACCGACATTCGTGACGGAGAACCAAGCTACTCTGTGTTTTAGTCCGCCATCGATGTTCCCGCGTGAAGCCCGTGGCGCCACCCTTACGTGTAATCGCGGCTTCTCGGCCCGACGGGCAAGCCATAACGTGCCGAGGATGGTAACCGGAGGTGCTAGCCAACCGCCCAGCATGGTAAGAACGCGAATCACGTAGTCCGACAACGGAAATAGATCGCCCAACGGGTTGCCTCCCGAGCAACGGTCATTCAGCCAACGGACGCCATAGGATTCACTCTGCAACCGCAACCCGCAAGGGACGGGCCGCGCGCACTCCCGAGCGTTGACCGCGGTGCGCGTTAGAAGCCAGACGGCGTCAGGTCTTCCGCATCGTATCACTTGTGATTGCGTGCGGCGTTTCCCGACAGCCGATGTTCGCACGGGGCAGCGTCGGCGTGGAGGAGAGCGATCCCAGGGGTGTCGTTGGGTCGATAGTTCCGCGCGCTCCCAGTCCTCCGCCTTCGATCGAAGGATGCGCTAGAAGGCCTTCCTCGCATGCCTGATGCGCGCTCTGACCGCGGCGCTGTCCTTTTCCGCGGCGCGGTCGAAGAGAGCGGTGACCTCTGCCCGGATCGCGGGGTCGCGGGCCGCCAGAACTCCCAGGCCGTTGTACGCCCACGCCCGCAGGAACACTCGCTTCGACCTGATCAGCGCGAGCAGCTCTCGCTTCAGCACGCGCTCCCGCCCCGCCGGGATATCGATGTACTGTAGCGTTTGCAGCACATGCAGCGTGGCGTGGGGCGCTGCGGCACGGCCGAGCAGGTCCACCAGCTCCGCCGCCTGCTCCCCGCGCGGAACCGTCCCCCGTTCGGCCAGGTGCTTCAGCACCCAGGTCGCACCGACCTGCAGCTGCATCTCGTCCGAGGCTGCGAGGTCGAGAAGGTGACCGAGCGGGACTTCGGGCGCATCCCGCACAGCCTCGGCGACCGCGCGAAACGGCGCCACGCGCTTCCCGTCGTAGCTGCGGAGTCTTGCCGCGATGTCCATGGTCGGCCTCCGGCCCATCGGTGCCCGCGCCCGCACCCGCAAGGCGTTATCCGGCGTCGCCGCGCTCCACCAACTCGTACACGGCCACGCTCTGTTCATCGAATTCGCCGCGCTCAAGCAGGAGCACCCAGTCCAGGCCTGCGTCGAGAAGGTTCGAGCGAGCCGGGATTGTGAGCCGCCGAACCCACATGCCATTCGGGTCCAGCAAGTGGAGCTCCTTCCTCGGCGCCCTCCACATGTGGGTCGTGACCCACACACTGCCGTCCGGCAGCGCCAGGAGGCCATCCGATTCGTAGGCGGGGAAGCGTTCCGGCAAGTCCTCCCGAATCCCGGGCCAGCGCTCGCGCTCGAAGCGCCGCCGCTCTGCAGGGGTGTCGTACCGAGTCAGATAGGTGCTCAGGTACCGATCCATGTGCTCGCCGGTGACCTCGAGGTCCGGCCCCGCCCACCGCGCGACACGGATGATGCGGCCGGTCCAGTCGACGTGTACGAGTTCGTAGTCGTCGGCCGATCCGTACCACACGCCGGTGCCCGTGGCTGCGAAGGCCAGGCTCTTACCCCAGGTCAGCGGCCCGGAACCGCCGCCATAGGTGCGGCGCTCCGCTCCGGGGATCCCCTCGGCCAGGGTGACCACACTATCGTCCCGTTCCCAACTCACGGCCATCTCCCAACGATAGATCTCACCCACGCCCGCCGGTCGGCTGTCCAACTCGCTTCCCGGCCACCCGACAAAGACCAGATCGCCCTTGGGCGAGCAGGCGGGACTGCCGTATGGTTGCACTCCGGTCCCGGCAAGCGCCCGGGTGTCGACTACGTTCCCGTCCCGGTCCAGCCTCGTGATGCGGTCCAGACTCCAGTCGAAGACCGTGATCGCCGTTCCCGGACAGCCCCGTAGCAACCTGACTCCTCCGTACTCGCCCGGCCCCTCGCCTTGTCGTCCGCTCGTCCATACATGGCGACCACGAGGATCGAACATCCGGATCTCGTAGGTCTGCTCGGCGGATCGCCTGAGGCCAGAATCACGGCAGAGAATCGTCTAACTACTTACAGGGCTGCACGATCTGCGTTTTCTGCCGTTGGACTGGACACTACTGGACCGTGCCGCGAAAGCGGGAAAAGCGGACCTGAATGGCGGGAATCGGCCCGCACGGAGGCGGTCCTGTTTCGTCAAGCTCTCGACGAATGTCTCTTGAGATCCGGTGGCCCATTAGGAACATAACCTCCGGCTTCCCGTCGGGACCGGTTCCCGATGGGAAGGCGGGGGGAACCGCCGAACTGGGACCAACCGATCTGCACCTTCCGCAAGCCCGGCCCCCACGATCTGGGTGAAGCCGCGGGGCAGCCGCCAAGCGGGACCGGCTCGGTTCCCGGATCGGACACCGGGCAGGCTGATGTCGGCTGTGGTCGACCGGCGGCCTTTGGCGATCACGCCATCCCCTTTCACTCCCCGACCACAGCAGCTTGACCGCCGCCTGCGCTGGCCCTCTGCTTCATCGGACTCTGAAGGCCCAAACCGAGACATGGCCGGGCGCGGGAGCGCCATCGGCGGATCTCACCCTGAGGCTCGTCGGCCCTCGGGAACCGCGCGGAAGCCAACGGAGGTAGTACGTGGAGCCGGCGCGGATATTCCACTGCCCGTGGAACTCGGCGGATGTGGATGACCAGGGTCGAAGCTGGGCGCTCTCCACAAGACGGTTCCAAATGTTGTCGAGGTCCCAAGTCGCCATGCCGTAGGCGTCCCAGCCGTTCAAGTCCAGCCAAAGAGCGATGTAGAAGTCCGCCAAAATCTGCTCGGCCGGCCAGCCGCTGACATCCGCCAGCGAAGCAAGCCCTTGCTTCGGTGACTGAGTGAGGCGGCGCATCAGCGCCCGCTCGCCTCCTGGGTACCACCCGCCGAAGCGGTCCATCGCGTAACGGAACACCATCGAGGGTACGTCATACGCGGCTCTGGAGGTGTTGCTGCAAGGACCGTCGTTGCCCTCCTCGGAACGACCCATCCAACTGCACTCCTCCGGCGCGTTGGAAACCCGGCGTGAGTTCGTCGGGTCATCCGAATCCCATCCGAAGAACCTGGCCAGACCCGGAATCCCTTTGTACCAATCGAGGCCCGCCTGATAGGCTGCATAGCCCAGGTTCCGCCCCGACCCGTGCCCCAAGAGCCGATAGGCCACCAACTGTTCCGACAGCGTGGCGCCGCCTTCGAGTTCCCAAGTTGTCTTACGACCGGCTCCTCCGAACACGAAGGCGTTTGCCTGCACGAGGTGCGCTATCTCATGGGTCAGGAGTGACGGGTAGTAGTCAAGGGTTTGCTGCTTCGTCAAAACCTGTCCGTAGATCCCGCTGGGGTCCGGGACAAGTCCGAAGAAGATCTCGGCCTGATTGCTGGTGGCGCATAGATCGGACGAATAGAGGTCGGCAAACCTGACCCATCCTTTGAGATTCTTCCGGTTCACCTCCTTCGTCAGAAGGATCACGATCCGCCTGTTTCCGTCAACATCGGACAGGCCGCCGAAGTATTCCTCGTGAACCGCGCTCACGTTGGCTCCGTAGAACGCGTCCAAGTAGTCAAGTTCGGAATCCGTGAAGGTCCCGCTCGGGTTGTCGAGGTCGTCGAGCCACACGGCGTGGTTGCCGACGCGGCGGACGACCGCCCGCACTTGGCCGTGCGAAGTGCAGGTCGCATCGAAGCCTGCAAACAACGTAAGCGTGTCGCTTGCCGACAAGGTTAGGGACTGTCGAGCACGCGCCATCGAGGCGGGCATGGGACCCAGCCGCCGAACCAGGTCTTGGTTCCTTTCCATCATTTCGGCGTGGCGTTCCCAGTCGCGCCCGTCTTCGGGAATCTGCCGTCCGAGGAGCGTCTGCGGTTCGTTTGGGGCTGGTGCCGCCATTGGTGAGGTGGAAGAGAATGAACCCACGTTGCCCACGGCTTGGCGCAGGGGCTCGGACGAGGCGACAAGCGGTCGATCAGCCGCGACGGCTGGGTCTCCGACAATGCTCGTCATGGTGACCGGGGTAAGGGAGGAGGGCGCTTCCGAGGTGGACACGACACCGATCAGGTACTCTCCTCCCGACGCATCCGCCGGCAAGTGGAGGCATCCGGTTCCGGCATAGGTGTAGCGGTAGTGTGTTTCTGGAAGTTCGAGATCCCTTGAGCTCAGTGGCGCCACGCCCACCGTGCGGGCGTCGCTCCGCTCCCCCACCGTCACTCGCAGTTCGGTCCGGCGCGCCGGCAGGCAGTCGGCCGTTGGCACAGTGATCGACAGAGCCGTCTCGCTGGCCGCCGTTACGCGTGCCGCTAGCCCGCCGACGGACACCTGATTCAGTGCCGCCGTGGCGGAGAAGCCGGACCCGAAGACCGTCGCGGTCGCTCCCTCCAACAAGACGGCTGGATCCGTACCACTGATCGCGACCGGACCCAGCACCGTCACGGCAAACACGATATGGGCACTCAGCCCCTCGGGGTCGTAGGCGCTGAACGTCACGGTCGCCGCGCCGGACGACCGGGCTTGAATCAGCAGGTCGGCACCCGAGACCCAGGACCGGACGACATCTGGTTCCGAACTCCCCGCCGCGTAGGTCAGACCGTCTCCATCGGGATCGCGGAAGAGATCCGCCCCCGGCCATGAAGCCGTTTCGCCGAGTCCCAGAGTCCGAGCCCGAATCGAGTCCCTGACGACCGGCGCTTGGTTGGCCACCGCGACATCAAAGCTACGCTGGCCGGACAGCCCGCCGGGGTCGGTGGCCGTCACGGTCACGCTGGCGGTTCCCCGCCCGTGCCCCACGACCGTTACGACGCTGCCCGATACCGTTACGGTGGCAACGTCGCCATCGGCGCTGGCCGCTGCGTAAGCCAGGGCGTCCCCGTCCGGATCTTCGAAGTAGGTAGCCGCCTCCACGGCGACCGTCTGCCCCACGGCCAACGTTAGGAATGGGAGCGAACCGACCGGGAGGGGAGCCCTGTTGGGCACCGTGACAGCGAAGCCGTGCCGGGCCGATAGGCCACCCGGATCGGTCGCCGTAACCGTGATCGTGGCGCGCGTCCCGGTCGCGATGGCGCTGATCGAAACGATTCCCCCGGTCATCGTGGCCGAGACCGCCGCCGGGTTCGAACTCGCCGCCTCATAGGTCAGCGCGTCTCCGTCCGGATCATCGAAATACCCGGCCATGTCCACTTGGCCCGTTTCCCCGACGAAGACGGCCTGTGCGGGGACCGTGCCCATGGCGACCGGCGCGCGGTTCGGTACCGTGACGGCGAACCTCAACTGTGCCGACAGCCCCTCCGGGTCCGTCGCCGTCGCCATCACTTCCGCCTCTCCCTGGGTTAGCGCCGCAATCGTGAGTTCGCTCCCCGACATCGTGACCCCGGCCACTGCGGGCGCGGAAGCCTCGGCGGCATAGCGGAGCGCGTCGCCATCTGGGTCGCCGAAGTGGGCCGCGAGATCAACCGACAGGCTGCTCCCCACAAACAGTTCCGCTGCGGGGACCTCGGCGGTGATGGTGGGCGCGCGATTCGGGACCGTCACGTTGAATGTCTGCTGGGCCGAAAGGCCGCCCGGGTCGGTTGCTGTAACCGTGATCGTGGCGCGCGTCCCGGTCGCGATGGCGCTGATCGAAACGATTCCCCCGGTCATCGTGGCCGAGACCGCCGCCGGGTGCGAACTCGCCGCCTCATAGGTCAGCGCGTCTCCGTCCGGATCATCGAAATACCCGGCCATGTCCACTTGGCCCGTTTCCCCGACGAAGACGGCCTGTGCGGGGACCGTGCCCATGGCGACCGGCGCGCGGTTCGGTACCGTGACGGCGAACCTCAACTGTGCCGACAGCCCCTCCGGGTCCGTCGCCGTCGCCATCACTTCCGCCTCTCCCTGGGTTAGCGCCGCAATCGTGAGTTCGCTCCCCGACATCGTGACCCCGGCCACTGCGGGCGCGGAAGCCTCGGCGGCATAGCGGAGCGCGTCGCCATCTGGGTCGCCGAAGTGGGCCGCGAGATCAACCGACAGGCTGCTCCCCACAAACAGTTCCGCTGCGGGGACCTCGGCGGTGATGGTGGGCGCGCGATTCGGGACCGTCACGTTGAATGTCTGCTGGGCCGAAAGGCCACCCGGGTCCGTCGCCGTCACAATCACAGTTGCGCCGCCTGCGGCCACGCCGGTCACGGTCACTACGCTGCCCGACACCGCGACAGCCGCCACGGTTGGTTCCGAAGAAGTTGCCCGGTATTCCAGATCCTCCCCGTCCGGATCCGCGAAGTACACGCCCACATCGACCTGCGCCACGCTGTCCACTTGGACATCCAAGTCCGCAATCCTGCCGACCATGGCGGGTGCCCGGTTTGGAACCGCGACGGCGAAGTCTTGTTCCGCCGTAAGGCCTCCGGGGTCCCGTGCCGTCACCGTCACGGTCGTCATGCCCCGTGTGACCGCCGTCACCGACACGATACTTCCGGAAACAGCGGCCGAGGCGATCACGGCGTTGGAACTCACTGCCGCGTAAATGAGCGCGTCGCCGTCCGGGTCGGTGAAGTAACCCGCCACGTTGACAGTGACGGTCTCTCCCACGGTTACGGTCAGAGCCGGGATCGAGCCGCTTGCCAATGGTGCCCGGTTCGGTTCGGGCGTGGGCTCGGTGGTGCCATCCCCGCAGGCGGCGGTCCACAAGGACAGTAGGACCACGGCCGCAAGAGACGAAGCCGGAACTGGCGCAAACGCGCCCTTTCGAGAGCGAAATGGCATCACGTGAGGTGAGTCAGTGCGTGCGGAGGTCGGCTGGAGATTGTTGGTACGAACGTGCGACCGAACTTGGACGCGGCAGTCTCTCGAAGCAACGACCGATCCGATCTCCCGTGCCAAGGAGCATGGTCGCGACACGCCCTGAACCGGGCTCTGGAATGTACCGAACTGTAAGATGGCGACAGCCCCTTGTTCCTACGGTCGGGCGTCGGGTCGGGCCGCTGCGATGGCTATGTGGCGCTCTGCCCCGATTTGGACGTTGCGAGCCAGGGCGAGACCGTGGCCGAGGCCCGCGACAATCTCGCCGAAGCCCTTGCCCTGTGCTTCGAGACCGCACCGCCCGGCGAGGTCGATCGGCGTCTGCGAGGCGAAGTCTCGTAACGAAGATCGAGGTTGCGGTTGGTTAGGCTTCGCGTCTTGTCCGACCGTGAAGCCTGCCGCATCTTGGCCGCCAACGGTTTCGTCGAGGTCCGACGACGGGGCAGCCACCTTCCCATGCAGAAGGCGGATGCCGACGGAACGCTCACCGTCCCGGTTCCGGATCCACCGAGAGCTCCGGATCGGTACGCTGATGTCGATCATTCGGCAGTCAGGCCTCCCTCGCTCGGAGTTCGAGGTGGGTCCCTGACCACAGCCGGATGGCTGTGGAGGTGTCGGTTATCGTCGCTCCTAGGCGATCCTAGAGCCCGTAGATTAGCCGAAACCACTCCCAGATCGGTCGTTTCCTCACGATCTGCGTAGCGATGGCGGGCGGGCAAGGCTCATCGCTCGAACCCTCCTCCGCCACGCTCGGGGCCTCTGGGCCGGCGAGGCTCGGGAATGGGGATGACGATGCTCGGGCCGCTCTCCCGCTCCCCCGTCGCCTGGCGCTCCCTCATGCTCTCCCGCACTGCCCATGCGCGCCGCTCCGCGTCCACCAGCCTACTTCGATAGAACTTGTGCCAACCGCGCTCGATCTCCCGGGCTCTCTCGCCGTGTGCCTTGCCCAACTCGGCCCGCTCGTCCCTGTGATTCCGGGTGAGATCCTCGCGCCAGCCCT
>Ga0209544_1000073_pt1 | contig 146454 bp, 139 predicted proteins | sample MesohylPK_FD_187297 | JGI IMG/M metagenome (GOLD analysis project Ga0209544, IMG submission 187297) | Host-associated microbial community of the marine sponge Aplysina aerophoba from Gulf of Piran - sponge mesohyl, lysed by proteinase K... | ecosystem: Host-associated > Porifera > Sponge >... | reverse complement strand
CCTGTCGGGGGGACTGAGGGGGGTTGTGCCTCCCCCCGACTTTTCGGGGGGACTGAGGGGGGTTGTGCCTCCCCCCGACTTTTCGGGGGGACTGAGGGGGGTTGCCTCCCCCCGACTTTTCGGGGGGACTGAGGGGGGTTGCCTCCCCCTGACTTTTCGGGGGGACTGAGGGGGGTTGTGCCTCCCCCCGACTTTTCGGGGGGCTGCAGGGCTGTGGTAAAATGCGGCGAAATGTGGCGCAAGGACATCCCATGTACAATCCCAAGGCACATCTAAAGCGACTGGTCGAGACGCACGCGCCCAGCGGCTACGAAAGGCCAGTGGCTGAACTGCTGCGTGATGAGTGGGCGGCGCTTGTGGACGAATACGAAAGCGACCGCCTGGGCAGTTTGATCGGCATCAAGCGCGGACAGGACGGCGGACGCAAAATCATGCTGGCGGCGCATATGGACGAGATCGGCTTGATGGTGCGCGAGATCGTCGATGGCTTCGTCTATGTGCATCGCATCAGCGGTATCGACCCGCGCGTGATGCTGGCGCAGCCGGTTTTGGTGCATGGCGAGCGCGCTCTGCCCGGCGTCGTCGCCACCATGCCGCCGCACATGTTGACAGCCCGCGATAGAAAACACTATCCGCCCATCGATGCGCTGGTGGTCGATCTGGGCTTGCCGGCGCGCGAGGTCGAACAGATCGTGCGCGTTGGCGACCTGGTCACCATGGACGCGCCCATGATCGACCTCAATGGGCGGCTGGCGGCATCCAAAGCCATGGACGACCGCGCCTGCATCGCTGTCATCACCACCTGCCTGGAGCTGCTGCGCGGCATGCGGCACGAGTGGGATGTCTTCGCTGCAGCCACGGTGCAAGAAGAAGTCGGCTTGCGCGGCGCAACCACGGCCGCCAACCACATCAGGCCCGATTGCGCAATCGCCCTGGATGTGGGATTCGCCGATCAGCCGGGACTAGCCAATGGGGCCAAGCTGGGCGGGGGACCGCAGCTGGGCATCGGCGCGAACTTCCACCCCAAAATGGTCAAACGGCTGCAAGATGTCGCCGCCTATCACGATATCTGCTGGCAGCGCGATATCATGCCGGCGCGCACCGGCACCGATGCCTGGGCGATCCAGGTCGCGCGCGAGGGCGTCCCGACTGCCCTGCTGAGCATTCCCCTGCGCAACATGCACTCGCCTGTCGAGACCCTGGACCTGAAAGACATCGAACGTTGCGGACGCCTGTTGGCGCATTTCATCTGCGCGCTGGATGAAGAATTTATCGAGTACCTATCGCTGCAACCCCCCTCAATCCCCCCGACAGGTCAGGGGAAAGCGCAATCGTAGCTACTCTCTCGGTGGTCAGCGTCTACGCGACCCGATTCTTCGGGGAGGGCTGGGGTGGGGAAGACAACTCCTCAGCTTCCAACAACTCAAGAGGCAGTAGTGGAGAATTCCGTGTACATGGGGATTTTCCCATCCTCGCCCTATGGACAGAATCGGCGCGTAATTTGCTTCCCCTCGACTTTTCGGGGGGACCGAGGGGGGTAAACTTTGGGCTTACGCCTAGAGATACAGCGCTTTGGCTTCGGCGAAGAGCTTCTTCAGGTCTGCCAGCAGCTTGCTTGCATCGCCGCCGTGCATCAAGTATTCGCGGATCGGCGCGCCAGCATGATCCTGGAAGTGCAGATAGCCCGGGAAGCGCGGACGCAGATAGGCGCGATCCAAGGCTGGCAACGTATTAAGAAAGTAGTTGCTGCTGCGCCGATTGACCTCGTCATCCAGCCAGGCGCTGCGATGCCCAGGCTGCCCGCCATTTTCAAAGAAGATGGTGCGCTGGACGAGCGGACTGGCGCTGTACATGGCGTAATCGCAAGCCACCTGCAGATTCTTGCAAGCGGCTGATATCGCCAAGCCCGTGCCACCGAGCGTCGACTGGCAGCGCCCCTGTCCGCCGATAGCGACCATGTCATCAAAGACCAAAATCTTGTCCGAATAGCCGGCGCGCGAATAATTGCTATAGCCATAGGCGAAAGGGCAATAGACATAGTCATCGCGCCGCGAAAGCGCCTCGTAGACCGCGATGGGATTCCAGTCGAAGATAGCGCGCGGGCAAAGATTCGCCAATTCTCGCAGTTGCTCCAGCGCGTCCAGGCACATGGCATCGCTGGCGGCCCACTCGTCATCCACGAATGGCGGCTCGCCCTGCGTCGCGCAGAGCATGTAGAAGTTCATCAATGTGTCGATCGGGATGCCGGGCATGATCACCCGCCCAGCGCGCGCCAATGCCAGCAGGTCATCCCAACTTTGCGGCAACTGCAAGTCATAGCGCGCCAGCAAATCCGGACGATACGATGCGACCGGCGTCGCGGCGTCTATGGCCAGCGCGCACTGGCTGCCATCAAAGATATAGCTGGGATGCGACTGCCCGACCGAGTTTGCGGCTTGATCACGCAGATAGTCGGCAGGCAGATGCTCGTTCAGCGGCATCAGCACGCCACTGTGCGCGGCAAAACCAGCCCAGGGATGGTCGATGACCAGCAGATCGTAGCGCTCAGCCAGACCCTGGATAGGCGCGTCGGCGAATTCTTGCAGCGACCGCTTGTCCCAGTTGATCTCTACCTGTGGGTGCATCTCGCAGAAACGTTGCGCCGTTGCCACCACCGAAACAAAGCCGCGCGAATGATTCCAGGTGATGCCGCGCAAATGCGTTTTCGTCATACGATGCCCCTTTCAGCCGTCTGTCGCTTGGCAACCGCCACCATTCTAGCAGAAGCGCTTGTCCGCTTACCCCCTGCCTCTCATTCCGGGCGCTGCAGAGGCGAGCCATTGGGTCGCCCGATGACTTCGTATCCAGCAAATTCGCCACTCCCTGCCCGCTGTAGCTCTGTGGTGAAGTTCCGCCTTGCTCACCCAGCCAACTCCAGCACATCAAGCGCGAAAGGCAACTGCGGACGCGTGCCAAAGCCCAGGCTGAATTGATTCCAATTTGTGACATAAAGCCGCCCACGCCCCGCATCCAGCGCCACATCGCTCGCGCCGCGGAAGTCACGCGCCAGCATCGCCAATTCGCCATGATGCAGACGCGCCGCCCGATTCCAGCCCAGCAGCGCGACATAGACTTCGCCATCAGGAGCGACATCAATACCATCGAATCCATAGCCGCGCTCATCGAGGTCGGCAAAAAGCAGTTCGGTCGCGGCCTCAGGATCAGGCGCATCAACAGGTACACGGAAGATGGCATCGTTGGCGCTGTCAGTGACCAGCAGGGCGTGGCGAAGGCTGTCGTAAGCCAATCCGGTCGGGGCGGCGCTAATATCGTCTGGCAGCCAGAACAGGTCCAGGCTGCGCTGGCGCATCCCATAACGCAATACACGCGGCGGATCGCGGTCGCTGATATAGATGATGCCGTCGCGGTCGACTGCAATATCATCGGGCAGCATGACACCTTCGTATAGCCCGGGCGGAATCTCCACAATTGCTTCCAGGCTGCTGCCCTCATATCGCCAGATGATTGCGCCCTGGGCATCCAGCGGCGTGATGCGGTCGAGGATGTAGAGCGCGCCATCGGCGCTGTCCAGCCCGCTGACGGAGCCAATGCGTTCGGTCGATCCTGGGATCTCGCGCACCGCGCCAGCGGGGTCGATCGCCCAGAGCGCGCCGGTCTTGTAACTGCCCGTATACACCGTGCCGTCCTGCGCCCATGCCAAGGCGGCCGGATAGGCAGAATCGCCGGGCAGCTGCGCAAACTCGCGCACAGCGACGCCTTCAGCGACAGCAAGCGGCAGAGAACGGGGAGCGCTGCCCACAACGAACCAAGTCATGACCACGATCAGCACAGCGCCAATCAACAGGCTCAATAACAGGAAGAGTACTGCGCGCAAGCGGGTGCGGCGGGTGGGTTTGGTCTCGATTTCAGTCACGAGTCATTCTGTCGGCACTGGCGGACGGATGCGCGCCTATGGTAAATCAGTCGCGCCCAGCCTACAATATGCGCTGATGATCCCCGTGTTCAAGCAGCTTCGCGCTTTGGGGCTGGTCATGCTCTGGTTGTCGCTGCGAGGCGACCCGCCCGACTAAGCGCGCAGTTCTGTGCCGGGCACGCTGACCGGACTTGCGCCAGCTGCCTCCGCGCGACCCAGCAGGACATCCGCAGCCGCCAGCGCCGCGCAAGGGCGAAAACTGAAAGCGCAGACATAGCCGTCGATTTCCGGGAAGTCCGCCAGTTCATAAGGCTCGCAGAGCGCCAATACCAGCAGTCGCGCGCCCACCGACTCATGCAGCGCGCGCACGATCTGCGCTTGTCGGGAGCGGTCGAAATCCATGCCCGGCAACGTGTAATTCTCGGTTACGGCGATGATGACGCCCTCCACAGGCAGGTCGGCGGCGTCAATGTCTTCCGCGGCGATGATCTGCACATGGCTGGCAGCAGCCTGCATTGCCTCGGCAAAGACATCAAAAGCCGGTTTAGCCTGGTTCGGACCGATGCCGCGCGTCTTCGTCAGCACATTATAGGCGCTGCGCAGCGTGGTATTGACCAGCGTCAGGGGCGCGGACAGGTCGACAGGCAGCAAGCCATGGCGGTCGCGGATGATACTGATGGCGCGTCCGGCGATATCCCGCTCTGTGGCGCGATGCTCTGCGCAGCCGACCAGGGCAGTTTCGGGCAGCGCTTCGGTGCTGAAGCCCGCTTCGGTTTTCAGCCGCAAGATGCGCCCGACCGCCTCGTCAACCCGCGACATGGCAATGCGACCAGCCTTGACAGCGGCAATCACTGCGCCGATCAAGGCGCGCTGATTCGCCAGGTATTGGCTGGCATCATGGTCATAATGCTCTTCCGCCAGCATCATCAGGTCAACGCCGGCATTGAATCCCTGGATGACGGCATCGGCAGGCTCATAATTGCGTTTCATAGAGTGCATATTCATGCTGTCCGAGACGACCAGCCCAGTGAAGCCCAGCTCGTCGCGCAGCAGGTCGCCCAGGATAATCGGCGAAAGCGTGGCCGGACGGACGGGGTCGAGCGCGCTGAAGATGATGTGCGAGGTCATGACAATTTTCGCGCCCGCCTCGATGCCTGCCGCAAAAGGCGCCAAGTCAATTTGCAGCAGTTCATCGCGACTGCGATTCACAGTCGGCAAGCCACGGTGGCTGTCCAGCCGTGTATCGCCGTGCCCGGGGAAGTGCTTCAGGGTGGCAACCGCGCCATTGTCTTGCGCGCCTCGCACCGCAGCAGCTGTCATCTCGGCGACCAGCGCGGGTTGCTCGCCAAAGGAGCGCATGCCGATGATGGAGTTCTGCGGGTTGGAGTTGCAGTCGGCGGCAGGACCCAGCACGACATTCAAGCCCACCGCCATGAGTTCGCGGGCGATCGTGCCATACATGCGGCGGGCACAGTCGGGGTCGGCGCTTGCTCCCAGCGCCATATTGCCCGGTCCCATGGCGCTTTCGGCTGTCATGACCGACCAGGCGCCTTCTTGATCTGCGCCCAGCAGCAGCGGGATGCCCAAACGGGTGCCGCGCGCAAAGGATTGCAGGCTGTTGCACAAGCGCAGAGCCGCCGCCGCGGTGGGCACATTCTCGTCGCTAATGTAGGCGCCGCCAACCAGATGCTCGACCATCAGGATGCGCGCTTCGTCCAGTTGGTCGCTGGCAAATGCCAACATGAACATCTGCCCGATCTTTTCTTCGACCGTCATGCTGACGATCGCGGCCTGGATGTTCATGGAAAACCCCTTTTTGCGTTGCATTTGTGCGGAGTACCCGATGGCTCGTCCCTACTTCACCGCGCCCATGGTCAAGCCGCGCACCAGATAGCGCTGGAAGAAGAGCGCCATGATGAAAGGCGGCAGCATGGTGACAACCGCCGCGGCTGACATGTCTTCCCATGCGACCTCGTACTGCCCGATGAAGAGCGTCAACACGATGGTCAACGGCTGTGAATCGTTGGTGCGCGTGAAAATCAACGGGATCAGGAAGTTGTTCCAGGTCGACAGCATCGCCACCAGGAAGACCGCCACCATGCCCGGGCGCGCCAGGGGCAAGATGATGCTGTAGACCAGCCGCCAGCGATTTGCGCCATCCACGCGCGCCGCGTCTTGAATCTCGGCAGGGATATCGCGCACAAACGTCGTCATCATCCACACCGCCAGCGGCAGCAGCAAGGTAACAAATATCAGGATCAAGCCCAGCAAAGTATCGATCAGTTCCAGCTGCGACATCAGGAAGAAGAGCGCGATCAGCGATACCCAGATCGGCAGCGGCAGCATGAACATGATGAGCAGGAAGATCAGATTCCTGCCTCGAAAGCGCATGCGCGCGAAGGCATAACCCGCGCCTGTCGCCAGCAAGGTTACAATGCCGGCCGCGCCCACGCTGATGATGATGCTGTTGCGCAAGCCAGCGCCCATCAAATCGGCTGTTGGTGAAAAACCGCCCGCGCGAAACTTTGCGCCCTGCGTAAAAATAGTTTGGTAGGAATCGAAGGTTGGCTGGCTGGGAAACCAGATTTTGTAAGGGCGAGCGTATAGCTCCTTGCGCGTGGATATGCTGCTGACGAAGACCCAGTAGATCGGCGCAAGCGCCCAGATCAGCACGATGGCGCAGAGCGCATAAATGAAAGTCAGCCGTAGCCGCTCTTGCCCGCGCAAACCCAGCTTCATGCCTCCTGCACCCCCTGGTTGTAGACGCGCAGCACGAAGATCATGCCCACCGCCAGCGACATCAGCAGGATCAAATACGAAAGCGCCGCCCCCAGCCCCACGCGCAAGTCGCGGAAGACCAGTTCGTAGTTGTACAACATCAATGTCTTGGTGAAAGGGTTGATGGAACCACCGGCCGAGCTGCCAGCTGTCAACGTCCACACGACATCAAAAATCTGAAAAGCAGCGATGAATTCCACCACCAGGGCGATGCCGAAGGAAGGCAGCAGCAAAGGCAGCGTGATATATCGCACGCGGCCAAAGGCACTGGCGCCGTCTACCTTGGCGGCATCAAAGAGGTCGTCCGGGATGCTCTGCAAGCCTGCCAGCAAGATGATGGTGGGGAAGGCATAACGCGTCCAGGTTTGCACCACAGTCACCCAAAATATCTGGTGTTCGGGCGCGCGCAGCCACACCTGGTATTCGCTGATCAGCCCGAATTGATACAGCAAGCCATTCAGCGCGCCATATTCGCCATTGAGCAGCCAGCCCCACAAGAAGCCGTTGACCACGCCTGGCAGCATCCAGGGCAAGATCGCCAAGGTGCGCACCACGCCACGACCAGGAAAGCGCTGGTTCAAGAGCATGGCGATGCTGAATGCCACGACCATCTCCAGCGGCAGGGTCATGATGACGACCTGGAAGCTGCGCCCGGTAACTTCCCAGAATTCGTCGTCGTTCAGCAGCTTGATGTAATTGTCCACGCCGACAGCTTTGGGCGGACGGCGGATGCGCAGGTTGCGGTTCGTCAGGCTCTGCCCGAATGTGTCCAGCGCGGGGTAATAGATGAAGAGCGCGATCAACAGCAAGATCGGCGCGAGCACGATGAGGACATAGAGCGAATCGGAATTGAGGCGGCGAGGTTTCATCTGTCCGGTTCGTTCGCCACCGGTTAACTTCGGTAACCGATTCTTACCCATAGTAGGATTTCAGGGCTTGGTCTATCTTCTCGCGACCGGTTCTGATCTCCATTTTGAGTTCCCGCAGCTTCTCCTGAGCTTCTTCGTATTCCTTCAATAGTCTATGTTGCCGCTCAATTGTCATCACGGGGATGGGGAAATCCCGAACGAGACTAATATAGACATGTGGTTGTCCCGTACCTTGCTGTCTGTCATAGAGTTCGGCTTGCTTAAGCGCCATGCACAAGTACAGGTATCGCGTTAGGTACTTTGACTCATCCTTACTGCGCACGACAATACAGTCCGAAGCCCAAATTGGATCGTCATGCCACCAAACAAAGCCAGAATAAGCACCAGACTTACTGATGGTGAACACTCGTCCAGAGTAGTTATATTCTCCATGTGTATAAGGGACTGTGCCCCGTCCGCCCGCAATAACGGGTATGTCGCCAGGCGTGGTTGTAGCTTTTGTTATGGATGTGCCGTTTCTCAATATGGCCACATCTTCCAACCTGACATATTGCTTGTGGCTACCCAGTTTCCAGCTTGTGTGCAAGTAGAATGTTTCTTTACTTGCGAGATTCTGTACGGAAACCACGCTTACATCCAGACTTTCGGGCAGAGTACTCAGTGGAACTGCCGATTCCCGGAAGAAGAAAAGAGCACGATCCAAGTCATTTATTCCTGGTATCGGATTCCTCTTGCTGTCGAAACCATCATTCTTTATGGTTACGCGATAAAACCACTCAGTTTGGCCTGACCCTTTGTCGGTGAGATAGATAATTCCAGTTTTTGCATCGGTGTATGGCGCAAAGCAACCTCGCGGCAGTCGGATTAGCATACGAATAGTTGAATTCTGAAGAAGAAACCTTAGGAATTCCTTATGTTGACGATTTACGAGCAAACCCTCTGGGACTACGATTGCCATTGAGCCGCCTAGTCTCAGACTGTTGAAGCACTTAAGTACACAAGCTTCGTCCGCATGTCTTACATACTGTGCGGCGCCACCAACTAGGTTCAGCACCTCTCGCGCAATACGCTGGGAAAACGGTATATTTGACAAGACATTGTTATACTTGTCTTCACTGTTCGCCCGCAAGCTGTCTTGCTGGTTTACGCCGGAGTGTCCATCGCCGAACAGAATCATGTTCATTTTCGCTATACGAGCTGTTGTCGTGATTTCACCACCAAAGACAGTCCTGTAGTTCAAGGTATCGAGCGCATCTACAGTAAAACTGCACTGTTGGCTTATGTGTCTGAATGTCTCCGTAAGAAACCCTCCTGTGCCACAAAATGGATCGTATACATTCTCGCCGTACTGAGGATCAAGAAGACGCACCATAAACCTAATGATGTGACGCGGCGTGAAGTACTCTCCAAGATCGTTCTGCGTGTCAGTTGTCTTCTGGATAAAGTGTTCAAAGGCAACTCCCTTAATGTCTTCGTCAATGTCGCTGAGTTGAAGAGCATTAAGTATCAGTACGATTCGCTTTAGAGTATTTGGATTCCTAATGGCTGTGCCGGTGATGACTTCGCCGCCATAGTTTTCGCGAAGTTGCTCCATCGCAACATTGTTTAGGTACGGCAATAGATCTTGTTCGCGCAAGCGAAGCAACTGGCGCCAAATCTCGTCTTCACCTTTTTCGCTCAAGAGCTTCAAGAAAAGTATGTTGGCGAACTCGCTAAACCGTTCTATGCCTGCTCTAAGTCCTTCTGCTCTCAGGTCATCGTTTAACTCGGCAAACAAGCGGATCAATTCTGTACGAGACTTGAGCACCTTCTTGGGAACAGTAAATAGTTGATTGCTTTGATTAGCTCGAAACTTTTGCAGTAACTGGAGGTTAGGGAGTTCTGTTACTTCAATGTCGTTTAGGTACAAGGGCAGACCGCTGCTGACATGTAGCGACTTGACCGTTAAGCCGTTGCAAGCAAATGCAATGTCAACGCCAATTCGCTTTGCATAGTCGCTTGCCTGTTTGAGCGCCTCGCCTAAGTCTGAGACTGAGGCTTTTTTTGCTTCTACAATTGCGATCGGGCTCGTTCCGTCGAACAGCGTATAGTCTGGCCTCTTTTGCCCTAGCTTCTGAATACTGTTAGCCGAGAGGCGGAGTTTGACAGACTCCTCAAAAAAGACGTTCTTGTTTTCGCGTCCTGATTCTAGAATCCAGCCGGTTGCCTCCAGGGAACGATCAATCTGATAGCGAACATCGCTTTCAATCATAGGAAGCTCTCCGACAAAACCTCGCAATCGGGAAGGCTGAGGATGGACGAACGATGGCCCACCCCCAGCAGCGTGCCTATTCTACATGTACTCTTCCTTGAGCGCGTTCCACTCGTCGGCGAGCGCATCGATCATGTCATCCGATGGAGTACCCATCTGCAAACCTTCCAGGATGACTTCGCTCACCGAAGCCGCCCAGGGACCCCACCACAGGGTGAAGCGCGGCAACTCGTTGGTCAGCATGCTTTGCGCCAAGATCTCGTCATAGCCCTGCACGGCGCCTTCGTCATTCAGCGCCGCAGCCACCGACTTGCGCGAGGGGTACAAGCCAAATGCGCCAAAGATCGAACGTTGGGTGCCTTCGCTGACATACCACTTGATGAACTCCCAGGCTGCTTCGGCATTTTCGCTATCTACCGAGATGCCGATGCCGGCCGGGAAGCTCCAGGTATTGCCGACTTCTGGCAGCACCATGTATTCGACATGGGGCGCTTGCAGGGAGTTTTCGCCATTGCCGACCACGACCGAGCCCTGCCAGCCCTGATGGAATGCGCCGACGCCGCTCCAGAAGAGCCCGTGCTGGTTGATGCTGCCGGCCAGGATCTCGGGACTGACCAGCTCTTCGTCAAAGAAGGTCTTCAGCAGCGCCATAGCCTCGCGGGCCTTGCTGCCTTCATCGGCGAAGATCGGGTTGAGCTCGTCATCAAACATCGGGTCGCCCATGCTCAATGCCATCAGCCACCACGACCAATGGATCGCGCCCATAGCGATGGGGTGCTCATCAATGCCGGCATCGCGGATGGCAACCGACTGATCATAGAACTCGGCCCAGGTCGCCGGTGGCGCATCAAAGCCCGCTTCTGCCGTCTTTGCGCTGTTGTAATCCATCATCACCAACTGCTGGTACACCGGAATGGCCATGAGCTCGCCATCCAGCGTAAAGAAGTCGACCTTTTCAAAGTCGTCAATGTCCAGGTCGCCCATGGCCACCATATCATTCAGAGACATCATGTTGCCAGTTGCGACGACATTGGACGGCGCTTCTTCGGTGATGAAGATGACATCGGCCGGGGCTTGCATGGCGGCGGCCGCCACCTGCACGCGACTGTAAAGATCTGCCATCTGCACCGACTGAATCTCGACGGTGATGCCGCTCTCTGCCATGAAGGCGTTCAGGGCTTCTTCGTCCGGCGGCACACCCCACGATGGCGTCAAAAAGGAAATCGTACTGTCTTGCGCCTGCGCGGCAAAGCCCGCACTGAGCAAGAGTAACAGCATCAACAAGGGTATTGCCCGTTTCAAGCTATGCATGGTATCTCCCCTTCCATATAGACCTTGCCTTTCATAGTAACCGCTTTTGCGCGCAAGGCAAAAAACTGCATGTCAAGTGGGAATGGTCGGACACTCACTCCAGCGCTTTGAGGTCGCTGCTGCTGCCCGGCGCTTGCGGCGTACGATACACGCCATTTTCAACGCGCGCCGGCTGCGTGAAATGCGCCCGCAAATGGGGAATATATTCCAGGAAGATGACCTCGTGCCCCAGCGCGATGTGATTGAAGAGGACAAGATGCTGGTGGATCTGCCCCATATCGCCGACATGCGGCACGACCGGCACAGCAAACTTCTTCGCCAGCAGACTGACGGCGATGAACTCGCTGACTCCTCCCAGCCGCAGGCAATCGGGCTGTATGAAACCACAAGCCCCCGCCTGCAAATAATTCTTGAACAAAATCTGGTTGGGCAGGTGCTCGCCGATGGCCAGTTTCATGGGGGCGATCGCTCGTGCCAGAGTCTGATGCGCCAGGACATCGTCGGGATGCGTCGGCTCTTCGATCCAGTAAGGATTCATGCCGCGCAGCTCATTGCAAACCGCCATGGATTGGCTCAGAGTCCATTGTTGATTGCAATCCAGCATGACGCGCGCTTCTTCGCCGACTGCCTCCCGCACCAGGAATGCGCGCCGGATATCGCGGGCCGCATCTGCCGAACCTACCTTGAGCTTCACCGCCGCGAAACCGCGATCCAGCGACTCGATGATGTTCTGCTTGATTGTGTCGTCTGAATACTGAAACCAGCCGATAGATGTGTCGTAGCCGGGATAGCCGCGCTGGATGATACCGGCGCGTTCTTCGCGCGTTTCCCCCTGCCCTTGCAGCATTTGCAGCGCCTCGTCCGCTGTCAGCGCATCTTCCAGATAGCGCAGATGCAGGGTGTTCAACAGCTGTTCGGGCGTCAGATCCAGCAGCAGACGCCACAATGGCAATTGGCGTGATTTCGCCCACAAGTCCCAGCAGGCATTGACAATGGACGACAGCGCCAGGTGCACGACGCCCTTGTGCGGACCCAGCCAGCGATATTGCGGATGCTCGAGGATCTGCGCGAAGACAGCGCCAAAGCCCGCCATCAACGCTTCGATCTCGCAGCCAACCAGACATTCGCTCAATACCCTGATAGCAGCACAGACCAGGTCGTTGCCGCCGCCCAAGGTGAAGGCCAAGCCCGTGCCGCGCAGGTCGCCAGCCTGCAGCTGCGTCACGGCGTAGGAATACTGCGGATTGGAGTGGATGCTGTCTGCGCCGGCGCCTTCCTCCAAGGCATAGCGCTGGTCCTGCGCGCTGACAGCTGTGATGACATGGCTGGGCATATATCGCTCCTGTGTCAGAGAGTTCTGGTTGGTCCTGCATATCGTAACCACAAAGACACAAAGGGCACAAAGGCATTGAAGGTTCCTTGCCACAGAGAATAGTCTGCTGTGCAGGGGCGAGGGGGGGGGGGGATAGGCATCTTTCTTGCCGCAGGGTCGACTCTGCGTTATGCTTGTAGCTAGCGCATTTTACGCAGTTCAAGGAGGCAATACATGTTGATTCGCAGACTCTTCGTCGTCGTTCTGGTGTTGGCGCTGCTGATAACGGCGGCTGCTGCGCAAGACGAACCACAATACGCAGGCTTGGACATGGACTTGTCCGGCATCAACATCAAGATGGCAGCCATCGGCGGCGGACAATACGAAGTCATGTACGACTCGATCGCCGTTTTTGAAGAAGCCACGGGCGCTACAGTCGAGATCATCGCCCTGCTGGACGGCTTCGCGATCGACCAGAAGCTCAAGGTCGACTTTGCCACGGGCGCAGCCGACTATGATGTCGCCTGGGACCACACCAGCTTTGTCGCTCAATACACGCCTTTCCTGCATCCGCTGCAAGACTTCTTCAGCGATGAAGATCTGGCGGCGTTCAGCCCGGCCATCCTGGATGCGGCGACCATTGACGGCAACCTCTACCTGATCCCGCGCCACGCCGATATCAGCCCCATTCACTACCGCGCCGATCTGTTTGCGGACGAAGCTATCGCCGCTGCTTACATGGAAGCCACAGGCGAAGCCCTGACCGTGCCGACCACGCTGGAGCAGATCGACCGCCAGGCGCGCTTCTTCGTCGAAAACGGGCACGCCACCTTCGGCTATACCCTGGCTGGCAAGGAAGAAGCATTGACGGGCCGCTTCTACGAAATGCTCTTTGCCAGTGGCGGCGCGCTCTTTGACGAGAATTACAACCCGACCTTCAATGACGAGATCGGCGTTGCCGTGGCCGAATTGATCGCCAGCTGGTACCAGGATGGCATCATCCCGGCGGATACGACATCGCTGCTGTGGGATGGCGTCGCCCAGAACTTCTGCAACAACGATGTCGCCCTCAAGCTGGAGTGGTACGGCTGGTACTCCTACTTCCAGGATGCGGAATCCTGCGCGGTGGCCGGCAACTTTGGCTTGGCTCGCGGCTTCACAGGCCTGTCGGTCGGCGGCGACAATGTTCGTCCCAGCGGTTGGGCGGGCGCGCATGCCTTCTCCATCCCCGCGACAGCTCCCAATCCGCAAGCGGGCGCAGAATTGATCCGCTTCTTGACCAGCGAGCGGGTTGCCTATGAAGAAGCGACACTGGGCTACTTGCCGGTGCGCGACGATGTCTGGGGCCGCATCATCGCCGATGCAGCCGATGCCGAAAATCCGCTGAACCGCGAACGGCTGGAGCTGGCGCGCATCCAGGTCGGCGAAGACTTCAAAACGCCACCCCTGATCGCCGAGTGGCTTCCTTTCTCCAACCTCTTCTACCCGCAGCTGCAAGCGATCATCCTGGGCGATATCGACGCGCAATCCGGGCTGGATGCAGCCGCCGAAGATACCCGCGAGCTGATGGAATCGGCTGGCTACTACTAGATCGCTCCTCGACTTGAGGAAACCCGTAGGCAAGGTGGTCGGTAACAGATCGCCTTGTCCTGCGAAGGCAACCACCCGTGGGCGGCTCGCAGGAGTCGCCCCAAAGCCTGTACAGGTTCGATGACAGCCAAACCCAAAGCCAACCGGCAAAACGCAGCGGCGCAAGCCATCACGCAGAACCGCATTGATGCCGGGCTGTTTCCCTTTCTGCTGATATTGCCTGCGATCATCGTCATCGCGCTGGTCATCGCCTTCCCTCTGCTCTATTCGCTCTATGTCAGCTTCACGCCCTACGAGTTGCTGCGCCCCAACAGCCTGAACTTCACGCTGGGCAAGGCGCTGCGCAATTATCAAAAGCTGCTCAATGATGACGTCTTTTGGCGCTCGCTTTGGAACACAATCATCTTTCTGGCCATCAGCGTCAACCTGAGTTATTTGCTGTCGCTGGCGCTTTCGCAGCTGCTGGCGCGGGTGACGGTGGGCCAAAGCCTGCTGCGCACGCTGCTGATGGTGCCGATGATGTTCGCGCCCATTCTGGTGGGCATGCAATTCCGCTGGTTCTTCAACGCCAATGTCGGGCTGGTCAACAACTTTCTCATCAGCGTTGGCTTGATCCAGGAACAGGGACAGATCGCCTGGCTGGTGGATGTGCCGCTGGGCATGATCACCATCATCATCGCTTCGATCTGGATGAACATCCCGGTGCTGACCATCATCTTGTTGGCTGGCACACTCAGCCTGCCGACCGAGACATTCGAAGCGGCCGAGGTGGATGGCGCATCGGGCTGGCAAAAATTCCGCTTCATCACCTTCCCGCTGCTCGCGCCCTTCAGTTACATCGCGCTGACGATCATGTCGCTGGATATCGCGCGGGCATTTGACATCGTGCGCATCATGACCGATGGCGGACCAGCGCGCCGCACCGAGATGCTTTGGACGTATATCACGCGCCTGGCCATTGAAGACACCAAGTTTGGGCTGGGCAGCGCCATGTCCTGGATCACGGTGTCGCTTTCGGTGCTCTTCACGCTCTATTTCTTCCGCCAGCTGGTCAAGGCGAGGATCGTACGATGATCACGCGCAGTGTGGGACCCAACCGCCGCCGCAATGACCGCATCTGGAATGCCCTTGCTTGGGTCGTGCTGCTGGCATTGGCGCTGCCGGCATTTTGGATCATCATGACTGCCTTCCGCCCCAATTCTGAAATCAACACATTTCCGCCGGTGTGGATACCCCGGCGGCTGACCCTGGATGCCTATGCCAACATGTTTGGGCTGAACCCCGAAGTGCGGCAGCGCGTGGCGGTCGAAGCCTATCTGCGCAATTCGCTGCTGGCCTCGGGAGTCAGCACGATCGTGGCTGTTTCGCTGGGTACGTTGGCGGGATATGCCTTCGCGCGCTTCCGTTTTCGGTTTCATACTGGCTTGTTCTTGGGCATCATGCTGTCGCGGGCTGTGCCGGGCGTGGCGCTAAGCCTGCCTCTCTTTTTGCTCTTCAATCGCGTCGGCTTGACCAACAATGTGCTAGGGCTGGCACTTGTGTATGTCGCGGTCAACATCCCCTTCACCGCCTGGCTGATGGATGGATTCTTTCGCCAGATCCCGCAAGAGCTCACCGAATCGGCTTATATCGACGGCTGCGGGCACTGGTCGGCATTCTGGCGCATCGAGCTGCCGCTTTCGCTGCCCGGTTTGTCGACAGCGGCCATCTTTGCCTTTCTGGCGGCCTGGAACGAATTTCAGATTGTCAGCGTGCTGGCGCGCAACAACGCCGCCAAGACTTTCCCGCCCGGTCTCTTCGCCTTCACCGAGCAGTTCACCGTCGATTGGCGCGGCATGGCGGCCATGAGCGTGATCATGATGGTGCCAGCCGTGATCTTCGTGATCTTGGTGCAGCGCAACCTGGTCAGCGGCTTGACCTTTGGCGCGGTCAAAGGCTAGCCAAGCAAGCGGCCTAGGGACAATTCCCTTTCGTCGTCACATAGCCAGCGTGTACCCAGCCCAGCGTGCCATCGTGGTCGACCTGGAACCAATCGCCGCGTCTGTCCAGCGCGTCAACCGATGCGCCTTGGATGATCAGCCCAATCTTGTTGCCGTTGGGAGCATCGCGGAAGTTCAACCCGGCTGTGGTCGTGACCGTGCAATCGCGGGAGACAGTCATGACATTGCCCTCGGCGTCGATCATGCTGACTGCCAGGCTGTATTCTGTCTCCAGCGCGGTCTGGGGTACGATTGGCGACACAGCGATCACAGCCCGCGACACACCCGTCTGCACATCAATATCAACTTGCTGCGTACCCGTGACGAGATAGCGGTCCAGGTGCAGACCGTCTTCTGTCTCTTGCACGACTTGCAGCCAGGTGTTTTGTGGCAGGCGGTTGTCGGTGCGCAGCCAGCCTTCCACGACCCAGGCATCGTCTGACGATTCGAAGTCGTCATAGAAATCGATAGCGTCGATGCGCAGGTCATCAATGGCGAAGCCACGATCGAGCGTGGAACCATCGGTCATCAAGCCAAAGCGCAACAGTACCTTGGTCAGCAGGTAATCGCTGATGTCGATGCGCTCTTGTCGCCATCCGCCCGAGCTGCCGCTATAGGCGTCTTCAAGCCAGTATGCCTCGCCCGTGTGTTCGCCCTTCAACGTGTTCCAGCTTCTGCCAGCGTTGGTGCTCAGGGCAACATAAGCGACTTCATATTCTTCCTCCGTTTCGTGCCAAACCTTGAACTCCAGCCAGATGACTTCGGATGGCATTTGTCCCAGGTCGCGTATCAAGCTGCTGTCGGTCCAGACTGAGGCGGGCGCGTAATAGAACGAGTCGCCTTCGGGGGCGGTTGTCTCGATGAATCCCAATTCTGGCGCTTGTGTCAGCAGCAGCGAGAGTTGGTCTGCGCCACTCACATTGGCGACAATGTATTCGGTGCTATATTGAGGCAGGCTGCTGTTGTGCACAGCCGGGAACGAACGCAGCGTTTGCGTGGGCTGCGCCGGCGTCAGCACATTTTCGACATCGTCGTCATAACCGTATCCGCGCCGCGAGTCCTGGAAGTAGTTGGCGAGCACCCAATCGGCGAACACGTCATCGGCCGATGCGCTGTAATGGTCGCGCAAGACTTTGGCGACGCCGCGCCAGCCGTCCAGGCTCTCGGCATACAGCCGCGCAATGATATCTTCGCCAAATCGCTGGGCGAGATAGATCGCGAACAAGCCGACCGCTGCATACTGCGCATACCGGTCGCCCTCGACATGGAAGTATGTCAGGCCAATATTGGGGGCTTTCATAAAGCCATCGCCGTACCATTCCAGCATTTCTGCGCCAAAGAGATGATATTCCACATAGGTGGACATGGCTTCGCTCATCCACCATTCTTCGTTGTTATCGCGATGATATTCCAGCAGATGCTGGTATTCGTGCGCAATCGTAGACGCCAAATCGTCTTCAGTCAGCAGTGAGCCATCATCGTACATCGGGTCGACCATGACCATTTCGCGTTGGTTGCTCTGCTCGTTCAGGTCATGGGGCAAGGCAAATCTTTTGTCAAATATGCCTTGCCAGGACGATTCTTCGTTGTGGGCCATCACGATCGTCAGGCGAGGATCGCCGTCTACGCCGGGTGGCGCAGCATATTGAAAAAGTTCGTGAATCGGTTCGATAATTTCGCTGTCGATATGCTCTGCCATTCGCTGTGCGCGCCAATTCGAGTAGGCTAGCGGGTAGTCCACCCATATCAGCACATTGTCTGTTATGCCGCGCAATTCCGCGTCGATCTGGACATTGCCTGCCTCTGCGCCTGCATCCACCCACAAGTTTTCGCGGTCGCCGATTTCATACACGGGCGGGCTGGACGGCGGCCTGTGCTCGGTCCTGAAGTTGTAGAAGTCGTCTATCAGCTGCGCATAGTCAAAGGCGGGGATCTCCAATGCTGCCAGAGCCTCAAGCATGGGGTAGTCGAGGCCTTGCGCTCGCAAGGTTGTGGCGAAAGCCAGCGCGAGAATGATGATCAGCGCTTTGTTTGGCATGAGATTCCTCCGTGCTTGGGGGCTGCTGACACCGCGCTGACCACGCGCAACGCAACCTGGTCAGCGGCTTGACCTTCGGCGCGGTCAAGTGCTAGTCGGCTGCAGCCTAGGGACAATTCCCTGTCGTCGTCACATAGCCGGCGTGTATCCAGCCCAATGTGCCATCGTGGTCAACCTGGAACCAATCGCCGCTTTTGTCCAGCGCATCGACAGCCCTGCCTTGCGTGATCAGCCCAATCTTGTTGCCGTTGGGGGCATCGCGGAAGTTCAGCCCGGTCGTAGTGGTAACAGTACAATCGCGCGATACTTCCATAACATTGCCCTGGGCGTCAATCAGGCTGGCAGTCAGGCTATATTCTGTCTCCAGCGCGGTCTGCGGCACGATCGGCGACACAGCGATCACAGCCCGCGTCGCGCCCAGCAGCACATCAATATCGACTTGCTGCGTACCTGTGACGAGATAACGCTCCAGGTGCAAGCCGCTGTCGGTCTCTTGCACGACTTGCAGCCAGGTATTTTGGGGCAGGCGATTGTCGGTGCGCAGCCAGCCTTCCGCGACCCAGGCATCATCGGGCGCTTCGAAGCCGTCATGGAAGTCGATGGCGTCGATGCGCAGGTCATCAATGGCCATGCCGCGATAGTTGGTGACATTGTCCGATACCACTTCAAAGCGCAGCAGAATGCGCCGGCCAATGAAGTAGCGGAGATTGATGCGCTCTTGCAGCCAACCATTCGATTTGCCAGTGTAGCCATCTGAATGCAGCCAGGACTCGCCGCCAGCGGTATGCTCGCCAGAGAGCACAGACCAGGTCTTGCCGCCATCTGTGCTGACCTCGACATAGGCGTACTCTCTACCCGACACCAAGTCATGCCAAATGCTGAATTCCAGCCAGGCGCTGCTGACTCCTTGCAGGTCAAGCTCGCGCGTTAGGCGACTGTCCGCTGATGCCGCGGTCACGCCATAATAGACATAGTCGCCTTCCTTGGCAGCGGCATCAAACAATTTGGCTTCGGGCATTTGTGTCAGTTGCAGGGAGAGCTGGTCGGCGTCGCGCACATTGACTTCAAAGTAGTCGGTGCTGTATTGGGGCAGACTTCCGCTAACCATTGCAGGAAATGCGCGCAGATAATGGACTGGCTGCACGGCCCGCAAGACCTTGTCCGGGTCGGCATAGCCATATCCGCGATCATGGGCTTGAAAGTAGTTCGCCAACGTCCAATCTGCGAAGACTTCGTCGGCAGATATGTTGTGCTGTGTACGCAGTACTTTGTCGATGCCGCGCCAGCCGTCCAGGCTCTCTGCGTGCAGGCGCGCTATCAAGTCGTCGCCAAAGCGCTGGGCGAGGTAAACCGCGAAGAGAGCGCCAGCGCCATATTTCTCGCCCAGATTGTCGCCCGCGCGCAGCATGGTCAAGCCTGTTTGCGGCGCCGCCAGGAACATCCCTGTCGTAGTTTCTATGCGCTGCAAGCCGCGCTTGTGAAACTGCGCAAAGCTTGAAAAGGCTTCATTCAGCCACAACTCTTCATTGGCGTCGCGGTGATGCAGCAGGATATGCTGAAATTCGTGTGCGATGACCTCGATCAGCAGGTTATCATCCAGCAGAGACCCATCGGTGAATACGCGATTGACCACCAGCATCTCGCGCTCGTTGCTGATTTCGTTCAGTTGGCGTGGCAGCGCATGCCCCTTGGCGAATATGCCAGCCTGTGGAAAAGCAGGATTCTGCATCATCACGATGATCAGACGTGGGTCGCCATCGACGCCTGGAGGCTCGGCATAGTCGAATAGCGCTTGCAGCGGTCGGATGACTTCAGCAGAGACGCGCTCTGCCAGAGACTGCGCCCGGTCGTGGGAGTATGGGACTGACTCTAGGACCCATAGCAGCACGCTGTCGGTCATGCCGCGCAGTTCAGCGCTGTATCGCTCTTCCCCTGGTGCAGCGCCAGCGGGCAGCCAGAAAGTTTCGCGGTCGCCAAGCGCCACCTGCGCAGGGCTGGACGGTGGCTCGTGATCGGCATCAATCCAGTACAGGCGGCTGACAACATCTCCATAATCAAAGCTGGGGATTTGCAGATTTGCCAATGCGTCGAGCGTGGGATAGTCGGGTCCTTGCGCTCGCAGGGTCGTGGCGAGAGCCAGCGCAAGAATGAGAATAATCGTTTTCTTTGGCATGAGATTCCTCCTTCCATGGGGCTGCTGACACCGCGCTGACCACGCGCAACGCAACCTGGTCAGTGGCTTGACCTTCGGCGCGGTCAAGTGCTTGTCGGCTGCAGCCTAGGGGCAATTCCCTGTCGTCGTCACATAGCCAGCGTGGATCCAACCCAACGTACCTTCAAAGCCCACCTGGAACCAATCGCCGCTTTTGTCCAGCGCATCGACAGCCCTGCCTTGCGGGATCAGCCCGATCCCGTTGCCGCTTGGAGCATCAATATCGACTTGCTGCGTACCTGTGACGAGATAACGATCCAGGTGCGAGCCGCTGTCGGTCTCTTGCACGACTTGCAGCCAGGTATTTTGGGGCAGGCGATTGTCGGTGCGCAGCCAGCCTTCCGCGACCCAGGCATCATCGGGCGCTTCGAAGCCGTCATGAATATCCAATCCGTCTATGCGCAGGTCATCAATGGCGAAGCCGCGATCGAGCGTGTGACCATCGGTCATCAAGCCAAAGCGCAGCAACGCCTTGCTCAGGTCATGGGGCGAAGCAAATCCTTTGTCAAATATGCCTTGCCAGGACGATTCTTCGTTGTGGAACAGCACAATCGTCAGGCGGGGATCCCCGTCTATGCCGGGCGGCGCGGAATATTGGAAGAGTTCATGAATCGGCTTGATGACTTCGCTGTCGATAGGCTCTGCCATTCGCTGCGCGCGCCAGTTTGAGTAGGCTAGCGGGTAGTCCACCCATATCAGCACATTGTCTGTTTTGCCGCGCAATTCTGCGTCGATCTGAACATTGCCTTCATCTGTGCCTGAAATCACACACAAGTTTCCGCGGTCGCCGATTTCATACACGGGCGGGCTGGACGGCGGACTGTGCTCAGTCCTGAAGTTGTAGAAGTCGTCTATCAGCTGCGCATAGTCAAAGGCGGGGATCTCCAATGCCGCCAGAGCCTCCAACATTGGGGTCTCGCTTTCCTGCGCCCCAACCATAGCGCTGCATGACAAAACAGCGATTAGCATGATGTTGAGTGCAATGAGACGCATGATGCTTGCTCGTCGATAATCCATGACAGACCGCCGAGTATAACGCGCTGCGCTAGCCGATTCCAAACGACAGATTCGCTGCACATCTGCTTCATAACGCGTTAAGCTTGGGTTGCCCCGTTTGCAGAAAGAGGAAGCTGCATGAGAATCAGCGACATAGAAATCCGCCTGTGCAAGCCGCGCGAGCCAGTCATGTCCGATAGCGAGCTGCGCGACACCCAAAAGTCGGACCTGCACTTTTTGATCATCACGTTGAAAACCGATGCGGGCATAGACGGCGTCAGCATGGGCTTCGCTGGTATGGGTGCAGAAATGGCGGGCAATGTAGCCGCCCAATCGCTTAAGCCCTTCTTCTTGGGCAAAGACCCGCTCGCTCGCGAACAGCACTGGCACGACTTCCGGCGTTATGACCGCGTCTGGCATCACAGTCCGATCTATGCCTATGGACCTTTCGATATCGCGCTGTGGGATATCGCTGGCAAGCTCGCGCATATGCCGCTGTATCAACTGCTGGGGCACTATCGCGAAAAAGCGCCCACCTATGTCAGTTCTATGTTCCTGGATAGTCCGCAAGATTACGCCGACCAGGTCATTCAGATCAAAGCGCAGGGCTTCCATGGCTACAAGCTGCATCCGCCCAGCGATTATCACGAAGCGCTGGCTGCCTATCGCCTGTGCCGCGAGGCTGTTGGCGATGACAGTCGCTTCAAGCTGATGGCCGACCCCGTCACCGCGCACAGCTATTACGAAGAGGCGCTGCGCATGGGGCGCGAACTGGAAAAGCTGGATTATTACTGGTTCGAAGAGCCGCTCTATGATGTCGACTTTCACAGCCTGCGCAAGCTAACGCGCGACCTGGACATTCCGATCTGCGGCACAGAAGTGCTGGCGGGCTCGCACTATTCAACAGCCGAGTGCATCGCCAGCGGGGTGGTTGATATCGTGCGCAGCGATGTGTCGTGGAAAGGCGGCGTAACCGCGGTTATGAAAACGGCGCACCTGGCCGAGGCATTTGGCATGCGCTGCGAGATCCACACCGCCATCTATCCCGCGCTGGAGATCGTCAATCTGCATTGCGTCTGCGCCATCGCCAACTGCGAGTTCTTCGAGGCGCTGGCGCCCAGTTCGCTGCTGAAGCTGGGCATATTGAATCCGCTGCGCATTGATGACGAAGGCTATGCTCATCCGCCGACGGGGGCTGGCACGGGCATCGAGTGGGACTGGGACTTCATTGACGACGCGACTGTGGCGGTGCTGTAGGGCCTTGGATTGCATTCTTGCCTGGACGATTCAGTGAATCGCCCGCACTGTCATGAATCAGCGGTAGGGCGACACGAATACCGCCCCTACACGACGCTCGAACCAGACATCAATCCATGTGGAAGACCTCTTCGATGTTATGCCACCATTCGCCTTCGGCGCGGTCATCGACCGGCTTCTGCATGGGCATGCACAGATCCCACCATTTTTGCGTGGTTTCGTCGGCGGCCATGGCGGCCATATCCGCTTCGAAATCATCGCCATGATATTCCATATACGCGAATAGCAGGTCGCCATAGCGATAGATTGAATAGTTGCGGATATTGCACTCGGCGATCTTTTTCAAAACGCCGGGCCACACATCCGCGTGCAGGCGAATGTATTCTTCGGCGTGCTCGGCGCGGATGCCGATGATTTGTCCAAAACGTTGCATGTGATGTCTCCTGTGCTTATCTCAAGGGCGGCGTGTTCATAGGCGGGCGACCCAGTGGCTCGCCCCTACAGTTCTTCGCGCTACGACTGGAAGTTCTCCGGGTGGCGATACTTCACTGTTTGCAAGTGCTCGCAATAGAGCGCCAGCACGCCTTCGTTCTTATACACTTCATAACTAACGGTGACCAAGCCCATTTCGGCATACTTTGGCTGCTTGCTGAGCTGTGTGCGCACGGTGTAAATGGTATCGCCGATGAAGACCGGCTTGATGAAGCGCAGCTTGTCATATCCATAACTGAACGTGTGCACATTGTTGTGCGCCATCAAGCCCAGCCCGATGCTGAATACCATGCTGCCAGCCACCAGCCGCTTGTCAAAGATGCCTTCGTCGCGCGAAAAGATCTCATCGGCGACATAGGGGTGCATATCCAGCACGATCGCGTTGAAAATCATGCACTCGCCTTCGGACAAGGTGCGGCGGATGCTCTTGATCTTGGCGCCGATTTCAAAGTCCTCATACATCCAGGTTTCGGTATTGAACAAGGGCAGGTCATTGTGCATTTCGACAGGTGTGTTTTCGGGCATAGTTTCCTCCCTAGTTGATAGCGAATTCGGACAGGATGCGCTGGGTATCTTCGCCGATGCGCGGCGCTCCCTTGCGGCTTTTGAGGATCTTGCCATCAATGCGGATGGGGCAACGCAAGGTATCGAGCTTGACCGCTTCGTCGCGCGCCACCTCTTGCACCATGTCGATGACCTTGAAGCCCTCGTGCTGCAGCAGCCGCTCCCAGCTGAGCACATCGGCGCACCAGATATCTTGTGGTTCCAGGATACCCAGCCAATGACGCGTGGGCTGCGCTTTCAGATGCTCGACCAAGAGGGCTTTGATCTCGTCGCGCCGGCTGAACCAGGTGGCGCTGTCGGTATAGGCCAGCAGCGGCGGACAATCCAGCAGCTCACCCAGCACGGGGATTGAGCCCATTGCCAGCGCCAGATAGCCGTCGGCTGTTGTATAGATGCCATAGGGCGCGGACAGATAAGCATGTGCGTTGTTGATTGCGCTGCGCTGCGGCAACTTGCCACCATCGTTGAGGTGGGTCGTCAGCACTTCAAATTGAAAGTCGAGGATCGATTCCAGCAGGCTGACCTGCACCAGGCCGCCTTCGCCAGTCGTGCCGCGCCGCACCAGGCAAGCCAGAATGCCCTGCACCAGATGCGCACCGGTGAAGAGATCGACCACCGCCAATCCAAAAGGCGTGGGCGGACGGTCGGCATCGCCATTCAGCCAGACCAAACCTGAAATGGATTGCAGCAGCAAGTCTTGCCCGGGCTTGTAGACCCAGGGTCCGGCATGTCCGTAGCCAGTGATCTCGCCATAGACGATGCGGGGGTTTATGTCGCGCACAGTGTCATAATCCAAGCCCAGCCGCGTCATCACGCCAGGCCGGAAATTCTGCACAATCACATCAGCCTGCGCGAGCAATTCCTTGACCCGCGACAAATCGTCGGCATCCTTCAAGTTGGCGGCGAAGCTCTCTTTGTTGCGATTGATGGAATGAAAGAGCGTGCTTTCGCCATCCAGTTCCAGTTCGGAGATATACAGCTGTCGACACAGGTCGCCGCCGTCCGGTCGTTCCACCTTGATGACTCGGGCGCCCATATCCGCCAGACGCAGCGCAGCCGACGGACCCGACAGAAAGATACTGAAGTCCAATACTAACAAGCCTTCGAGTGGTCGCATGGTCGCCTGCTTCTCCCTGGTGTCGGAGCAAAACCGCTGCAAAGACTATAGACAGCGAAGCGATTTCTGTCAAAGGTCTGTGCCTGTCTGTCGCGCTCCTGCACTGCCCAAATCCTTGTGTTACAATTCTGCCCAGGCTGAATTTGCTTGCTTGCGCGGGAGATCCTCATGTACAAAGTCGATACGCATCAACACTTTTGGAACCTGGACGAGGTTGCCTATCCCTGGCTGGCGCCAGCTTATGGACCCATCTACCGCACGTTCACACCGGCCGAGCTGGAACCGCAGTTGAATGCCGCCGGCGTCGATAAAACGGTCATCGTGCAATCCATGGACTCCTATGCCGATACCGACTCCATGCTGGCGATCGCCGAGCAGCATGACTGGGTGGCGGGCGTGGTCGGCTGGGCGCCCCTGCACGACCCGGCAGAAGCGGACAAAAAACTGGACGCCTATACGCAGAACCCCTACTTCAAAGGCATGCGCCACTTGATTCACGAAGAAAGCAATCCCGATTGGGTTTTGCAGAAGCAGGTCATTGAAAGCTTGGGGCTGCTGGCAGAGCGCGACCTAACCTTTGATGTGGTGGCTGTCTTCCCCAACCATCTCAAACATGTGCCGACGCTGGCGGAAAAAGTGCCCGAGTTGATGATGGTCATCGATCATCTGGCAAAGCCGCCGCTGGATGGAAGCGACCGCAACGAATGGCGCGCTCAACTTGCCGCCGCCGCCGAATGTCCCAATGTCTACGCCAAAATCTCGGGCCTGAATACCGTAACGCCCGACTTTGAGAATTGGACTTACGAAGATATCAAGCCGCTGGTCGACTACGCCATTGAGCAGTTCGGACCGCATCGTCTGATGTTTGGCAGCGATTGGCCCGTGGCGGTGCTGGCTGGCGACTATGCCAAAGTCTGGGCAGAGACCAATACCTGCCTGGCCGATTTGACTAGCGCTGAGAGAGATGCGGTGCTGGGCAAGACCGCGAATGCCTTCTATGGGCTGGATCTATAGGCTGTCGCAGCCAGACTAGGTTTCAGGTTCCAATTCTACATCGGTTTCGCGCAGGCTGAGCATGCCTTCCAGGCGAGCCAGACGCTGGTTGGCGCGGTCGACCTTGTTCTCGACAAATTGTATGTCACTGCGCAAGCTCGATTCCAGGCTGTCGATGCGCTTGTTGAGCATATCAGCTTCGTTCTTGATCTCTCCACGAAGCGCGGTCTCGAGTCGTTTGGATTCCTGGGTCTGGGAGGAATCTACGCGCTGGATATCTTCGCGCAGATCTCTATCGAGCTTGTCAATACGCGAATGCAGCGCTTTGTTTTCTCTCTTGAGCTCATCGCGCAATGCCGAAACTCTATCTTCACTCCGCTTGTCCAAACGCCAATAGAAGGCGAATAGAGAGAGCATGAACAGAATGGTATCAGGGTTAAGAATCGAATTCTCCATGCGCAGTCTCCCTGACTCAGGCACCTGCTATAATGATAGCGCGACTCGCAACCAATCGCAAATCAGCCGCGAACTCACGGCGCGGGAATGGCGGTGCCGCCGGCTGCGCTGGATTCGTATGCCGCTTCGACGGTCGTCATCGTTTCGATGGCGTCTTCCACCGAGGTCGGCAGGTTCTCCGCCTCGCCATCCGCATAGCGCATCAAGCTGGCCATTGTGCCGATGAAGGCTTCGGGGAACCACGATCCGCTGATGTCCAGGGTCTGCCAGGTCGGTTCTTCATCATCCAGCAGCACATATTCAAAGCGGTCGGGCACGCCATGCGGATAATTCATATTCAGCCCGGCGCGGATCTGGATGGCGCCGCGGCTGCCTTCGAACTTGACATAGGACTGCTGCTTCTGCGCGCCATAGGCATGGCTGTGATTGGTCATCACATTGACGCGCGGGTTGTCGCCATAATCCATGATGATCATGGAGCGCGAGCCGCCGCGAAGCTCTGGCGCGGACGGATGGCTGATTGTCTTGGCATAGACGCTATTGGGACTGCCACAAAACGAACGAACCAGATCGACATAATGAATGCTGTGATAGAGGATCTCCACGCGCGGCAAAGGAAAAAGGAAACCCCACAGATGCCAGGGCGTGTCAGTCTGAATGCGCACTTCCATATCGCACAATTCGCCGATTAGCCCCTGCTCAATCATGTCGCGGGCGGCGATGATGAAAGGGGCAAAGCGCAATTGGAAATTGATGGCCGCGACCAACTCGCGCTCCCGGCAGATTTTCAGAATCTCCCGCGCTTGAGCCAAGTCTTCGCCCATTGGCTTTTGGATGAGCACGGCGCGGCCGGCCGGGATCTGCGCGAGGATTTCGGTGATGGCGCCGCCCGGCACTGCCACATCAAAGACGGCGTCTGCGGGCGAATCGCTGATGGCTTCCGCGAGCGAATCGTACAGGCGCGGCACGCCGAACTTGTCCGCCATCATGCTTGCGCGCTGGCTGTCGATATCATAGCCACCGGCCACAGCAAAGCCAGCGATCTGATAGGCGGGGTAATGCGCATCGTGCACGATCCCGCCCATGCCGATGCTGACGATGGGGCGCGGCTGGCTGGGCAATGTGGCTGCTTGACGAAGAGCGAAGCTGGGCATGGAACACTATCCTGGCTGGCTGATTAACTGAGATTACCTACATAGTCCGAAGAATACACAAGTCGACGATCACTCTGCCGGCGAATTGCTGCCTAGTCAACTTCCCGCCGCTGCACGAGATACAAGTGCTGGCAGGCGAGCACAATCTTGCCGTGCTGGTTGTGCACTTCGACTTGTTCGATGACATAACCATGATCGGGGCGCTTGGGATAATCGCGCTTTTCACTGATAGTCGCGGTGACCGTGATGGTATCGCCGATGTATACGGGGCGGATGAAACGAACACGGTCGTAGCCATAAGAAAAAGCGACCGGATTGATCTCGTTGGCGGTCATGCCAATGGCCACGCACAAAATCAACGTGCCATGAGCGATGCGCTGCTTGAACTCCTGCGTCTTGACCCATTCGGCGTCCATGTGATGCGGGAAGAAATCGCCCGTCTGCCCAGCGTGCAGGACAATATCCGCTTCGGTGATGGTGCGTCCAAAAGTCTGACGCGACAAACCGATTTCGTAGTCTTCAAAGTAGCTGGTTTTGATCATGACGGATTCTCGCTGGATTTTCTGCTCACGCGCTGACACTGCGGCTATGTTACCACAGATGCCTTGGCAACTCACAAGCCGGGCAGGGGGCGGCGGATGCTCTCGCGAGCGCTCTGAATTGGCTGTATCCTGACATCCGCCTGTGTTACAGTAGCCTCATTATGCGCAGACGATCTTCCACCATCGCTGGTCCCGCGCGCGTATCACCCTACGCCCGCACAGGATCGCTGCCGCGCTGGCGTCGTGGCTGCGGCTGCGTCTGTTTGCTGGCCTCTGTCGCGCTGACGATCACGGCGGTCTTTTTGGTAATCACCGCGCCGCCAGCTGTCGGCACGGCCAGCTCTGCCCCCGCACAAACTGTAGAGGTTGCCGCGCCCACCGCCAGTTTGCTGCCAGCTACGCGCATCGCCGCCCCCCCAAGCGAATTGCCCGCGCAAGCGCCTGAAGCTGCCTTGCCGACAATCAGCGCGCGGCAAATCTCGCAGTTGTTGGCCACGCCGCCTTTGCAAATCGCCGAATCGCTGCTGATGCGCGAAGACAGCCTGCGCTATGACCCCTTCACCATCATTCCCAACCGCTCGCGCACGAAAATGACCGTGTATGTCGCGCGACAAGGCGATACGATCGCTTCAATCGCCGGGCGTTATGGCTTGAGCAGCGAGACAATCGCCTGGTGCAACGATCACCGACTGGCGCAATGGCTGCGGCCGGGCGATGTGGTCACTATCCCGCCGGCTGACGGCGCATGCCACACGGTCTTGCGCACGCAGGGCTTGGATATCGCCGCCATCGCCGAGAAATATGGCATCGACGACCCCTACGCCATCATTGAAGCGCCTGCCAACGACCTGGCAACAGTCAGTCCCGACTTCCTGGCGCCCAGCAATACCTTTCTCTTCATTCCCGGCGGCGAAGGTCCAGTCATCACCTGGAATGCGCCGGTGCAGCAGGACAGCGCCGGCAATGTGGTGGCATTCGATCCACGCAGCCCTTTCAGCTGTGGCGCGCGCAGTGGCGGTGGCGCCTATTGGTCTAATCCGCTGCCCAACGGCACCTTCGTGCGTGGCTTTTATGCCGGGCACAGCGGCATTGATATCGCGGCCGCCCCCGGCACACCCATCTATGCCGCCAACAGCGGTCCCGTGCTTTATGCCGGTTGGAATAACTGGGGTTATGGCAATACCGTCGTCATTGGACACGGACCCTTTTCGACGCTCTATGGCCACATGAGCAGCCGCAATGTTGGCTGTGGACAGACGGTCGCGGTGGGGCAAGTCATTGGCTTTGTGGGCAGCACGGGCAATTCATCGGGTCCGCACCTACACTTCGAGATCCGCTATTTGAACCAGCCCGCAGATCCTTCGGCAACGACAGGCATCGGCTGGTGAGCGACTTCCGTGCTGTTGAGGATGCCTGGCTGGCGCTGCAAAATGGCGCTGATTCCCAACTGCGCGCCGAGGCGGTCGTCTTCCTGGGCGAGCAGCGCTATGCCCCCGCTGTGCCACATTTGATCGAGCTGCTGCGCGGGGCGGATCCCGGCACGCGATATCTGACTGCCAAGGCGCTGGGACAGATCGGCGACGAAGCAGAAGCCGCTGTGCCCGCCCTGCTAGAGGCGCTGCGCGGTGACGATATGTTTTTGCGAGCGGGCGTCACCGGCGCGCTGATCAAAATCGGCTATCCCGCTGTGCCCGGGCTGACAGTCGCGCTATTCGATGACAGCAACGCGGTCAAACGGGCGGCCTGCAAAGCGCTGGGCAAGATCGGCAATCCGCGCGCTGTGCCCGCCTTGACCAATGCGCTGCAAGATGCCAACGCTGGCGTGCGCCGACTCGCCCAGGAAGCGCTGGAACGTATCGAGAGCCACGATCAACGCGAGACTGACTAGACCAACCAGCGAGAGACCGACATGTTTTCAAATGCCGAAATCGAGCAATTCCGCAGCGAGGGCTGGCTGGCGGTCGACGACTTTTGGAGCGAGCGCGAAGTGGCCGCCATGCGAGCCGAACTGGACTGCCTGAAGAGGCGCGGACTGCTGCGCAATGTGGCTACCGCCGGCGATGGGCAGACGCCAGCCAGCGACCAAGTTAATTTGCAGCTTTGCCCCATGTTTCCGCACAGTTCGCTCTTCCGCGCCATGCCCTTCGCCGACAAAGCCATCGCCGCCGTCCAACAGCTGATCGGCGACCCAGTCGTGCTGCACCTGGATCAAGTCTTCCTCAAGCCAGGCAAGCAGGGCAGCGGCACCAACTGGCATCAGGACAACGCCTATTTCCAGATCGCCGATCCGCTACGAGGCGCCGCCATGTGGACGGCTGTGCACGATGCGACTGTGGCAAACGGCGCCATCCATGTCATCCCGGGCAGCTTCCGCACTGTCTATCCACACAGCCGCGATCTCTACAGCGACCATCACATCCGCTGTTATCCGCCCGAAGACGATGCGCTGGCGATCGAACTGCCGGCGGGTGGCGTGGCATTCTTCGCGTATGGCGTGGCGCATTGCACGTTGGCGAATAGGACCGACAAAGAACGGGCCGGCGTGGCGCTGCATTTCATCAACGGCGGACAAGATGCCACAGCCAAGAGCGGCTTTCCCCTGGGCAAGCGACCCTACCTCAGCGGCGAAGGAGCCAGCGGCGGACTGAATGAGCATGGCGAAGTCATCGCGGGCAGCTGGGGGCGCGAAGTCTCGGCAGCGCTGGCACAATCGTAAACGCCAGCTAGGCTCCGTATGTCTGCCTGCCCAGCAGAATCTGCTGTAAACGAAACATGTCGGTGCGCGAGGTCAAATCCAGGCTGATCGGCGTAACCGATATCAGGCCGTCGTGCAGCAGCGCATAAACATCGCTGTCGGGTTCGGCAAGATCGGGGTCGGCATGGTAGCGATAACCCAACTTGGCGGGGTCGCCCAAGGTCAGCCGTTCGGGGCGGGTGGGAAAGTAAACGCGCCGCCGTGACAGCCGCGTCAGCCGCCAGTCGGTCGTTTCAGTCGCGCTCCAGGGCACATCAATCTTCAGCACATCGACATCATCGGGCAGCGCCGAATGGTCCAGCAGCCAGTCGCCGAAGCGCCGGGTCCAGGTCGCGGCCAGGCTAAAGTCGACTTCGTCACTGTGCGTCAAATGCAAGTCGGTGGTCGTCTGCAAGCTGACGGCGATAGAGCGAATGCCCAGACTCGCGCCTTCCAGCGCCGCGCCGACAGTGCCGGAAATCGTAACGCCGTTGCCCGTATTCTCGCCGTAATTGATGCCACTGACCAGCAGCGCCGGGTGTTGTTGCTCGGCCAGCTCGAGCACGGCATGCTGCACCGCTTGCGCCGGCGTGCCATCGACTGCGTAGGCAAGGCAATCGCCAAAGTCGCCGGGCGGCGTGTAAGGGAATATCCGTCCCTCGCTGTAATGCGGCATGCTGCGCCCCATGCCCGATTGCTGTTCGCGCGGGGCAGCCACCAGCAGCCGTCCACAGCCGCGAAATGCCGCCACAGCCGCCCATAATCCTGGCGAGTCGATACCGTCGTCGTTGGTGAACAAGATGATGGGCGATTCAGATTGTGACATACAGGATTCCCGTCTGAGGTCTAGGCGGTCGACATTGCTGCTTAGCCTATGTCATGCTCTTTAAGTGGGCAAGGCTGTATGTTACGGGCGGATAAAAAGAGGATTAAGTCATGATGATGATGGGAGCTCGGGCGAAAGAAAGTTGCTGCCCAGGTATGACAAGTTGGGAGCGGCGCTAAAGGTATTGTTGCGCTTCGATCACTCATCCAGAACTCGTTTCAGATTTCCCGTTGTCAACTTTATTGAGACATGGTATCAATAAACAAGTAATTGATACATGGTATCAATAATCTGCTAGAGGTTGGATGGCTTATGCTCAGCAATACGATTAAACCCGAAGACTGGCTGGCCGAGCTCGACGAGAGCGGCTTACGCGTGACAGCAGTTCAGGAGATGTTGATCGATATCTTCGCGCACAGCGAATATCCGCTCAGCACCGAGCAAGCTTGGCATGTCGCCCGTCAGTCGCGCCCGAAAACCGGCAGAGCGACCGTCTACCGCATGGTCGAGAAGCTCGAAAACCTGGGCCTTGTACGCCGCGTTCATGGTTATCAGGGATGCAGCCGCTTCGTGCCAACCCTGCCTGAGCTAATGATGCTGTTCATCTGTCTGGACTGCGGACACGCGAATTATCTGGACAGCCAACCGCTAGACCATCTGATTCAGCATAGTGAAGATACCAGCGGGCATCACATCACCGACAGTCAATTACAACTCTACGGAATCTGCGCGACCTGTCAGCAAGACGCTTGATCATTTAGGAGGGTGTTTATGTTGAATTTGCCAGTTGACTGGGGGACGCTATGGCTAGGCGGTTTCTGCCCGGTGGGGGCGCTGGGTGGTTTACCGGTGCGCGGCTCAGATCATACTGCCCATCCACCGCTGGATGATTTGCTGACCCTGCCCCCTGATACAACTTTGTGCGCCGATGCGACGCTTTTATCCGCCGAACGCGCTTGGTCGCAACGACTGGGCGGCGCGATGGTCTTATTGGCGCGCGATGCCTACCGCGCTCGCCGCTTACTGCATCAGGCCGCGGAGGTTCAGCAAGGCGAATGGGTCGGTGTCCCTGCGAATGCCAGCCATGACCTGGCAGAGTCGATCAAACATCATAAGGCGCTGCCGCGCTTTCTGGACTTTGACGCGCAGCTACGGCTCGCGAGGTCTAGTACACGCTTCACCTGGACACAGGTGGTGCGCGGGTTGTGGCAGCCGCAGAACGCTACAACCTGGCTCGACTGCGCTGACACCCTGCCTATGCCCGGCGCGGCAGAGCGCCCGGCGGTGACGCTCTACGGCTTGCATCTGCCTGATGATCGCTCCGGCGCGCTGCTGGTATTCAATGATGAGGCGCTCTATGCTGAGGTGAGAGCATTGCGTCAACCAGCTGACTGCCCGAACGCGGCACAGGCATTGGCGCAGTGTGAACGCCTGCCAGATCTGGCAGAGCGCCAAAACGCGAATCTAGCAGAGGTACGACGCGGTCTGCATGAAGCCGCCGGGCTGGCGACGCATGAGCCGAACAGGCTGGCGCTGGCGACCGCGGTCGCGGTACAGATTCCGCTAGAGAGCGATGTCGCTACGTTTTACGCCTATGTTGAGCAGGAAAATACGCCCGTGCGCTGGCTGCCGCAGATTCAGCCTTTGCATTATGCTGCGCTGCGTGCTGACGGCGCGCCAAATCACCGCGATACGGGGGCGAACCTCACCCGCTGGTTGTATGTTCCGGTTGGACCAGATTACACCTTCGAGGAGATCAAACACGGTGTGTTGGGCATCGTCAAAGCGGCGGAATATCTCGGTGTGCGCTGGCGCAGCAATCCAGTCCATGCTGCCGAGTACGCTGCCATGATGGATCGAACGCATGGCGCCGGGCATGATGCCTACCGCCCTTTGTTCGCGCTGGATGGCGCCTTCGCAGTGGGAGACCAGCCATGCGGTTGATCGTCATCACCGGGATGCCGACAGCACGGCAGTCCGCCCGCTCTGCGGATATTGCATTTCTGTACGAAATCGACAATTCAATGGAGGAGACAGAAACATGATGAATACTGTTGAAACACGAGTTCCCGTAACTGTGCTGACCGGCTTTCTAGGGTCCGGCAAAACCACTCTGCTCAACCGCATCCTGACCGAAAATCACGGCAAAAAAATCGCGGTGATTGAGAATGAGTTTGGCGAGGTCGGCATCGACAACGATTTGGTCATTGGCGCGGAAGAAGAAATCTTCGAGATGAACAACGGCTGTATCTGCTGCACCGTGCGCGGTGATTTGATCCGCATCCTCGGCCATCTAATGAAACGCCGCGATAAGTTTGATTACATCATGATCGAAACCACCGGCATGGCTGATCCCGGTCCCGTCGCGCAAACCTTTTACGTCGATGATGACATGCAGGAAAAGCTCCATTTGGATGCGATTGTCACTTTGGTCGATGCCAAGCATATCTGGGAGCATATTGACGACAGCGACGAGGCGAAAGAACAGGTCGCCTTTGCTGATGTAATCCTGCTCAACAAGATTGATCTGGTCGCCCCGGAAGACCTCGAGCGGCTCGAAGCCCGCATCAAAAGCATGAACAGCATGGCGAGAATCTACCGCAGCCGCGACGCGGTGATCGAGATGGACAAGATCCTGAATGTGGGCGGCTTCAACCTCGACCGAGCGCTGGAAATCGACCCGAAATTCATGGAGCCGGAATACCCGTTTGAATGGTCGGGAATCTATCAACTGAACAGCGGGACTTGCGAATGGGTGATGGGTGAAGGACCTGACCCGGCAATGGGAGCCGCGCTGTTGCCGCTGGCGAATAGGGGATTAGCGGCGATGGAAGCGACACTGATGGACGCCGTATTGACCTTCTCTGAAGATGAGCAGGCTGTAGAGGCAGGCGAAATGATGCGACTTGGCAAAGGACAGTACAACCAGCTCGTGCTGAACGAAAGCGGTGAGACCGTCTTCAATTTCGCGATCCAAGAGCCGGGCTATTACATGCTATTCACCGAACACCACCCGGATGAATTCGAAGCGCGCTTGCGCGGCGCACAGTCCGTGCTTGACCCGCTTGAGACCCGCGAATACAAGCCCGATCATGAACACGACGAAGAAGTGACGTCCGTTGGCATCACCGTCCCCGGCGATCTCCAGTTAGACAAGCTCAATGGCTGGCTCAGCGAGCTACTGCGTGTGCAGGGTCCAGACATCTTCCGTATGAAAGGCGTTTTGAGCGTGCGCGGTTTGGATAAGCGCTACGTATTTCAGGCGGTGCATATGCTCTTCGATGGCCGCCCTGATCGTCCCTGGGGGAACGAAAAGCGTCATAACAAGATGATCTTTATCGGGCGCAACCTGGATCGGGCTGCGCTGGAAGGCGACTTCCGCGAATGTCTCGCGTCATGATGCAGCGCAAGAGCAAGTCCAGACCATCACAGCCATTGCTCAAAGCAGTATGGCGCGCCAACATTGACGATCATCCGATCGGGCTGGCATGGTCGCCGGATGGCAAAAACCTGGCAGTTGCGGGGGTGTCTGGCCCAATCACGCTGCTTGATGGCGGGGATGGCGCAGTTCAGCGCAAGCTGCCCGGTCATGCCCTCGATACGATGGCAATTTCATGGCGCAAGGACAGCCGTCTGCTTGCTAGCGTCGGGCAAGACGGCAAGGTACGGCTCTGGGATGTCGTGACGGGAACGCAGACATCTGAAATGGCTGGCGGGGCGAGCTGGGTGGAGCGCGTCGCTTTCAGCCCGGTAGATGATTGGCTGGTGTCAGCCGCCGGGCGCAAACTGCGATTGTGGAACAGCAGCGGGGAATTGATCCGCGAATATCCCGATGCGAACAGCACGATTACGGACATCAAGTGGCGCCATGACGGCAAACACTTCGCCGTCTCCGCCTACAATGGAGTCGTGCTGTATGACCCTACAAAGGCCGAGCCACTGCGCCGTTTCGAATGGCAGGGTTCGACGCTGACCTTGGAATGGAGTCCCGATGGCAAATACATCGCCACTGGCGACCAAGACTCGACCGTGCATTTCTGGATCGCCGATACCGGGCAGGACCTGCAGATGTGGGGCTATGAAACAAAGGTGCTGGAGCTGGCATGGAGCTTCAATAGCCGCTATTTGGCGACGGGCGGCGGGACTCAGGTCGTGATCTGGGATTGTTCCGGCAAGGGTCCGGAAAACACTCGGCCGATAATGTTAGAAGGGCATCAGCGCCTCATCAAGCACCTGGCATTTCAGCGACGGGGCATGCTGCTGGCATCTGGCGGCAATGACGGTCTTCTGGCGATCTGGAAAGTCAAAAAGAAGAAAACCGCTTTACTGGTGGATGCTGTGTTCAAAGCGCCGATTGCCAGCTTGGCTTGGTCACCGGATGATCGCAATTTGGCAGTGGCAGATGAGAGTGGTACCCTGTCGGTAGCGGCAGTGCGGCGAAAGTGAGCAACATGTTTCCTATGCACTATAGCCCCGCGCGCGCCGCCTGGTATGCCGCCCGCCGCATTGGGCTTTCATTGGTCACTGCGTAAGAATCCAGAAGAACGGTGACAAGGTAGTTGGCGGGGTTCTCTAGGGAAACTAAAGTATGGATTGCGGATGCGCCGGGCCGCATGATTCATATTGATGGCGAGAGAATCATGGCGCCGTAACAATTATGCGCGTCGTACTTGGCAGCCATCCGGTAGCATAAGTAAGTGCAAGTAAGTCTTGCGACATTCATTCCGGACCAACGACTGTGTTAGAAGGTGTCCGCTCCTCAGGCAGGGGGGAGTCAGCGCCTCGCCGCTTACGCCAGTCGCGGGCGTTTTTTTCTTTCACGCAGGCGAATGACTTCATGCAGCGCCAGGGTCGCCAGCGCCGTAACAAAAACAAAGCGCGGGATGATCTCTAACCCCTGCGTCTCGGCCAGCAGACCAGCCAGCCAGGGCAGCAGCGCCATGCCCAGGCTCGCCCCGGTGAATTGCAAGCCGATAGCATTTGCCACATGCGCCCGCCCGACCCGACCCGGCGTATCGGATGTCATCATGGGGGCGAAGGGCGCGATCGCAAAGCCGATCAATGCCAAGCCCAGCAGACTGCCAAGCGCGCCCAGGTTCGCCGTCAGCAAACCCGCGCCCAAGAGCATGCCCAAGCCGTTCAGTCGTAAGAAGCGCACGTTGCCAATCCGCGCAATGATGACGCCGGCGGCGAAGCGGCTGATTGTCAGGCTCGCCCAATACAGGCTGACCCAGCTGCCGGCGGTCTTGGCGTCGATGGCGCGCGCTTCAATCAAGAAGCTGTTGGCGAATTGCCCCGCCACCAGCTCGACGCCCACAGCCAGCATAAACGTGCCGACCATCAACCAGATAATGGGCAGGCGCAGCGTTGTTCCCAAGGTCGCATGCTTTGCGCCAGCGCCATTCGCGCGCGCCTCGCTCAACCGCCAGCGACGCCGAGTGACGAAAAACAGCGCGAGCAGCAGCAGGCGAATCAGCGTGAAAAGGACATAAGCCCAGCGCCAATCCAAGCTCAGGTCGATGACGATGATCGTGATCAGCAGCGGCCCGATGGTCGAGCCGATTCCGAAACTGCCATGCAGCCAATTCATATGCCGCGCCGAGAAGTGCACAGCCGCGAAGGCATTCAAGCCAGTCGCCATCACGCCCGCGCCAAGCCCGCTGCCAAATGCCACCAGCATCACCATCAGCCACGAGCCCGCCAGCGCAAAGCCGATCATGCTGCCGGCGGTGACCGCCAAGCCAGCCATCATGATGAAAGCGATGCCAAAGCGGTTGATCAGCGGTCCACTGGTCGAGCTGGTCAACAGCCGTCCCAGGGTCGCCGCGGTCACCAGCGCGCCCAATGCGCTGAGCGTCACATTGAAATCGGCTTGCACATAAATCCAGACGACGCCTATGGCGCTGTTTGATATGCCGCCGACCGTGAAGACCAGGCAAGCCAGCGCGAAGAGCCCGCGCGTATCGCTCTTTCGCCCCGCCATCATTAGCCGCGCCCCAGACGCTGCCGCAGCAAGCCCCACAGCCAAGCCAGTTCGTCCAGCCGCAGCCAGCGCGCCACCAGCCAGAAGATGCCGCCATAACACAATGCGGCGATCGTCACCAGCAGCGCTTCGTGCAGCACAGTCTCGCCGCCGATCCAGCCTTGCAGCGCGGGCAGGCTGAGCCACGCGGCCGCCGCCATGACCAGCGAGGCAAGAGTCGCCTTTCCGCCAGTCGCCAGCAGTCGCTGCCCGCCGAATCCGCCCAGCTTGCGCCACAACAGCGCTCCGCAGATGATGGCATGCGCGGCATGTTTGAGGCTGTCCGCCAGCATCAAGCTGTACAAGCCCAGCGGCTCGAACAGCAGCAGCGCTGCCCCGACATACAGCGCCAGACTCACGATGCCGACCAGCGCCGGGGTCAAGGTGTCTTTGCGCGCATAAAAAGCATAAACCAGCAGCAAATCCAGCGCGGCAAAAGGCAGACCCAGCAGATACCAGCGCAGCGCCCCGCTCGTCACCAGCGTATCGGCCGCCAGGAATGCGCCATTTTCAAAGAGCAGCGCGATGATGGGACTGGCCAGCACAAACAATCCAAAGGCAGCCGGCAAGATCAAGGCCAACGTCAAACGCAAGCCCATGCCCAACGTATCGACAAATGCGCGCGCCGCCGTCGCGTCCAGTGCCTGCCGCGCCAAAGTGGGCAGCACCGCCGCGCTGATGGCTGTGGCTACCAAACCCTGCGGAAACTGAATCAACGTGGTCGCCCAATTCATAATGCCGATACTGCCTTCGCCGGCATGGCTGGCCAAGCTATAGCTGAAAGGGCGGATGATCAACGTGTCGAGAATCAGCGACAGCATGACCGGGATGTAGAGCAAACCGATGCGCCGCAAGGCCGGCTGCCGCCAGTGCCAGTTTGGTCGCAAACTCCGCAAGGACAAGCCGGGCAGTTGCAAGAGCATTTGCGCCAGCGAGCCGACCAGCCAGCCTATCGCCACCGCTACAATGCCCAGCGACGGCGCAAGGATCAACGTAAGGATCACGATGCAGCCATTAAAAACCACGCCAGCAAAAGCCGGCAAGGTAAATGCGCGCAGAGCAAACAAAGTGCCGCTGAACAGCGCGAACAAACTTAGCGCGAGCAAAGACGGCGCGGTAATGCGCAGCAAGTCGGCGGCCAGAGATTGCGTTGCTGGGTCTGCGCCGGGCGCGACCAGAGGCACAATTTGCGGCGCGAAGAACTCGATCACCAGCACCAGCACAGCCAGCGCCACCACAATCAGACTGGCCAGAGCCGATACGCTGCGCCACAAGTCGTCTTTGCCGCGGCGCGCCACAACATCGCTGAGCACAGGCACGATCGCGCCGTTGACATGCCCGCCGATGAGCAGGTCATAGATGGCTCTGGGCACGATGATGGCGACTTGCAGGGCATCGACTGCGCCAGTCGCGCCGAAGAGGTAGGTGATGACCGTTTCGCGCGCCAAGCCAATGATGCGGCTGCTGACATTGCCCAGCGCCAACAGGCCGCCGGCGCCAGCGATGCGCGCGTTGGTTACTTCTTGTTCGGCAGCGCGCTCGGCATCTGCGGCGGGCGAGGCTCGATCATCCACAGAGCTGATTATACAGACGCGGCGGCAAATGCCTAATCACAAATTTGCGGAAGGAATCGAATGGTACACTCGATGACCTATCGGCCAGGCGGAATCTCGAGCCAAGACATGCGCGCACTGACCACAGACGACCTGCGCCAGCTGCGGCTGCGGCATCAATGGCTGGCACAGCGCGACGAACGCAGCGCCGCTCAAGTTGTGCGTCAGCTTTGCGCCCTGCAATCGCAAGAATGGGCATCGGCGCAACTAGCGATTCATGCGCGGACGAAAAGCATCACACAGACAGGTATCCAGCATGCGCGCGAAGTCGAGCGATCCATCGTGCTCAGCTGGAGCTTGCGCGGCACCCTGCATCTTGTCGCCGCCGCCGACCTGCGTTGGCTGCTGGCTTTGTGTGGCGAAGGCGTCATCCGCTCGACGCGCCGGCGTTTTCAGCAACTGGGCTTGACAGAAGCCATCCGCGAAGAGGCTCTCGAGGCGATGAGCGCGATCCTGGAGCGGGAAGGCGCAATGAACCGAGCCGACCTGGCCATGGCGCTGGGCGACTATTGCATCCCAACGGCCGGGCAAGCCATTCACCATCTCCTGCGTTTTGCGGCGCTGCGCGGCTTGCTCTGCCATGGTCCCGAAGTCGCTGGCAAGTTGACTTTCGTGCTGCTCGACCAGTGGCTGTCCGACACAGCTCCCGCTCCCGCCGACCCGCTGGGAGAGTTGGCGCGGCGATACTTGCTTGCCTGCGCGCCAGCCACCAGGCAAGACTTCGCGCAGTGGTCGGGCTTGCGCGCGGCACAGGTGAAGACGGCCTGGGCAGCCGTTTCAGCCCATAGCAGACCTGTGGCGACCCCCGCTGGCGAGGCGCTGATGCTGGCAGATCAGCTAGATAGCGAAAGCAAGGAGACGATGCTGCGCCTGCTGCCTCGCTATGACAATTACCTGCTGGCGCAGAAAGATCGTCGTTTCATCATTGCGCCAGACCATGTGCGGCAGGTGTATCCCGGCGGCGGCTTGATCCGCGCTTGCGTCCTCATCAATGGAGAGGCGCAGGCGGCTTGGCAACTGGAAAAACGACGAGCGGGCATCCGCATCATCATCATGCCTTTTGAAGGGCTCGATTCGGCTCATTTGCCGCTGATAGAAGCGGAGACGGAATCGATTGGCAAGTTTTTGAATACAAATGCGGAACTGCGCGTGCAAGACGGATAGCTAGCTGTCGCGGAGCTTGACCTGCACGACCAGTTCTTCCAGCTGCGGGATGACGCCGCGCGCTTCTTGCTGGATGCTCGCCACGATTTGCTGGCTCTGCGCGAGGCTGGCGGGCTGCGACAGCGACACGATCATCACGCCATACATGCGATGCCCGACCCAACGCAGCCGCAGCGAATCGATGGAATGTAGTCCAGCGACTTCCAGCGCATGCGCCTCGACATGTTCCACGAGATGGGGGTCGACCGCGTCCATCATGCGCAGCCAGATCGCGCGGATGGCATTCCAGGTGATGCCCACGATGGCCAGCGCGATGATCACGCCGACGATGGGATCGAGAATGGGCGCGCCGATCAAGGTCCCGACCACCGCGATCAGTACCGCCAGCGAAGTCAAGCCATCAATGCGCGCATGCTGCCCATCGGCGATCATGGCATCCGAACCGATGCGCCGCCCAACGCGAATCTGCATCTCTGCCACCAGCTCGTTGCCCACAAAGCCGACCAGCGATGCCAGCGCGATCCATTCCAGATTCTCCAGTGGCAGCGGATTGAGCAGGCGCTGCGCCGATTCGTACAGGATAAAAGCAGCGCTGAAGCCAATAGAAATGACGATGAAGACGCCGGCGATATCTTCCAGCCGCCCAAAACCATAGGTGAAGCGCTTGTTGGCCGCCCGCCGCGCAAAATAGAAGGCGATCAGCAGCGGGATGGAATTGAGCGCATCGCCCAGGTTGTGCACCGTATCGGCGAGCAGAGCCACGCTGCCACTGGCGACATAGATGACGACTTGCAAGACGGTGGTCGCGCCCAAAACCGCCAATGCCAGCCAGACCGTGCGGATAGCCAGCTGGTTGTCCAGGAATGCGCGGTCGCCAGCCAGGTCGCTGTGGCTGTGATCGTGCGTGAAGCCGGGCAGATGCAGCGCCTGCGCGAGCCTGGCGAGAGGACCGCCGCTGTGATGATGATGATGCGAATGATCGTGGGAATGCGCCATTGGTCGCGCCTTGCTTGGTTGACACTGAGCTAGTGTACCCACGAAGACAGGAAGGGCGCAAAGGGCACAAAGATGTATTTTCAATACCTCTATGCCCTTTCGTGCACTATTCATTGGGCAATTATTGCTATTGATTTAGTTCTGGCCAATTTTCATAGACGAAGTATCGTCCCATTGGTGTTATACTTACTTTCTCGCCGGTGTCTGGGTCGACACAAACTCGTCCATCGTCGCGCAATTTCTGAATTACAGTAGTCTTGAACTGCTTGCGCCCACCACGGTACATGGTCCAACTCACTAGCTCAGCTACAGTCGCTGAATTCGGATGCGCCCAATACAGGGCAAACAAAACTCGACAGTCGTAGTGCGACTTATTGCCAGACGCTTCGACGATTCGATACTGACCTTCAACCTTCTCCAACACCGGTACTGCCTTCCGATTTTTCTTAGCCATTTTCTTTCCCTTTCTCTGTGCAGTTCCACGGAAATTTGATTTGAGGTCTTGATTTGACTCTTGTCCACGTTCGCTGCTTGCCATTGCAATTTACTCCTTCCGCTCCATGAGCGGATTTCGTTTTCTACACTTATTGATGTTGCCATGCTCGCGCACACCAACCGGCCGGGATATAATCTATGCGCAGCTCGCCCGGTAAAGCTGCTCTGTCTAGCCTAATTCATGTCGCACTCTCCTTCTTCAATAGGCCAAGAACGTATTTGCGGCCATCTTCGGACAAAGAGTATTTCCCTGGTGGCCTAAGTATCAGATATTCACGAACCCGGCGTGCATTGTTCAAGGTTGATCGTGCGTTACCGGGCATAGGCCTTCCGGCAATCTCGAACATTTCGAGCAAGAGCGCTTCATCAATAGACTTCCTCTTTGCTTCTTCGCTCGCCAACTCAGACACGAAATAGGCGCAGAAGGCAGCATATTCCATATCATTGATCTTATCTAGTTCATGTTTACTATAGTAGCTACAAATTGCGTTCCTATCAACTGCTATATTACTATTTCTCCGCCATGACGATGAGCGAGTCAGGCCAGATCGCGTCCGCTCTGACAAAGTAGTCTCGCCGCGATTCTGTCTGTCGAGCAGCGTATCGACCAAATCCCGATATACAGTTTCTTGCACAGGCCTTGGAAACGAATTAACTTTCTCGGCGATAGCATCAATCTCACCCATCACGATATCAAACTCTGCCTTGCCCATCAAAGTGCCTCCCATCAAGGATCCCCAAACCCTTAGTATCATAAAGTAGAAAGTGAATCCTGTCAATAGCCAAATTAGCCATACATAAATAATCATGGAATTTTGATTTGTGTACTAGAGGCGATGACCAATGTCAAGCTCATTCAGTTTGAGAACATATGTGCTTATTGGGGTTTCCGACGCCAAATGGGTTACGCAATGCCCAAAAGACCATGTGCGTAAAGGCGAGCCTGCGTGACTCGCCCCTAAGTAACGAACGCTTCGTCGCTGCGAGGAATACCCTGCCGCTTGCACAGGGGTAGGATTACCAGAAAACCTATGCGACCAGAATATTGCTAAGATCTACCCCTCACCGCCCCGCCGCATCCATCGCCGCGACAGCCGCGATCGCCACGATATCATCAACATCATCGCCGGCTTGCAGCACATGCACGGGCGCGCCCATGCCCAGCAAGATCGGCCCGATCGCTTCGGCATTCGTCAGGCGCGACAGCAGCTTGTAGGAACTGTTCGCCGCGTCCAGGTTGGGGAAGACCAGCACATTGGCATCGCGCACGCGGCTGAAGGGATAGCGCTGCTCGATGATATCGCTCACCACTGCGGTATCCGCCTGCATCTCGCCATCGATCTGGATATCCCCCCGTTTGTCGCGCACCAACTGCACCGCCCGCCGCACCTTGTTGCTGTGTGGATGCGGAGTCGCGCCAAAGTTGGAAAAAGACAGCATAGCCACGCGCGGCGCAAAACCCAGCGTATGCGCGAAGTCATTGGCCAGGATGGCAATCTCGGCCAGGGTTTCGGCATCCGGGTCGATGTTGACAGTCGCATCGGTGAAGAGGTAGCTGCGGCCTTCGATGACCATCAGGTAGACGCCAGCCGCCCGCGTCGCCCCCGTCCGCGTGCCAAAAACTTGCAGGGCTGGACGGATGACATCGGGGTATTCGTAGGTCAAACCGCTGACCATGGCGTCGGCATCGCCACTTTTGACCATCAGGCTGGCATAATAATTGCGCTGACGGACGAGCGAGCGCGCCTTGCCCAGCGTCACGCCCTTGCGCCGCCGCAAAGCATAGAGCAGGTCGCGGTAGGCGTATTGATTGTCAGCTGCATAGTGATCGAAGCAGATCGGCGCATAGTTCAAGCCCAGGTTTTCGATGGTCGCCTTGATGCGTTCGGGACGCCCCAGCAGCACCGGTTCGGCGATGCCTTCGTCGCGGACTTGCATAGCGGCGCGGATGATCTTGGGCGCTTCGCCCTCGGGGAAGACGATGCGCTTGCGCCGCCCGGCCCGCGCCCGATTGATGATATTCTGCCGCACCTGCCGCCCGCTGCCTTGCCGACTGATGAGCTCTTCGCGGTAATCGTCCAGGTCGATTTGCCGCCGCGCCACGCCGGTTTGCATGGCTGCTTCTGCCACCGCCGGCGCCACCCACAGCAGCACGCGCGGATCGAGCGGTTTGGGAATCAAATAGTCGCGCCCAAACTTGATGCTCTCTTGCCCATACGCCGCCAGGACGCTGTCGGGCACATCTTCGTGGGCCAGCGCCGCCAAAGCTTGCGCGGCCGCCATCTTCATCGCTTCGTTGATGCCGCTGGCATAGACATCCAACGCGCCGCGAAAGATGAAAGGGAAGCCCAGCACATTGTTGACCTGGTTGACATAATCGCTGCGCCCGGTGCCGATGATGGCATCGGGACGGACTTCCAGCGCCAACTCGGGCATGATCTCTGGCGTGGGATTCGCCAGCACGAAGAGCATCGGATTCGGCGCCATGCCCACGATCATGTCTTGCGTCACCGAGCCGGCGATCGACAAGCCCACCAGCACATCCGCGCCAGCCAGGGCCTCGTGCAAGGTGCGCGCGCTGGTCGGGATGGCAAATTCGGACTTCTGGATGTTCATGCCTTCTTCGCGCTGATGATGAATGACGCCGCGCGAGTCGGCCATGAGCAGATTTTCGGCAGCCACGCCCAGGGACTTGAAAAACTTGCCGGTGGCGATTGCGCTGGCGCCCGCGCCGTTGATGACGACCTTGACCTCGTCGATGCGCTTGCCCGTGACTTCCAGCGCGTTCAGCAAAGCCGCGCCAGAGATGATGGCCGTGCCATGCTGGTCATCGTGAAAGACAGGAATATCCAGCTCGTCGATGAGTCGCTGCTCGACTTCAAAACATTCGGGCGCTTTGATATCTTCCAGGTTGATGCCGCCAAATGTCGGCGCGAGCGCTTTGCAAACCGCAATGACTTCTTCGGCACTGTCGGCATTGATTTCAATATCAAAGACATCGACATCGGCGAACTTCTTGAAGAGCACGCCCTTGCCTTCCATGACCGGCTTGGATGCCAGCGGACCGCGATCGCCCAAGCCCAAAATTGCGCTGCCGTTGGATATCACGGCGACCAGGTTGGCGCGGGCCGTCAATTCGTAGGCGGTGAGCGGGTCCTTGTCGATTTCCAGCACGGCTTCGGCGACGCCAGGCGAATAGGCGAGGGAAAGATGCAGCTGGCTGTCCAGCGGCTTGGTTGGCGCGATCTGGATCTTGCCGGGGCGGCCGCGGCGATGATAGTCCAGCGCTTCCTGGCGGGTGAATGATGCCATGACGGGATGCTCTCCTGGAGATGCTGTTTCGCTTTATTCTAACATAGCCGTCCGCGGGAAAGCGTTTTACAGCGCTGTCATCGCGCTATTGCGGCTGTGCTAGGAAAATGAAGAGGCGGCGGATCAATCTACGCGGCTCATGCTGTTTGGAGCGGCGATCCTGGTTCAATCAGGCATCATTGGGGCGGCTGCAATGGGCTTAATCAGGCGGCGACATGGTTCACTGAGGCAAGTCCGGATCGGGGGGCGGGCTGGCTTCCCTTTCATCGAGCGCCGCGGATTCGGTCACCTTAAGGATGAGTTCGTTCGCAATGGTAGCCATCTGCTCACAACTGTAAGCCTGGCCTTCAGTAATCCACCAATGGAATAATTTCACAAATGAATTAACCAAATGATTTGCCGATACTTCCAAGGGGATGATAGTCTCATCTCGCGCCTTATAACGAGCGTTTACCGTTTGCGTCGCTCTTTTCAGGATTGGCTTAATCACTGGATGATCATCCGGCAGGCGCATTGCCAAAAGGCAGGCGTCTCGATGCGTGCCGATGACAGTGAACACCAAAAGCGACAATTCGTAATGTGTCATTTCCGGGTACATTCCGCGCGAGATTTCCTGCTGGATTTCGCTCAGATGACTGCCCAGCAGATCGTCTTTGCTTTTGTAGTGGCGGTAAAATGTTGAGTTGCCAACGTCGGCGCGGTCGGTAATATCTTTGACCTTTACACTTTCAAATCCTCGTTCCAAGCCCAGTTCAATGACAGCGCCGATTAGCGCTTTTCGCGTGCGAGCTATGCGGCGATCCTGCTTTTTCATAACACAACCTATCTCAAGAATACGGTGTCTGTCATTCAGCCTGGGAAAACAGCGTCGAACTGAGAAGAAGACGCCGATGGCGCAACATTCCCTTAACAAGTGTAACACCTAATGCGCTTCGACCCCAGGAATCCAAACCTCAATTGCTTGACAATCTACGAAATGGCATTACAATGGATGAAATTTGATATAAGACAGGATTTTCAACTATGCATGCTGAAACAACCGCTTTGCTCAGAATCACGCTGGCGGTTGCGTTGCTGCTGGCGACCGCGGCCGGCGGCACTGTCGCGCAGGACACAGCGCCCGGGACAGTGAGAGGCGAGGCGATCATTCGCGACGCGGGCTGTGCTAACGCGCCCTGCGATGGTTCAACCTGGCAGGTCGATTTCTCCTGGGAGGCCCCGCAGCCACCGCCGGACGGCTATCGCCTCGACTACGCCATCAAGGGCAAGTGGCAATCCTGGAAAAAGGCGAATACGCCCAGCAAGGGCACGATCTTCATCTCGTCCGCGGAACATGGGCGAAGCGGAGGCTACAGCTTGCGCGGCATCTATGTTCCCTACGAAAAAACGATGTGCTTCCGCGTGAAAGCGCGCTACCAGGGCGAAAGAGACGGTCCCTGGACGAAACTGTGTCTCTAGGGCTAAAGACAAGCGCTTATCCACATGGCATCGTCCAGACAAGAATGGAGTATTGAAAGATGAACGCTGTTAAGCGCAATGTCACCCCCCCCCCCCCCCCCCCCCCCGTAATATCTAGCAGTAATACTTCGTTGCTGGATATACATTCCGCCTTTCCAGCCAAAGCCATCCTTGTTGCGCTCTGTCTGGCATTCTTGCTGTCTGGCGCGCCTGCCCAGGCGCAGGAGCAGGGAACTCCCGAGGCTTGCGGCCTGCCCAACGGAGACGGTACAGGCGGGTTCCATTTGATTGCCGGCGGCACATACACGCTCACGGAGAATTGCAGGCAAGTCGGGAATCTGAATACAAGGAATTCGACATCGGACATCATCATCCGCGGCAACGGCCATACTATTTATCTGCCTAATAATAGGTGGTTCATTACTGTCCACAGCTCTAGCGGCAAACTGATCTTGGAAAACGTCATCATTGATCACCAAGGTTTCGGCGATCCTGACTTGGCTATGATCGTCGTCAACACGCGCGCGGCGACGACTGAGCCGATTGAAGTGGTAACTTTGACCGATGTAACGCTGCAGAATCATGAAGGTTTTGGGGCGATCTACTTCGTCGATCAAGGCAAACGCGCCCAAAACACGCAAACCATGTCGCTGACGCGGGTCACAATCAGGAACATGCGCAATCCGACGATATTAAATAGTGATAACGAGGAAGTCGTCGTCAGCGCCTTTGGGCTGTATGCAAATGGGGTAGGTCGGGATCATCTCACGGTCAACATTCGCGACAGCCGCTTTATCAACATCCAGTCTTTGCGTTTCGCGCCGCTGTACGGCCGGAAAAAAGCTGTCATTAACGTGCGCGATACTGTCTTCAGCGGCAACGAGGCGCCGGCGACTATCTTGGCTCGCGAAGGCAGCGCCGTGACCATCGGCGATGGCATCACATTCTCAGGTTTATGCGGCAGGGGGGTATCTGTCCCCTATTTGACAGCGCATCCTGACGGTGATGCCGACGAGGAGCCTGGCATAGTCAACGCGGACTTCGTCTCCAGGACCTGCCCGCGGCCGCGGAGCGATAAGGACTCCAAACCAAGCGGCAGCAGCGGCAGCAGCGGAGCATCCAGTGACAGCAGTGAAAACCGCGGCATAGCGGTCTTCAGGTACTCGCCCGCCCAAACCTGCCAGACCCTGCAGCCCGATATCGTGGTTAACAACGCCGGTCCCGGCACAGCCTGCCAGCGCGTCAACCAACCCGCAGGCCTTGGCCACTCCGAGCTTGTCGCCGCCATGCCCTACGCGACTGTCGATATCTGGGGCGAGGTTTCGCCAAACACGCAGGTCTGCTTCCGCGCTGCCAGCGGTTCGATCAAATTCGTCGACACCTACGCGCTGCCCCGCACAATCGCGGACTTGCCACCCTTCTATCACCCGGGCTTACTCTGCGCGTCAATCAATGCCCCCGGTCAGGTCGCCCTGGTTGCCGGCCCGACCGCCCCCGTGCCTACCGCCATCCCGCCAGTCTATCAGAGCCTGCAATACTGCATGGTGAGAACGCAATACATCCTGAACTTGCGCGCCGCGCCGGCTGGAGAGATCATCGACATCCTGCCATTCAACATCAAGTTGACGGCGCTGGAACGGACCGATGGCTGGCTCAAGGTGGATTATCACGGCGTCAAGGGCTGGATCAGCGCCGACTTCGTCGAGACGATAGGCCTTTGCGGCCAATAAACCGCGAGACAGATCGTACAGGCGGGCGATTCCAGCGGGGTTGCTCGCTTTTTTGTCTTTTCGCGCCGATATTCACCACTCCCGGGAGTGGCGAATTCCGTGTATATGGCGTTTCCCCATCCCCCAATCTGTCGTAGAAATCCGCGTGCGCCGTTGCCTCCCCCCGACCTGTCGGGGGGACCGAGGGGGTGCCTGTATCCAGCAAATTAGCCACTCCCTAACAGTGCGCAGTTTGACATTATGCGATACTGCGCTAGGCTAATTTGGTGGGCAAAGCATAAAATAATAGGGTTGCCACCATGCGAAATGACAAGCTTCAATTGCCGGCTACATTTGGCGCGCGGCGAATTCGCGCCTTCGCTATGCTGCTGCTGATAGTGGGCAGCTTGCCTGTTTCGCTGGTCAATGCCGCGGACATCAGCACCGAAGACAATTGCACGCTCGCGCAAGCTATTGAATCCGCCAATCAAGATCGTGCCATCGGCGGCTGTGTGGCTGGCAGCGGCGCGGACCACATTGAACTGACAGCCGACATCATGCTGACAGCCGAACTGCCGGCGATTAACTCACCGATCGCCATCATGGGCGGTGGTTTCGCCATCAGTGGCGATAAGCGCTTTCGCATCTTTTTCGTAGCCGAGGATGGCGAGCTGACCATAGACAACCTGACGTTGCGAGATGGCCAAGCGACAGCCGACGCTCGGATGTGCATTGATTGGGGGGAAGATCAATGGACAACTGGCGGCGCGATCTGCAATCTGGGCGCGCTCAGCATATCGGAGAGCCAATTCAGCGGGAACGGTGCGGAGTTCGGCGGCGCGATTGCCAGCATCGACACACTCACGATCAGCGGCGGCGACTTCAACGGCAATGCAGCCTATGGCGGCGGCGCAATCTTCGACTGGGCTGATGGCGAACTGACAGTCATGGCAAGCAACTTTACAGACAATACCGCCAGAATCCCCCTTGCGCTCCTCGAAAAGATTTTAGCCGATATGGAAGATTCAGCCGAGGAAAGCGATGTGCGAATCGCTGTGGATCCGGTCTTTTTCGTCGGCCATGGTGGCGCAATCGCCAGTTCGCTCGGCGGCGCGGTCACCATCACCGAAACGACCTTCCGCAGCAATTTGTCCGATTTTGGCGGCGGCGCCTTGCTCGACCACAGCACTACGGAGATCATCGACTGTCAGTTCATCAACAACTCGTCAAGCAATGGCAGTGGCGGCGCGATTGAGAGCAGGATGGGCGCCGTCAGCGTGACAGGCAGCGACTTCAGCGGCAATTCGGCACAGTTGGGCGGCGCGGTTCAAAGCTGGGGCAACTTTGTGGTCGTCGACAGCCTGTATAACAATAACACAGCCGTAAGAGGCGGCGCGATAAACACAGTGGGCGGAATGCTCAGCGTGACGGGCAGCGTTTTCAGCGACAATTCAGCTACCCAAAGCGGTGGCGCGATTTTCAATTTCAATTGGGCGGGCGGATTATTCAGCGCGACGGACAGCGTCTTCAGCGGCAATTCAGCTAGCCAAAGCGGTGGCGCGATTTTCGGCTCCGGCACTGTACAGATCAGCGGCAGCCAATTCCGCCGGAATGCCGTCGGCGATCTTGGCGGAGCGATCATAAACGAGGGCACACTCACAGTCACGGACAGCGAATTCAGCGAGAATTCGGCGGGAATTGGGGGCGGCGGCGGCATTTACAATCCGCCAGATAACGAACTGTCGCAAGATGGCAATATTTACAGCGACAACCGCGGCGGGGATTGCGAGGGCTGCGACTGACTCCCACACGCGCGAGTTATTGCCAGCCCGTTCAACGACAACGACGATCGCTTCAACCCAGCTCGGCGCAGATGGCGTCGACGAATGCCTCTGTGCTCATGGCGATCCCGCCAGAAACATCGGCTGTATGATCGCCACGGGTCAAGGCGCGATGCACCGCCGCTTCGATGCGATCGGCGACTGTCACCTGCCCCCACTTGTGCCGCGCCAGCATAGCGCCGCTCAGCACGGCGGCAGTCGGATTGGCGATGCCCTGCCCGGCGATATCGGGCGCGGAACCATGCACCGGCTCGGCGATAGCGACTTCGTCACCCAGGTTGAGCGCCGGCGCCATGCCCAAGCCGCCGCCCCAAGCCGCCGCCATATCGCTGAGGATGTCGCCGTAGAGATTGGGTGTCAGGATGACATCAAAGCGCGTCGGCTCTTTGACCATCCAATACGCCGCTGTATCGACCAGCAACTCATCCGTTTCGATGTCGCTGTAGTGGCGCGAAACCTCATAAGCCACGCGGCGGAACAAGCCATCGGTCTGCGGCAGGACATTGCCCTTGTGGACGATAGTGACGCGGCGTCTGCCCTCTTGCCTGGCGAGGCGAAAGGCGGTGTGGGCGATGCGCTCGCTGGCTCGCCGCGTGATGCGCTTGGTCGCTGTACCGGTGTCGCCGGCATCGGCTGTGTGCTCATCGCCGATATACAGGTCTTCGGTATTTTCGCGCACGACCACCAGATCGACGCCTTCACGCGCCGTGGGCACAGGCAAGAAGCGGGTGGGTCGCAGGTTGGCGTAGGTTTCGGTGGCGCGGCGCAACTGCACGATGGGCGACGCATAGCCTTCCACAGCATACGAAGGCGAGCTGCAAGCGCCAAAGAGCACCGCCTGCGATTCGCGCGCCAACTGGACAGTCGCTGCTGGTAATGCTTGCCCGGTCTGCTCGAAACAATCCCAGCCAGCGCGGGCATAGACGACTTCAATTTGCGGGATGAGCTGCTGCAAGACGCGAACAGCCGCGGGCACCACCTCGTGGCCGATGCCGTCACCCTCAATCACACATAGCTTCACGGCGCTGCTCCCCCTAATTGAAGATTTCCCCTTGCCCGGTATCAGTATCAAGCGCCTGCCACAGGCGATAAAGACTAATAAAAGACTAATAGAGGAAAAGTTGTGGCGCCGCCGCACAATAATCTTGTGTCGCGTCTGCCCTATTTTGACACAAGTAGGCTGACTGTCGCAAGGTATTCGCGACAAGTTCGCGCAGTTCGTCTGCCAGCGCCACCATTCCAATTTCTCGCGAGTCCACCTATACTTGTCAGCTTATGAAAAGGATGACGCGCTTGTGTTGACGCTAAAGCCTTGCAGCCGCTGTGAGCAGGAATTGCCGCCAAGCGCCTTCAGCGAGCCAGACAGCCCCTTTTGCGCTGCCTGCACCGAAGAAATCGTAGCCATCATTCGCAGCAAATACAACGCCATCGAAGCGGCGCACTTCCGCGCCAAGTTGCGCAAACGCTCCCGCGCGGCCCTGGATGAACTGCGCCGAAGCAAGACATAAGCGCCGAGCCAAAGAGAGACTCGAGCCCAGTGCTTTACTGAGGTCGCCCGGCATAGCGATTGAAGCCCATCACATCTGCCCCGCGCGCGATGATGGCGGAATGACCCGCATGCAGAGGCGAAGCATCCTGGAAGATATGCACCATCGGCAAGGTTACGCGCACCGATATGCCGAGGCGTCGCTGCTGCGATGCATTCCGACTCGAGCCATGCAACAGACGTTCGCTGAACAGGAAGAACTCGCCGGGCTTCAATTCCATATTGACAGCCGCGCCTGCCTCAAAGGTCTTCGGGTCGGCCATTTCGCCAAATGCCATGCCGGCTTCGGCTCGCGTATGCGGAAGCGATTGCCGATGCGATCCGGGGATGATCTGTACGCAGGCGTTTTCGACTGTTACTTCGTCTATGGCGATCCAGGCAGAGGCGTTCACCGGCGGCTCGAGGGGCCAGAAATTGATATCTTGATGCCAGGGAATCTGCGCGCCGCCCGGCTCTTTCAGCCACAAATTGGTCGCCCAGACGATGAGATCGGGTCCTAGCAAGCCGGCGATGCGGTCGATGATGGCGGGATGCGTCGCCAGGTCATAGATCACCGCCTGGTCCATGTGCCGCGACTGCATGCGCGAGCGAGGATTGGGTCCGTCTGTCGTCAAAACCTGGTCTTCTATCTCTCGGCGGATGCTCGCCATCTCTTGCGGCGGCATGGCGGCATAAGGCCCCAAATAACCATTCGCCACGAAGAAATTCACTTCGTCCCGCGTCAACAGCGATTCCAATCTTGTCATTTCTTGCCTCCACAATCCATTTGCTTTTTATTGCCAGCTCACGACGCTGCCTTCGGCGGTTTTTTCCACCAGCAGGTGCAGCGGGAAGGAGTCGCGCAGGTCGTCGATATGCGTGATAACCAGAATGAGGTCAAAGTCGCTGCGGATGGCGCTGATGGCATCAACCAGCCTGGCGCGTCCATCTTCGTCTTGCGAGCCGAAGCCTTCGTCGATAAACAGCGCGCGCAACGATGCCCCCGCACGCCGAGCCAGCAGCTTGGACAAGGCGATGCGCAGCGCGAAATTGATGCGAAATGCCTCGCCGCCGCTGTAGAGTTCATACGGGCGCGTGCCCAGCTCGTCGGCGATGGCGATATCCAAGGTTTCTTGCAGGTCGCCGCTCGCCCGCTGCCGCTGCGTACTCAGCGTGAGGGACATCCGCCCCTCGGTCATGCGCGCCAGCAGCTTGTTGGCATTTGTCTCCAGCTCGGGGATGGCGCTGTCGATGATCATGGCGGGCACGCCGTCCCGACCAAAGGCTACGCGCAATTCCATGAGCAGGCTTGCCGCGTGTCGGCGTGATTCCAGTTGCGCCTCCAGCCGCTCTTTGTTGACGCGTCCGGCTTCAATGGCGAGCAATTCTTGTTCGGCGATGGTATTGCGCTCGCTGGCAGCCAGCACAGTCGCGCGGTGCTGGTCGACCTGGACGCGCAGACCGCGTTCCAGTTTCACCTGCTCTTGCAGCGCGGCGATATTTTCCAGCAGCTGCACTTGCCTGTCTTGGTCTTGCGCCAGCGCCGACTGCAGCGCCTTCCGCCGTTTCGCCGCTTCGTCATGGGCGCGCTGGGCTTCGGGCAAGTTTTGCTGCGCGAATTCCAGCCGCGTCTGCTCGCGGTCATAGCGGTCATAGGCTTTCAGTTTGGCGCGCAGCTCGGCATGCGAGTCTTTGTCATAGCCGATGCGTCCTTGTTCTTCGCGAGCTTGAGCGAGCTGTCGCCGCAATTCCTCGCCAAATGCTTTGTCTTTCAGACGTGTTTCGATCTGCTGAAGGGCATGCGTCTCCAGCTGCATATCGGCTTGGGCAGCTTGCGCGCGGCGGGCATTTTCGCTGGCTGCGCCCATTCGCTGCTGCAATCCCGGCAACATTGCCAGCCTCTGCGCCCAACTGGCCAAATCACGTTCCTGCGTCTCTCTCGTAATGTCAATCTCGCGCAGCGCCCTGTTGCAGCGCCGATACTCCTGGCGCATATCGTCTCGTTGCGCTTGCAGCTGCGCCAGCATGTCATCGCGGCGCCCGGCAGTTAGCGCCTGCCCGCAGAGTGGGCAAGTTGCGCCGTCGGCACGCGCCAGCTGCGCCAGCCGTTCGTTGATTTCTGTGCCTTCAGACCGCAACGCCGCTTGCTGCGCCAGCAAACCGGAACGCTCTTCGCGAAGTGACTGCACAGTCGCATTGGCTTGGTCGCGTTGCGCCGCCAAGCTCTCCAGCGCGCCCAGCTGCGTCTGCAAGTCGGCAATATCCAGCTCGGCGGCAGCGGAGAAAATGTCTTGCAAAGCACGGATTCGCTCGCGGATGACATCGGCATCGCGTTCAAGCGCCGCGGCCTGCCCGGCCAGTTCTCGCTCCAGTTGATGGCAGCGCCTTTCCAATTCTTGCCGTTGAGCCAGCTGCTCGGCGATTGCGCTTTGGTTGCTGCGCGCCTCTTGCAGCTCCGCATAGCCGGCTTGAATGGCATCGCTCTGGGCGATGATCTGCTGGTAGCCCTCGATTTTTTCGTTCTGGCGGATGATCTCGCTATCCACAGCGCTACTATCGGACTGGCGGTCGGCGATCCGCGTTTCCAGTTCGCGCAGATTTTCGTTTTCGCGGCGCAGCACCCGGCTTGAATTCGCCACATTGTCATAGGCGGCGCTGATCTGGTCCAGCTTGGCTAAGGCAGCATCCAGCGCATCCTGGGCGGATTCAAGCTCAGCTTGCAATCGGGGAGCTTTCTCGATTTCGGCATTGATGCGACGCAACTCTTGTTGCATCAGATCGACCTCGGCGGCATTGGCAGACAAGCGCGTTTTGGCTTCGGTTTCATAATTCGCCCACTGGTCCAGACCGAGGATTTCCGACAAGATGCGTTTGCGTTCGGCGGCGGTCTTCAGCGTGAAAGCATCGGCGCGTCCCTGCTGCAAGAAAGCCGAATGCACAAAAGTCTCATAATCCAGGCGCAAGGTCGCATTGATCTTGGCTTGTGTGCGCCGCATGCTGTTTTCGTTGATAGAGCGCGGTCCCAAATCGCCCATCACCCAAAGATCCAGCGCGCCGCGGCTGCCTGTGCCGGTTCGAGAACGGCGGCGCTGCACCCGATAGCGCAAGCCCTCTTGCTCAAAGTCCAGCGCAACCGACATGTCCGTCTGGCCGAGGTGGATGAGGTCTTCGTCACGCCGCGCCCGCGCCCGCCCCCACAAGGCCCAGGTCATGGCATCCAGCAGGGACGACTTGCCCACGCCGTTGCGCCCGGTCAAACAAGCCAGCCCGATGCCCGCAAAGGAGATCGGCGGCGGCGCTCGATAAGCCAGGAAGTTGCGCAATTCTATTTGAAGCGGCAGCATCCGCACGAGTATACTATAGAGCAGGCAAGAAAGTGTTTTTCGACTGGCTGGCAGCTTCAGCCGCGTTGAAATCTCTCTCCATCCCAATGGGGAGAGATTTATAGGGAGGTTGCTGTGCACGACGCAGCCATTACCGCGCTATATGATGGGCAGTGCAGCTTGTGCTGTGCCTGCTGCCGCTGGCTGCGCGCGTTGGATTGGCGCGATCGCATCACTTTCTCCGACTTGCATCCAATGGAAGCGCAGCCAAAGCAAGCGCTGATGGGCGAGATTCATGTGCTGGTTGGTCCTGAGTGTTTGACGGGCTTTGATGGACTGCGCCGTTTGCTGCGGGAGCTACCCTTGGGGATGCCAGTGTGGCTGCTGCTGCATGTGCCGGGCGCGGCATGGCTGGGCAAGCGCTTGTACCGGCTGGTGGCGCGCAACCGCTATCGCATCGGCGGGGCTGGCTGCGTTTCTGACGATTGCACAATCGGCGCTTCGGCGCGCACAAGGTAACGCCGCGTTAATACCTGCTGCCCCGCATTTATTTTGTCTATCAGCACACCGCCATTGGCTTCGATGATCTTGCGCGAGGCGATGTTGTCGTCATCGCAGGTGATGAGGATATCGCCGATGCCGCGCGCCCTGGCTTCTTCGATACCCAGACGACAGATCAGCCTGCCATATCCGCATCTTCGCAGAGATGGGCGGATGCTGTAGCCGATGTGCCCGCCAAAGCGCCGCAAATCGTCGCTGAGGATATGCCGCAAGTCCAGCTCCCCCGCATAGATGTCGCCGGGCGCGATCAGCCAAAAGAGTGTTGCCGGCGCCATGCCAGCCAGGGGGGCAGTTTCTTTGTCGCGCAGGGTTTGCAAATACTCGTCAAAGTTGGCGCGGAGAAGCTCGGGTTGCCAAAGGTCCCGATGTCCTTCGCGGATGTATTCGTATACGGCGTCGATGTAACTGTCTTTGTAAGCCGCCTCGGGCAAGACGAGGCAAGCGGCTGCTGCGCTCATGTTCGCTTGGGCTGCTCCGCGCGCTGCTCGGCCGCAGTGCTCAGCAAGGCACTCAGGTCTTTGGATTCATCTGCGGTTGCATCGGCTTCGGCGGCGTCTTCGGGGTTGTCTCTGTCTTCCCAGCTGATGATCCAGATGCAGGCGCCAGCAACCAGGATGGTCGCGACAATCAGCGCGATCCATTGCGTGGGCAGGAGACCGACGCTGCGCGCCTCGTGCACCAGCAGCGCCACCATGCCCGCCGCCAGCACGACCCAGGCGCTGAAACGCGGGTGCGCGATCACCCATTGAATTGCTGGAGTTTCTGTCAATTGCCGCATCGCTTCGTACCCCCGCATGCTGGACTGTATTCTAGTCTGGTCGGCTGGCTCTTGCAAGAGACGCCGGGTCAGGTCAATGTGACTTCTTCGGCTTCTTCGCTTTCCTGCTGCACCATGTCGTAGAGCATCTCCGACAAGTAGCTGGTGGCTTTTTCGACATTCATATCGTTGCAAATGACGGCGATTTCGTGGCTGAGCATCTTTAGCAGGTTGGATTTCATCTTCATCTCGACCGAGGTGAGCTTGCCGGTCTGCTCGCGCCAGTACAGGTCACGCAGCGCCCCGGCCATGGCATCGGGCTCGCGCGTGGAGATCTGCTTTTGGATCTGCGCCTGGCGGGTGCGGTAATCGTCCGAAAGCTCCGCTGGCGGCAGGGCAAAGACTTCTCTGAAAATAGACAAGTCTTCTATAGCTGGGCGGATGTTCATGCTGGTGGCCACTTCGATCGGGATCATCACTTCGCCGCGGTCGCCGACCAGCTCGACGATATGGTAACTGCGCGTCTTGCCCTTGAAAGTCATCTTCTTATTGCCGACGATGGTTCCCGCACCATAACGGGGATGGACGATTTGGTCGCCTCGTGTATACATTAGGTGTCTCCGCAGATTATTCTATCAGTTTATACGCAGCAGCCCGCGTTCTTGTTTCTATTTACAGCGCCGCGCGACCCCATGACGCAGATAATCCGCCACGCCATGATGCGCCGCCTGAGCAACATTCAGCCTGGATGGTTTGACAAATTGACGATTCGGCGCGCAGAGCAAACAAATTTCTTCTTTCGATTCGCTTAGCACTATAACACAGGCAAGCGCCGATTGCAACACGCGCGACTGAGGGGAGTGGTGAATCATTGCGACCGCCCCCATCCCCCGGCCCCTTGCCCCCACAAAGAGGGAAGGAGATCGCTTGGGATTACGCGCATTGTAAGTCCCTCCCTCATTTTGGGGGAGGGGGCGTAGGGTGGAGGAAATGAAGAACGTATCAACACTTTCGCCACTCCCGACTCAGCTCGATTGACAATTGCCTCTGTATCCCAAGCGATTTGCCCAGGTACAATCATCGTCCCATAGTTTGTGGATATGCCATGACAAAGCTGACTATCAGCCTCGCCCAGATGCGCATTACATTGGCGCGCGTCGATGACAACCTCGCCACAGCAACAGACACGATCGCGCAGGCAGCCGCGGACGGCGCAGACATCGCTCTGCTGCCCGAGCTGTGGTCGACAGGCTATGACCTGGAAAACGCCGGCGAACATGCGGCGAAATTGGGCGAAGCCATCTTCGCGCAAGTGGCAGAAGCCGCTCGGGAAAATCGCATCGCCATCTACGGCTCGCTACTGGAGCGTCGCGGCGAGCAGGTCATGAATTGCGCGACATTCTATGATGCGGCTGGCGAGCTGCGCGGCGTATACCGCAAGATTCATCTTTTCCGCTTGTTTGACGAGCATCTGTGGCTCTCAGAAGGCGAGTCGCCGGCGCTGCTGCAACAGCCCTGGGGCAAGACTGGCTTGGCGATCTGTTATGATTTGCGTTTTCCAGAGTTGTTTCGGCGTTACGCTGTGGCGCATGGGACGACGCTGATGCTGCTCTGCGCGGAGTGGCCCCTGGCGCGGGTGGCGCATTGGCGGACTCTGTTGCAAGCGCGCGCTATCGAAAACCAGTGCTTTGTGGCCGCGACCAATTCCTGTGGCGAAACCGACGGGACGGTCTTCGGCGGGCACAGCATGATTATCGACCCCTGGGGACAGATCATCGCAGAAGCCGGCGAAGACGAATGCCTGATTACAGCGGAGATCGACCTGGCAGAGGTCCAGCGAGTGCGGCGCGCCATCCCGGTCTTCGAAGACCGCCGCCCCGATGCCTACTTGACTGACTGATTTTATTGAATCAGCAGCTTTCCCCCTGATGCGAGGTCAAGGGGAGCGAAGAAGGTAGCAAGATCCTAATCCAAGCCAATCGAGACGAACTTCTGCTCCATGTATTCATACAAGCCTTCTTGCCCGCCTTCGCGTCCGAAGCCGCTGGTCTTGCTGCCGCCAAAGGGAGCTTCCGCCGTGGCTGGCACCATGTCATTGACACCGATGATGCCGAAATCGAGGCCTTCATAAACGCGCGTGGCTGTTGACAGATCGCGCGTCATCACATATCCCGCCAAGCCATAGGGTGTGGCATTTGCCAGCTGCAGCGCCTCGTCCAGCGTGGTGAATGCGCTGACTGCCATGACCGGCCCGAAGACCTCGTCACAGCCGATCTGCATGTCGCTGGTGACATCGGTGAGCACCGTCGGCTGATAGAAATAGCCGCGTTCCTGGGCAGGTCGTGCGCCACCACAAACCAGCGCAGCCTGTTTGTCTAGCGCGTCAGCCACAAATTGCTCGACCTTGTTGCGCCCGGCTGCGCTGACCATGGGACCGTTGGTCACGTCCGGCTGCATGCCGTCGCCCACTACCAGCTTTTCGGTTTCGGCTTTGACCGCGACCAGAAAGTCTTCCAGCGCCGGCTGCTCGACATAAAAGCGCGTCGGCGAGATGCACACCTGCCCGTTGTTGCGAAACTTCGCCAGCGCGCCTTGTTGAGCCGCCCATTGCATATCGGAATCGGCAAAGACCAGCACTGGCGCGCTGCCGCCCAGCTCCATGCCCAGCTTCTTGATGCCAGCCGCGGCCCCCCGCATGAGAATCTGCCCGACCCGCTGCGAGCCCGTGAAACTGAGTTTGCGTACTCGCGCATCAGCCAACAACGTCGCGCCCATGGCCTGGGGTTCGCCATTGACCAGGTTGACGACGCCGGGCGGCATGCCAGCCTCGACCATGACATTGGCAAGCGCCATGGCGCTCATCGGCGTCAGCTCGCTGGGGCGACCGACGATTGTGCAGCCGGCCGCCAGCGCCCCCGCCCACTTGCGCGCCAGCAGATATGCCGGGAAGTTCCAGGCGGTGATAGTCGCCACGACTCCCAGTGGCTGTGGCAGTGACAGCAGGCGTTTTTCGGCTTTGCGGGCGGGGATCGTGCGGCCATAGGCGCGCTTGCCTTCTTCGGCATACCAGTCAAACAGATCGGCACAAGCGCCCCACTCGCCACGCGCCTCAGCCAACGGTTTTCCGCATTCCGCCGTCATGATGGGCGCAAGCTCGTCAAGGCGGCTGCGCAGGGCATCGGCGGTATCACGCAGGATGCCACCGCGCTCATAAGCCGTCATTCCTTGCCAGCCGGGCAGTGCGCGCCAGGCAGCATCAATGGCGGCTGTGGTATCGGCTGCGCCCCCAAAAGGCACTGTGGCAACCAGCGCTTCCGTGGCGGGATTGACCACCTGCCAGCCTTTGCCACTGAGCGAGTCGCGCCACTCTCCATCTATCAGCATTTTGTATTGCATGGCATTCACTTTCCAATTCGTTGCATAATCGTCAACAGCGTTCCAGCCGAAATTCAGCCTGCGGCATAGCCCAGCTTGGCAGACAGATCGGCCGCCACCTGCCGCACAATCATGCCAAAATCATCGATGCGCTCCAGCGTGACGCGTGCGGCCGGACCGCTGATGCCGATAGCGCCCAGCAGCTTGCCACGATGATCCTGCACCGGCGCGGCTACACAGCGCACGCCATAATTGTACTCTTCATCATCAATGGCATATCCACGCTGGCATATATGTAAAAGCTGCGCTTGCAAAACTGCCTGGTCGGTGATGGTGCGCTGGGTAAAAGGCAGCAGCGCCTCGGGCAATGCGCCATCGCCAAATGCCAGCATGGCTTTGCCCAGGGCGGTGCAGTGCAGGGGCGAGAGCGTGCCGATCTCCGACTCGACGCGCAGGGCGGCGCTGGATTCAGCCTGGTCGATATAAAGCGCCTGTCGCTGCGCCAGGATAGCCAGGTGCGCGCATTCGCCGGTCTCGTCCACCAGCTTGTAGAGATAAGGGCGAGCATGGTCGCGCAGGCTGATGCGGTCGAGCACGCCTTGGCCCAAGGTGAGCAAACGCGGACCAAGTTGATAACGGGCTGTGCCTTCGTCTTGCACGACAAAGCCATAATTGGCGAGGGTATGCAGCAATCGGCTGGCGCTGCTCTTGTCGATCGCCATTTCTTTAGCGACTTCGGTCGTGCCCATGCCGCTGCGGGCTTGTTCCAGCAGGTTGAGGATTTTCAAGCCCCTAGCCAGCGTTTGGATTTCTGCCATGACGAGACACTCACTCTTTTGGCAGCAGGTTTTTCGCGTTGACTGTAGTGCGCTGTCAATTTATTGACAATGATAAAACAATGTTGTATATTTAGCAACAAGCGAAAATTTCAATTCAAGGAGCCGCCTATGGTAGAATCTGCAGGCAAGCCTATTGTCAAAACTGTTGAGAACAAGGAGCGAATGAGATGTTGAGCAAACGGAACCTCTTGGCGGTCATGCTGCTGCTGGCGGGGCTGATGGTCGCGCCGGCGCTCAGTCAAGACGACTTGATGGGCGACTTCACGCTGTCACATTACTTTGGTGGATTCGGTGGCGAATTCATTGAGCAGATCGTCGATGATTTCATCGCGGCGAATCCAGGTCTGATGCACGCCGAAAGCCCGGTCGATCACGAGCAATTCAAGACATCCATCCTGGTGCAGTTGGCCGGTGGCAACCCGCCGGATACCTTCAGCTATTGGGCGGGCGCGCGCATCCAGTTCATTGTCGATGACGGGTTCCTGATGCCGATAGACGACATCTGGGAAGCCAACGATATGGATTCGCAATTCCCACAAGCCGTCATCGATACCGCCGCGACCTACGACATGCACAAGTATGCCCTGCCCTTGACCCTGCACTGGGTGGGCGTCTTCTACAACACAGCGCTCTTTGAGCAAGTCGGCGCGATGACGCCCACAACCTGGGACGAGCTGGTCGATGTCGCCGACAAATTCAAGATGGCGGGCATCCCGGCTTTCGCGCTGGGCTCCAGAGACCGCTGGCCCGCCCAATTCTGGTTCGACATGATCTTGCTGCGCACAGCCGGCAACGACTATCGCCAGGCGCTGATGAGCGGCGAAGCCTCGTATACCGATCCAGAAGTTGTGCGCGCCTTTGGCTTGTGGAAAGAACTGGTCGATGCCGGCTACTTTAATGCCGATGCCAACGCCTATGGCTATATCGATTCCGCCAATATGGTCGCCAACGGCGAAGCAGCCATGACCTTGATGGGCACCTGGATCGGCGGGCACTTCGCCAGCGTAGAGATGACGCCTGCCGAAGACTTCGACTACTTCTCCTTCCCGACCATCGACGCAGACACGCCCCGCGCCTCGCTGGGTCCCATTGATACCTTCGTGGTAGCAGCCGATGCCAACAACGCCGACGCCGCCAAAGCCTTCCTGGTCTATCTGACCAATCCCGATGTGCAATGGGCATTTGCCGAAGGCGCTGGCAACCTGGCGCCGAGCCTGATGGTCGATACCAGCAATTACAACGATGTCGTGGCGCGCATCGCTGGCGAAATCGCCGATAGCGCCGTCTACGCCTTCAACTACGACCTGGCGACGCCGCCGCCTGTCGCAGAAGTTGGCTTGAACAGCTTCTCCGAGTTCATGGCGAATCCAGGCGACTACGAAGCCATGCTCGAGCGCGTCCAAGCCGATGCCCAGGCCGAGTTCATGGCCATGATGGACGGCTAGACAGCCCACATCCTTGCAGCCCCTTCCCACCAAGTTTGAGGGAAGGGGTGCGGCAGGCAGCTGGTCAACCAGGCAAACCATGCCTCCACCGGATGCCAATAGCGCGATCGCAAGATCAATGGCTCATCCGCGCAAATCCAAATCCCTCCCTCATTCTGGGGGAGGCCTGCAGGTTGGCGGAATGCTACGACGCCACAAATGGATCGTGCCCGCCAGTTTCCTGCTGCTGCCGCTGCTGGTCTATTTCACATTCGTCATCCTGCCCACGTTGAACTCGCTCTATTATTCTTTCACCAACTGGGTCGGTTATGGCAGCGACTACAAGTTCATTGGCCTGGCAAACTTCGAAAAAATCTTCAGCGACCGCCTGTTCAGCAATGCCATCCGCAATACCGCTATCTGGCTGGCGCTGGCGATGACCGTGCCGACTCTGCTGGGCTTGGCGCTGGCGCTGGGCTTGCAGGGCAAACGCAGGATTAACACGGTCTACAAGTCGCTTTTTTACCTGCCCATCTGCCTCTCGCCCGTCATCATCGGCATCATCTGGGTCTGGCTCTATAGCCCGAAGCTGGGCATCGTCAATATATTCCTGCGCGCCCTGGGCCTGAATGAACTTGCCACCGCCTGGCTGGCCAATCCCAATACCGCGCTTATTGCCGTTTTTGTCGCCTGGGCTTGGCAACAGACGGGTTTGAATATGGTCATCTTTCTGGCGGGATTGACTTCTGTGCCGGCGCCGCTGGTAGAAGCCGCCAAGGTCGATGGCGCAAACACCTGGCAGACCCTGCGCAAGGTCATCATCCCCATGCTGCGCCCGTCCACGGTGGTCGTGCTGGCGCTGACGGCGATCAACGCGCTCAAGAGCTTCGAGATCATCTGGGTGATGACACGCGGCGGTCCTTTCAACAAGTCAGACACGTTGGCGGTCTTCATGTACAGCGAGTCCTTCCGCAAGTTCAAAATGGGCTATGGCAGTTCGGCAGCCGTCATCCTCTTCGCCATGACGCTCATCATCATCTTCTTATACTTCAAGCAAATTGCCCGCGCCGAGGAACTCTATGATTAGGCCTGAGCCCCCCACCCTCCTCGAAAAGTCGGGGGGAGGCGCAACCCCCCTCAGTCCCCCCGAAAAGTCGGGGGGAGGCGCAACCCCCCTCAGTCCCCCCGAAAAGTCGGGGGGAGGCAAAGCCCCCGCGTGGATTGCGCGAGGCGTCTGGTCGAGGCGGCTGAGCGTCGCGCTGCGCTATGGCGCTTTGACAATCATGCTGGTCTTGTTCATGGCGCCGGTCTATGGCGCGATCGTCACGGCTTTCAAGACGCAGGCTGAGGTCTCGGCGGGTGGCTATTGGACGATTCCGCGCCGCTTCACAATCGACAACTTCGCGCGAGTCATGGACCCAGACGCGGGCAACCTGGGCTTGTACCTGGGCAACTCGCTGCTGCTGACGATTCCCGCCTCGCTGTTATCCATCGGGCTGGGCACACTGGCTGGTTATGGGCTGGGCAAGTATCGTTTTCGGGGCGATGGGCTGCTCTTCGTCTTCATCGTGGCGGGCATGTTCTTGCCGCCGCAGATCGCCTTGATCCCCGTCTTCCGCTTGATGAACGACATCGGCCTCTACGATACGCTGTGGGCGGTCATCATCATTCACACCGCTTTCGGCATCCCCATCTGCACCCTGGTCATGCGCAATTTCTTCCAGGTCGTGCCCAATGCCCTGCGCGAGGCGGCGCTGATCGATGGCGCAAACGAATACAGCATTTTCTTGCGCATCATGCTGCCGCTGACCTTGCCGGCGCTGGCTGTGCTGGCCACCCTGCAATTCACCTGGATCTGGAACGACTTCCTGTGGCCCTTCATCCTCACGCAACGGGCGGAGAGCCGCACCATCATGGTCGGCATCTTGAACCTGACCGGGCAATACACGGTCGACTGGGGCGGACAGGCGGCGGCGAGTTTGATCGGCTCGCTGCCCACGCTGTTCATCTTCATCTTCTTCCAGCGCTACTTCATCAAGGGGCTGACGTTGGGCGCGGTGAAGGGGTGAAGATGTTGACAGCCAAACCGAGAATCCACTACAATGCCTACACGCTGTTGACAGCGCACATGAGGAGCAAGCGATGGCATACGACGCGCGGAAGATCGCCAATTCCTTCAGATTGCCCAAGCGACCATTCCTGAGCGGCGTAGCGGGTCTCGTAGATTTTTCCGGTTCTCAGACACGCTACTATGCAAAGCAGATACTTGACCGTTCTGACGCCGATGCGATGCGTGCTGATTGGGAGGCTGTTGGGGCAAGTCTCTGGTGGGCGATTGGCCAACACGAAAGAAACGACAAAGAGGATTACCTGAGTGGCTGAGGACAAGAATAATGAAACCCGGTCGCCAGTAGATGAAACCGGGCTGCCTCCAACACCAAAGCTGCCGGATGCAATACAAGACCTTCCCGAAGACAAACGCCAAGAAGTAATCCAGTATTTCAGACATATCATTCGTGTCGAGCAAACTACCGGACACATGCCCCCGCCAGGTATGCTGGCTGCATACAGTCCGGAAGTGGAGAGAATCATCGTTGATGAATTCGCCCAGCACGGGCAACATCGACGGACCGCTGAAGTCAAAGTGATAGACGCCTCTATTCAGCGAGAAAGACGCGGGATGTGGTTCGGTTTCGTCTTGGCATTTACATTATTGATCTGTGGTACGGCGATCATCCTATCGGGCTATAGTGCTGAAGGGCTTGGTGTAATCGCCGCCGATGCTGCTGTGTTAGCTGTCGTATATGTCGTCGACCGACGCAGCCGCGAGGGGTAGAATCCGTTTTATCAAGAGGCTGACGCTGGGCGCGGTGAAGGGGTAATCCGCCACAGAGGACACAGAGAGCACAGAGAATTGCTTACATCAAGTCTCGCTGCGCCTTGCCGTCCGTTGCGCCCTGACGCTGTGCCTGCTTGAATGTCCCATGCTGCGGCGGCATATCGACGCCATCCCCGCCCAGCAAATCGCGAATCGACAAGATCTGCAGCTTGCGATATGTCTTGTTCCAAAAATCGGATTCATAGTAGCCAGCCGCCAGCGCCTCTTTGAGCATGGCTTGCGTCGGCAATTCCAGCGTGATGAAGACGCCGATGGCCGCTTTCTCGCGCTCGACCGTGCCTTTCAAGTCGCGGATGTCGCCCGATTTCACCGCCCCCGATTTCACCTGCACGATGACTTTCTTCGGCTTTGGCCTGCCTTTTTCGCTAGGCTCGAAGAAGTTAATCACGCCGTCAATGCCCTTGTCCGCGCCCTTTTTGCCTTTGCGCGAGCCCGCCTGCCCGCCGACCGGCTTCGCCCCCACCAGCGACAGCGCCCACCACTCGAATTGGTAACGCCCTTCGTTGTCAGAATCCTGCGCCAAAGTCCGCGCCGCGTCGACTGTGGTCGGCTCGCCGATGACCTCGTAATCGACGCCCGAAGCCAAACCAAACATATCTTGCAGGCGGTACTTCTGCAGGGCGATGGACAAGTGCGTGATGTCAATGCCAATCCAGCGGCGATTCAGCTTGTGCGCCGCCGCAATCGCCGTGCCACAGCCGCAGAAGGGATCGAGGACGATGTCGCCTTCGTTGCTGCTGGCTAAGATAAACTTCTCTAGCAATGCGAGGGGCTTTTGGGTCTCGAAACCAAGTTTTTCGCCGCGCTGTGAACTGTAGTTGGTGAATCCGATAGGATCGAGGATGATGTTTTGTGGCGCAATGCCGGTATCCGCGTCTTCGTATCGTTTCAGCCCGGGCCACTTGCCTTTTTCTGGATGGTGTATCAAGCCAGCCGCATCCAAAGCCTCCAACCTGTCATGGATTCCTTCTATTGAGCGATAATTGGGAATGAAGTTTTTCTCGATATATTCAGCGTACTTTCCTGTTTTCGGCACAGACCAGCAGCGTCCCATTGCGAATACATCATATCTCCGCCATGGCAATGTACTCGGGCTTCCATAGGTACTGTTATGCAACGGACCCGAAAGATCCGCACTGCGATAACGGCCTCTTTCGTCTCCAGATGGATATGCCGCAGCCAACTGTTCATCAGATTTCGGCGTGGCAATGTCATGACCATTCCATATCGGATTGTCGCCCTTCGCGTAATAAAGAATGTGGTCTTGAATACGCCCGTAACGCTTTGGGTCATTATGCGCAGTCGCCCGCCGCCAAGTAATATGGTTGCGAAACTGTGTTGGAGAAAATATGGCATCCAGCACGATTTTGAGATAATGGCTCGCGGAATCGTCGCAATGCAGATACAAGCTGCCCGTCGGCTTCAAGACCCGCCGCAACTCCACCAGCCGCGCCGTCATCATCACCAGGTAGGCCATCATCTGGTTGCGGTCGATGAGATTCAGCAGCGCTTCAATGGCAGTCGATACTTTTTCGGGCGCGTTGACGATCAGGTCGTGGTAGGTGTCCTCGGCGGTTTCGCCCCAATGCCAGGTGTCCTCAAATGCGGTGATTTGGGCTTCGCTGTCGGCGCCGCTTTCGGACTTGAAGAGCACATTGTAATTTCGGTTGCTGTTAAAGGGCGGGTCGAGGTAGATGAGGTCGACGCATTCGTCGGGGAAGTATTCGCGGCTGCGCAGGATTTCGAGGTTGTCGCCGTAGAATAGTCGGTTGTTCATGGTTATCCCTCGCGACGCCCCTCACCCCGCCCTTAGCTGCCGCGACAGCAGGCCGCTCACCAGCCGAATCAGCGCATAGGGCAGCAGCACCGGCAACGCCAGCTCCAGCAGCACAATCATCCCCAGCGCCAGGGGCAAACCAGCGCCAGTTTCCAGCACCAAATCCAGTTGCCGCAAATTGAGTTGCTGCAGCATATTGATCAGCAGCAGATAAAAGCCGACCCAAGCTACCGATGCGCTAATGGCGAGGCTGCGGATGGGCAGAAACGCGCCGATGCCCACGCCCACCATGCCGAACATCAGCGGCTCCAGCACCAGACGCAACAGCGAGGTCAGCGACATGGCGATGATCAGCACAAAGGGCAGCCCGCCCGACTCGCGCAGCGGGAAGAGACCGGCGTAGTGCATGATGATCAGTGGCGGGCCAAAGATAGCCGCCCCCTGCACGATCAGAATCAGGTCGTCCATTTTGCGCCAGATCGCCGAAGCCGCCTTGCCCAGAAAGATCTGATCCAGCGACATCGGCGTCGACATCAGCAGCAGCATGGTATTGTTGCGCAGCTCGTCCGCCATCACCGCCGCCGAATTGCCCGCGATCGAGATCAGCGCGCGCACATAAAAGATCGCGCCGACAGGGATAACCAGCACCGAAACCACAATCACGGTGGTCGCCAAGTCGGTCACAAAAGGGACGAACATGCCGATCGCCAGCAGCGCAATCCAAAAGCCGCAGATATAGAAGATCGGCTCGAATTCGGGCGGCAGGGTGCGCCAGTACAAGCCCAGATGCCGGCGCACGATTGGGTTGGTCGCCCGCGCCCAATAGGGCAGGCTCTGCATGGCAGAAGGCTCGCCAGCGAGGGGCTGCGGGCTGCTGCTGCTGCGAGGTGTGGCGTCGGCGGTCATCGTTATGGGGCGAGGTCGATGCCACGGTAGATCTGCGCCAGGCCTAGCGACGCGCCCAGGCTGTCCAGCGACGCCTCTTCGTCCAGGTCAGAAAAAGCGCGCTTTGTCCAGACGCCGTCAATGCGGCTGTGCAGCTCAACGAAGACGCGCTGCTGATCGATGATGAGATAATGCTGCAGGCTGGGGATCTCGCGGTAACGTTGGAGCTTCACGCCGAGATCTTTGTGCGCGGTCGATGGCGACAGCACTTCGACCACAAGCGCGGGATTCAAGAGTGCGGCGCCTCTTCGCGCAATCTGCCCAGCGCCGCGCACGACGCACAAATCGGGGAAAAAATAGGCAGACGGGGCGATATGCACACTGACATTGCTGCTGAATATGGCGTATTCCGCAGCGACAAGTTGGTTATAGAGACCAACAGTAACGTTTGTTTGGATACGACCGTGAAAAAGCGTGACCCCATCCATAAAGAAGAGTTCCCCGTCGATGTATTCAATGCGCTCTTCGACCTTGGCGGCGATGGCCAAGTAGTCTTTGAGCGTGACAAAGTCGCGCGAGGGCGCGGACGGCGTCTTTTCGAGCAGCAAGTCGGTGGACATCGCGAGACCTCTCGGCGCTGGCTGACAGCAAAAGTATACCATGCGTTTGGCTGGACTTTCGCGAAGTCGCTGCCGCGATGAACCTGTGCCGGCGCCAGCCATACCGTGTTACAACTAGAGTGCAATCGCAGCCGAGGCAAGCCATGCGCGTCGCACTTGTCAGCGAAACTTTTCTGCCCAAGGTCGATGGCATCGTCAAGGTCGCTTGCCTGCTGCTGGATCATCTGTCTGCGCGCGGCATAGAAGCCATGGTGATCGCGCCGCGCTATGGCGAAAATCTGCGCTACAACCATGCGTCTGTCCGCAGCCTGCCCAGCATCGCGGTTCCGCTCTATCCAGAAGCGCGTCTCGGCTTTGTCACATCGGGGCTTTTTCGTGACATAGCCGCATTCCAACCCGATATTGCACACCTCTTTCATCCGGTCATGACTGGCATTCCGACTATGGCGATGTTGAAGTGGCTGGGCGTGCAGACTGTGGCATCTTTCCACCTCGACTATGCGCGACTGGCCAGCCAATTCCAGCTGGGCGGGCTGCGCCTCGATGTCATGCGCCCGTTCATCGATCAGTTGACGCGGCGGGTTTTCAACTGGGCAGATCTGCGGCTCGCGCCATCACAGCTCGTGCAGAGGCAGATGCAGGCGCTGGGCATAGGCGATGTTGGCTTGTGGCGGCGCGGGGTTGATGCCGAGGCATTTCATCCCCGTTTCCGTTCGCCAGCCATGCGCGCCGAGATGAGCCAGGGCTGCCCGGACGACACGCTGCTGGTCTATGTGGGTCGCTTGTCCGATGAAAAACAGCTGGAGCACATCCGCCCTGCCCTGCAGCAGCTGCCCAATACCCGTCTGGCGCTGGTGGGCGACGGACCTGCGCGACAGCGGCTGGAACGATTCTACGCCGGTCTGCCTGTAAGCTTCATGGGCTACCTGCGCGGAGACAAGCTGGCCAGCGCTTATGCCAGCGCCGATATCTTTGTCTTCCCCTCGCGGCTGGAGACATTCGGCTTGGTCGTGGTCGAGGCGATGGCAGCTGGCTTGCCCGTCGTGGCGGCGCGGGTGGGTGGCGTGGCCGAAGTCCTGCGCGAAGGTTTCAATGGCTATACATTTGAAAGCGGCGACACCGGCGGGCTGGTGCAGGGCATCCGCGCCATAGCAAGTGACCGCGAGAAAATGCGCTGGATGGGGCGGCAAGCGCGCGCCTATGCCGAAACACAAGCCTGGGACGCAATCATGGACGAACTGATTGCGGAGTACGCGTCGCTGATTGGGAGAGTCACCCACAACAGTAGATGACAACTTGAATATTACATGTGTCCCTCACTATCTTTGGTCGGAATAGACTACAAACCCATTGGCTTTCGCCCATCTTTCAGAGAACCCGACATGCGAAATACGGTTTTTGCTACGATCCATTTTTCGAATTGCCTCTGCCAACACAATGTCAGTCTCCAATTTGTATATTGTCTTTACCCTAATCTGGTTTGCCTCGTAGAAAATTGCTAAGAATATCGCCCTATTTCGCCTAATTCTGTCTAGCGAATCTTGTCGATCATTTTCAGGCGACTTAACCATTCTGTCCAATTGCCCGGTTCCGCCCTCCTTGCAACTCAGATACTCGTACATAGCGCTCGGGTCGTTCGGGTCGCGCGCATCTGGTTGCCGTTTCTCTGGAATGACTTCGTGGCCAAGAATCTCGGCAATGATCATCTCTTTGACAAGACCGGGCTGCAAGAGATTAGGTATGCCCAAAGTTCTGGCAAGGTCAAATGCTTGTTTCACCAGACTAACAACAGGTTGATACGCATCAATCGCCATTAGTCATATCCCAATTGGCAATTGAGCCTCAACATGCTTTAGGCGCGCGTTAGCCTTATTGACAAAATCCGCATTAATCTCGAAGGCTATAAAATCTCGACCGTGTTTTCGGCATACCACGGGGCAAGTTCCAACACCAGAAAACGGGTCAAGCACCAGATCGCCAGGATTTGAGCTCGCCAGTACCAATCGCTCAATTAGCTTTATTGGTTTCTGTATTGTGTTTAGCGCTTCTCGACATACAAGCTCTTTTGACTTATAGGTAAGCTGCTTTATGTCGCCCCAAACATCGCCGGGATTTTTGCCTTTGTCATTGAACTTGGTGTTCGCATACTTGCCATTTTTCACGGATGGTACTCTTTCGCAGCGAAGTCGGTGTTCAAGCTCTACAAGTTGAGCAACCCTTATACTGTCCAAGTTGTAACGACTTGGACGCGAACCCTTAACAAAGTAACAGATGATGTCATAATTATTAGTATAATTCACTCTACCTTGTGCCAATCTGCTCGGCTGATACCAAATGATTTTTGACTTGAGATTCAAATATGGACGATAGTCAACAAAGTCGATGCAATTTGATTTTCCAAAAAGATACAGAGCGCCGCCAGCCTGTAGCTTCATAGAAAATGTTCGAATGAGTTCGAGATTATATTCCTGAATATTTGGAATCTGATCCCATTCATTGCGTGTGACTCCGTAGGGACCGTCACATACAATTAGATCTATTGATTCGTTTTCAACATCATTTATCAAATGAAGTGCATTGCCAATATGTATGACATTTCGTTGTAGAGTCATGTGGCTTCCTGCAACAGTCATCAACGAACAAGTCTATACCACACCCACTGTCATTAGGCAAATTCAAGTGTGCAGAACCCGCCCTGCCGCCGCAACCACCCGCGCGTGCTGCTGTCCGTTGCTGATGATCATGCCCGCATTGGGCAGGGTCTCGCCACGCGAGAAGTCCAGCGCTTCGCCGTCCAGCCCCGTCACCATGCCGCCAGCCGCCTGCACCAGCGCCACGCCAGCTGCATGATCCCAGATCTTGTGCGCATAATCGCTGCCCGGACGCGGCAAGCGCATATACAAATCGGCATCGCCGCAAGCCACCAGCGCATATTTCTCCATGCTGTCCAGCTCGATGATGCGCGCACCGCCCAAACCAGCCAGCTCGCGCGCCTGCCCCATGCGTGATTTGCTGGCATGCGCCCGCTCGTAGCTCTGCACAGCGACGAAATCATCGACATCCCGCCGCGCCGACACAGTCACATGCTGTCCATCGCCGCCAACCAGTGGCGCTCGCCAGGTCTCGTCTGCACGCGTGTAAAAGAGCGCGCCTTCGCCAGCCTTATAACCGGGCGCCGCCAGCATGCCCTCGGCGATTTGACCATCAACCAGCAGCCCACAGGCGATTGCATAGTGCCGCCGCGCCAGAAATCCTTTCGTGCCATCGATGGGGTCGATCACCCAGGTGCGCCGGGATCGCCTGCCCGCGCCGAAATCGAGCCAAGCCAAAAGCTGCGCCTCGCTCACTGCCTCGCCCAGCACATGCCCGAGCAGGTGCAGCACCTGTTCGCGTTTTTGGCTGGATACCAGCTGCTTGAATTGCCCGCCCGATTCCTCGGCGATGACTGCGTCATCGGGGTACTGCTGCTGCAAGGCGCGGCAGATGATCGCCTGCGAGCCATAATCGGCGATTGTCACTGGCTCGCTATGGTCGCCTGCCGTCTTTGTGCTGGCGCTCAGGTAGCGGTCTTGTACCAGCTGGCAGAGCCTGGCGGCATCGCGCAGGGCGGCTCGGATTGCTTGCATGGTTGCCTCACATGTTGCACAGTGCGCAAGCAGCCGATTTTGCCAGACCTGCTGCTGGCAAACAAGTTGTCGAATCAGGGGAGTGGCTAATTTGCTGGATACAGGCGCCCCCGACAGGTCAGGGGGAGGCAAGGGCACACGCGGATTCTGTCGGCAGGTCGGGGATGGGGAAACGCCATATACACGGAATTCGCCACTCCCGGGGCGATTAGCGTGGATTTGGAACACAAGAGATTCTCTGTGCTCTCTGCGTCTCTGTGGTGAATTGACCTTGTGTCAAGCATGACGAAAAAGTTGTATCCAGCAAATTAGCCACTCCCCTTCCATCAAATCTATTGACCAAATCTATTGACACTGTCTGAATATTTTGATAACATGTCTATATGCGTACCTGTAAAAAGGACGCGTCTGTGAAGCCACAACCTTTAGTTTAGTTCACCAGAAGGAGAGAAACTGCAATGAACCATGTACGTCTCACGACACGCTTGTTCCTGATCGTTTTAGCCGCCTGTTTTACCCTGTCGTTGGGGGGGGGGGGTAATCTCCGCGCAGGCCCCAAGCGCCCCGCACAGGCTTGAGCTCAAACTCATAAAGAACAACGGCGGCATCAGAGTTATATGGGAAACGCCCAAAAGAGGCTCGGTTGACGGTTACCAGATCTTGCGAAAAGTCGGTGCTAAGGGAGACTGGGTCATATTGGTGGATGACACCGACAACACCAAAACCCATTATAAAGACACCACCGCCACAACGGCTGGCACAAGATACTACTATCGGGTCAAGGGTCGCAATGGCAGTGACCGTAGTGCTGGGCAAAGGTATCAATCCATAGAGCTTCCCGGCGGAGCAATTCCTGGCAAGCCGAGAGAGCTTACGGCGACGGGTGTATCTAACGGTATCCGGCTCAATTGGAAATACAAAGACAAGGTAAAGACGGACGGTTTCCAGATTCTGCGCCGAACCAAGGGTACCCAATGGAGCGTATTGGTGGCCGACACCAACAACAGAAACACCTATTATACCGATACCACTGCCGTAGCTGGCACAGAGTATGGCTATCGGGTCAAGGCTCGCTACGGCGCGAGTAACATTGGCAAATCTCCACCTGCTGAATGGGCGACGCGCCCAAGCAGCGGCGGCTAGTTGTATAAGCGCCTAGCAGCCAGCTAGCGTTGCTGGCGGACGAATAGCAATTGTCAGAATCGCGTCCCGATGCCGCCAAGGCGTCGGGATTTTTTGTTTTGAAGGAGGCTTCGCGCCGCCTCTCCTCGAAATTGCCAGGCGGCTAATCCTCCAGGTCAATCTCATCAATGCGGTCGCCATCATTTTGATGCGATTGTCCTGTCAGATCCCGGGAGTGGTGAAATTGATGATATTCGGATTTAGCGAAATCTTGTGAATCTACCTCGGCGCCCTCATTACCCTCGGCGCCCTTGATGGTAAAATCTTTGCAGCATCCAGAATAGTCGCATATCTATCATTCACCACTCCCGAATCAGCATACCCTTACCCGCGCCGAGTTTCTCGTGTATACTCCTCTGCCCCCTACCGATGCCACAGGAGAGAACGTTGGCGCAGAAGAGCGAATTCGCGATCGAAGGCTTGCGGGAATACAACCGCAAAACGGCCGTGCGCTGGATCATCTCGCACTGCTTTGAGCACAAGTCGTATTTCTTGATCGGCTTGGTGGGCTTCGCCTTGACCTATATCTCCTTTTCAGGGGCGCGGGTGATGTTTGGCCGCGGCGCAGAGCTGATCATCGAAGGCGGTGACGCCCAGGCGGTGATCGCCGTGAGCCTGGCTGTGCTCATTTTATCGGTGGCCGACGGGCTATTCTCGCTGATGGGATCGATGGCGATGGTCATCTTGTCGACGCGGGTCGAGCGAGATGCGCGCCACGAGCTTTATACCAGCTTGCTGGGCAAGAGCCAGACCTTCCATGACCAACAGCGGGTGGGCGATATCATGGCGCGCGCCACCGATGATGTGCGCCAACTCAATTTTGTCATCCACCCAGGCATCATGTTCATCTTTGATATGGTGCTGGGTTACGCGGTGCCGATGATTTACATTGCGGCGATCAACCTGGAATTGCTGCTGGTGCCGATCATTTTTGTCATCGCCTATATCATCGTGGTGCGCCGCTATATGCGCCGGCTGCAGCCGGTGATGATGCAGCAGCGCCAGCAATACGGCACCCTCAGCGCGCGCCTGGAAGAGACCATCAGCGGCATTGAGATCGTCAAAGTGGCGGCGCAGGAGGTCGAAGAGCGCAAGAAGTTCAAACGCAACGCCTGGAAGTTCCGCGACTTCTTTGTGCAGCAGGGCAAGATAGAAGCAGCTTATCTGCCCTTGTTGATGTTTGGCATCTCCTTTGGCTTCTTCTTCCTGCACTGCCTGAATTTGTACGATCGCGGCATCCTCAGCATTGGCGAAATCATCGCTGTCGCCGGCTTGATGCAAGTGCTGTCGTTTCCGGTCTTCATCTCGCTCTTTTCGATCAGCATGATTCAGCTGGGCATCGCCGGCGCGCGCCGCATCCTCGAGCTGATTGAGCAGCGCTCGGACATTGATGAGAATCTGGCGGGGCACAAAGCCGCGGTGGATGGCGCGATCAAGTTCGACAATATCACATTCAAGTTCCATGGCAAGACGGTCTTGGAGGATGTGTCCTTCCGCGTCGAGCCGGGGCAGACTGTCGCCATCGTAGGGCAGACTGGCAGTGGCAAAACGACATTGACGCAGTTGGTTGGGCGCACTTACGATGTCGATGCCGGGCGCGTGTTGATTGATGACGTGGATGTGCGCGACTGGAACCTCGACCAGCTGCGCTCGCAGATGGGCAGGATCGAGCAAGATGTCTTCCTGTTTTCGCGCTCCGTGGCAGAAAATATCGCCTTTGGCGTGCAGGATGCCTCACAAGAACAGATCGAAGCCGCCGCCAAAGAAGCCCAGGCGCACGACTTCATCATGTCGTTTAACGAAGGCTACGCTAGCGAGATCGGCGAGCGCGGCGTGATGCTCTCTGGCGGGCAGCGACAACGTCTGGCATTGGCGCGCGCATTTTTGCGTCAGCCCCGCATCTTGATCCTGGACGACTCCACCAGCGCGATCGACAGCGCCACCGAAGACGAAATCCAGAAAGCCATGCGCCGTGCCCAAGAGGGCCGAACCACCATCCTGATCACGCATCGTCTGTCGCAGATCCGCTGGGCAGACCGCATCATCGTGCTGGAAAACGGACGGGTCATCGCCAATGGCAGGCACGAAGAGCTACTGGGCAGCTCGCCCCACTATCGGCGCATATTCGCCCGCTACGACGCGCCTCAGCTGGCGCCTGCACTCGCCTGATGGACGATCACCCGACAAATCGCAAGCCCGCGGCAGAAATGAGAGGAGCGACATGGGCTTCATAATGGATGGGCTGGACGCCGAAGACTACGACCGCCAATACACCGATTGGGCGCTGGTCAAACGGATCCTCAGCTACTTTCGACCGCAAGGCTGGAAGATGCTGGTGGTCGCCGCTGTCGTCTTCCTCAGCTCGGTGATGGACTTGATCCTGCCGGTGGTCGTTTCGCAAGCGCTGGACCAGTTGCAGTTCACGCCCGAGACATTCGACCCGGTCGGAGCGGCGATCATCCTGGGCATAGCAGCCAGCGCCGGCTGGGTCGCCAACATGATCCGCCAATGGCTTTCGGCGGAGGCGGTGGGCGATGTCACCTTTGATATGCGTGAAGACGCCTTCAACGCGGTGACCGAGCGCGATATGTCTTTTTATGACCAATTCGCCACCGGCAAGGTGGTCAGCCGCGTGCTTTCCGACACGCAGGCTTTCAGCGAGACCGTGCGCCTGAGCATCAACCTGATGAGCCGCTTGCTGCTGGTCCTGCTGCTGATCATCTATTTGTTCACTGTCAATGTGAACATGACGATTGTGTTGATGACCATCATGCCCTTCATTATCTATACCGCGCTGAAGTTCCGCAAGGTGGCGCGCCGCACTGTGACCAACTCGCGCCGGCAGCTGGCCACAGTCAACGCGCACATCCAGGAATCGATCAGTGGCATCGCGGTGGCAAAAGCCTTCCGCCGTGAGCAGATGATTTATGACGAATTCAAGGCGGTCAATCAAGAATCGTATGAGGTCGAAAAGATCAATGGCTTCGTCTTCGGCAGCATATTCCCGATCCTGGCGACCATTGCCGGTGTGGGTGTGGCGGCGGTGGTCTGGTTCGGCATCAACTTGGCACAGGAAGGTGTGCTGACGGCTGGCGAGTGGTTCTTGTTCATTCAGGGCATGGGCATGGTCTGGTTTCCGCTGACGAGCATTTCGTCATTTTGGAGCCAATTTCAGCTGGGGCTGGCGGCTGGCGAGCGCGTCTTTGCCTTGCTGGATGCCGAGGCGCTGGTCAAGCAGAAAGCGGATGAGCGCGTGCATGCCTTGCAGGGCGAAATCGAATTTGCTTCGATGGATTTCCAGTACAACCAGGGCGAGCCGGTCTTGCGCGATTTCAACCTGCGCATCGAGCCTGGCGAGACCCTGGCGCTGGTCGGGCATACGGGCAGCGGCAAGTCCAGCATCGCCAAGCTGATCAACCGCTTCTATGAGTATCAGCAGGGCGACCTGTTCATAGACGGGCGCGATATCCGCTACTTCAACCTGTCCAGTTACCGCGCGCAGCTGGGCGTAGTCACCCAGACGCCTTTCCTCTTTGATGGCAGCGTCATGGACAATATTCGCTATGGCAAGCCCGAGGCCACCGACGAGCAAGTGGTGCGTGCCGCCAACATGGTGGGCCGCGGCGACTGGTTGGTCAGCCTGCAGGATGGTTTGCAGACCCAGGCGGGCGAGCGCGGCGGCAACCTGTCCATGGGTCAGCGGCAGCTGGTGGCGATCGCGCGCGTGCTGCTGCAAGACCCGGCCATCTTCATCCTGGACGAAGCCACAGCCAGCGTCGACCCATTGACCGAAACCTTGATCCAGGAAGGCTTGGATACCTTGTTGGGCGACCGCACATCCATTGTCATCGCCCATCGCCTGTCGACCATCCAGCATGCCGACCGCATCATCGTGCTCGATCACGGCAAAATAATCGAATCGGGCACGCACGACCAACTGATGACAGACGGCGGGCATTACGCCACGCTCTACGATTCCTATTTCCGGCATCAGAGTCTGGAATACATTGAGCGCCTGGCCAGCTAGCGGCAATTGAAATCAAAAGCGTCAAACGCTATACTTACTGTCGTATGCTTGTAGAGGGGCACGGCGATGATAGAGATTCTGATGCCCGGCATCACCAGAACCGAGGGGGTATGCGGTGGGCGACCCTGCATCGCGGGCACACGCCTGCGCGTAACTGACATCGTTACGGCTGTTCAACTCGAATACAGCCTCTGTGAAATCGCGGAAGATTTTGAGATAAGCCTGGAACAGGTTGACGCCGCCCTTGGTTATTACAAGCGCAACAAAGCGGCGATAGACGTGGATATCAAACGGCAAGACGAAACGTTCGAGAGGCTGTCGAAAATCGGCTATGGAAGACCGCGAGCTGCGATTCTGCCTCGATGAGCAATTGCCTGTCGCTATCGCCGAGCAGCTAATCCGAAGGGATATAGACACTGTAACAGTTCAAGATTTGAGGCTTAAGGGTCGATCTGGCGCCCAGCAATTGCGCTTGGCGAATGACATGGGACGAGTTTTATGCACATTGGATGACGATTATTTTGATCTAGTTAAGAATGGTGCTGCTCACTCAGGCATCGTCTTTGGGTCGCGCAAAGACCGCAGAGCGCTAGGAACATGGGTTCGGTTCCTCATATGGATGCACGAAACATATACACCTGGCGAGATGAGAAATCATATTGAGTATCTTCGCATCGTCTTAAAGCGGCAATTGATTAACTCTGACAAGATAGCAAGGATATGGCATGCCACTGCAAACCCTGACTGACGCCACATTTGCCCGGCGAACGCGCCGCGTGCCCGCGCTCATCCTGCTCTCCAGCGGTGGCGACAAATTGCGCAGCGACTTCAAAACCGCCTTTGTCAAAGCCGCGGACGAAGAAGAGGGCATCCTCTTTGCCCAGGTCGACCCCGCCAGCAATCCGCAACTATGCGCGCGCTTTGCCTATCAAAACAAGGCGCTGCTGATCGGCTCGTATCGTGGCGAGGCGCTGCTGCGGCGTTCGCGCCCTTGGTCCAGCGACCTGCCAGATTTCATCCAGCAGTTGCACGATGCGCGCGAAGCCGATGAACCGCCCGCAAAGCCCGTCAAGACTGCCAAACCCAAACGCAAGGTCCTCAGCAAGCCAATGGATGTGAGCGAGGCCACGTTCGAGAAAGAAGCCATCGCCGCCTCGCAGGATCTGCCGGTGCTGGTGGATTTCTGGGCGGAGTGGTGCGGTCCCTGCCGACAAGTCGCGCCTATCCTGGAGAAGCTGGCGGCCGAATTCGCCGGGCAGATCCGCGTTGTCAAGGTCGATACCGATGCCAACCCCGGGCTGAGCCAGGCTTTCCAGATCCGCAGCATCCCGACCATCGCCATGTTCAAGGCGGGGCAGTTGATCTTCATGCAGCCCGGCGCCCTGCCCGAAGCATCTTTCCGCGACTTGATCAAACAAGCCATCTCGCTCGAGGTGCCGGCGGACGCGGCGGCGAGCGCCTGATCCGCGCGCTGGGCCAATGCCGCATTGACGCGGGACCGCTAGCCCTGAAAAACTGTATCTGACCAAGTTTCCGGCGGGAAGAAATATTCGCCCGTTTCGATGTTCTGGATAAGCCAGTATTCAGTGAAAGGCACATCGTTGCTAACTAGCTGCAACACAATCTTGTTGCCCGCAGGATTGCTTGTCACTGCATCCCAACGCCAGTGTTCTCGATCGAAATCGATGTCTATCTCAATGGGCGGGGCTTCAATTACGCTCCGCGTTTCATTGTACAAGCGTAATTCAGACAAATGAGGGCGCGGCTCCTCGGCGGCGCCGGTTACAAGATCATATGCCGCCGCCTCGTCGTTCAAACGCACTACCCCGTTATTGAGCATCAACCCGCGAGTATAAAAGTGTACTTGCGTCGCCGATTTATTCAGACGCACCAGGTTGGTGTCATTGTATCCGCCTTCGAGCTTGTCTTCTTTCAGTCGGTAAGGATGCCGGATTTCTAGCAGTCGCTGGCCAAACGTACGCGACTCGATATCGACATCCCAAACAGAGACGACAAACTCGCATTCGTTGACGACACACCGTTCCCAGTCTCGATATGATTCGCGATGCTGCTCGACGATCGCCACCCGAACCACCGCGAGGCGCTGGCTTCTCTCGTGATACAGCATGTCATAAGGCTTCGCTCCGCTGAACTCCATGCGCGCCAGCCGCATGCCGAAGCGCTCGGATTCGCGGTCGAGATCCCAAAGTTCAACCGAATCAGTTCGCGAGATCGCCAGCAGGTCATGTGCATTGGGCCAGATAGGATCGCTTGCTTCCCCCGCCGCCTCGGACTGCCACAGGATTTCTCCAAATGTCGACGACGATAGATCGGCGTCAATGAGTGTGAAAAACATCTCGCACCCGCCGCAAGGCCTCCGCCAGTTTGTGTGCCAGCCGGTGTGCAGACGGAGGAGAACTTCGTCATTGGTTTTGTTCCAGCGACCCGTCTCCCAAGTGACGAGTTCTCCGAAATCGATACTGGCCAACTCCCGCCCGAAAGTAGATGAGTCGGGGTCGATATCAGTGAAGGACATCGAATTGTCATACCAACTTGCGATCAATGCGCCCGCATGCACAATCTCGTGCAGCTTATTATTGGTGTACCAACCGAAGTACTCTTTTGTCCCCCACAGGTATGAATAGACTTCTTCACGGGTATCTACATCCCAGACATGCTGGAAAATGAGATCGCCTCGAACAAATGCCTGAGTCAATATGTGTCGGCCATCGTCGGACCAGTCAACATTGCGCAAGCCATCCAGATTGTTCCTCGCAATCAACTCGCCGCCGGGCAATGCCCGGTCAAGCTCGCTGTGATCCAGTTCAAATGCGAGCGAGCCATCGCGGTCGCGCCAGATACGCGCGGCGGGACCTTCGCCCCAGGTCGCGATGGTTTTGCTGTCCGGGCTCCAGCGGGCGAGCCGCATACCCTCGTGGTCGGGCCAATAGATCTCTTCTTGCCCCGATGAAAACGAAATGCCGAGCAAGAACAACAAGACGGTCAGAAATCTGTTCATCGTAATTCCTTAGCCGATTGCGCTGCCGGTTAAGAGCGCCAGGCTGTGCTGGTCATGCGGCGGACGGAACATATTGGGCGGATGCCGGTCGCGCCCATCCAGCGCGCCGATGTACGTTTGCGTGGTCTGCAAGCTGGCATGCCCCAGGTTTTGGCGAATGCGCTCCAGATCCATGCCAAAATCGTAGGCGTTGCGCGCATAGGTGCGGCGCAAATCGTGCGGCTTGACCAGGCGCAGCGCCCCGTCCATGCTGATTGGATAGTTGTTCATGATGTCATTGACGGTCCATGCGCCGATGCCTTTCGCGCCGATCGACCGGTTGCCCTTGAGAATCCTGCGGAAAACGGGTCCCGCTTTGATCTGCGCCGCTTGCAGCCAGGCTTCCATATACATGAGGCACCAATTCAGCGGTCCATATGGTATCAATCGCTGCTTGCCGCCCTTGCCCTCGCGCACGCGCAGCGACAATTCGCCGCCCAGCTGCTGGCGCAGGTCATCAACATGCAAGGCCGCCGCTTCGGCCGCGCGGATGCCCGTGCAGACCATCAAGGTCATCAGCGCCGTATCTCGCAAGCCACGCAGGCTGCTGATACCTGGCGCACCTAGCAGAGCGTTGACCTGATAAGGCTTCAAACGCAGATGCTCGCTGTCGGCGCGGTCTTGCATCTCGACCACTTTGATGGGCGCGGCTGTCGGGTGCAGGTCGTTGGCCAGACGCACAAAAAATTCGTCCACCAGCGCCCGCTGTTCGGCTTCGCTGGCGTATGGATTGGCGAGCTCGTACAGGCGGTCGCGGATTTCGTTGCTGCGCGTCAGTTCTTTGTAGCGGCCGCGGATGGTGGCCAGGTGCGCCAGCGCAGTCTGTGGCGAGAGCGTAGCTGCCTTGACCTGGTTTCGATTGTTCCTGCGTGTGCGCTCGTACAGCAGATAATCGCGATAAGCGCGCAGATCGGGCTGATACCAGTGACGTTCGGCGCGCGTCAGCCAGTCGATGAAGAAACCCAGTCGCGATTTCTGGTCTTTGCTCGGCGCAGACGGCATTAACACGGCGCTGTTTTCGCGATGCAGCCGCGCCTGTCGTTGCGACAAGTCGGCGTGTTGGGTGGCATCGGCTAGCGTCATGCCGCACAGTATAACGCAGCAGAAATATGACTTGGTAGGTCATGTGATAAGTCACAACTGGGACAGAGAGGATGATGGTGGAGCGAGCCATTGGGTCGCCCATCTGCGCTTGCCGAGACAGTTTTTTCACCCCTACAGCAATGCCACAGGCGGGTTTATAATCGGCAGCATTCCCAGGTGACCAACAAGGCGAGCCCCCATGAGCGATGCGGCAGAAATCGGACTGGAGCAGTTTGGCGAGCTGGCGCGCAGCATCGAGGCCGAGGTCGGCAAGGTCATTGTCGGGCAGCGCGATGTCTTGCGCAGCACATTGATCTGCGTACTGGCTGGCAGACATGCCTTGCTCGAAGGCGTGCCGGGCTTGGGCAAGACCATGCTCATCCGCACCCTGGGCGATGTGCTCGATCTGCAATTTGCGCGCATCCAATTCACGCCCGACCTGATGCCCGCCGATATTGTCGGCACAGACATCCTGGAAGAGACCGAAGATGGCCGGCGCCAGTTTCGCTTTCAGTCTGGTCCCATTTTCGCCAACCTCGTGCTGGCGGATGAAATCAACCGCGCCACGCCCAAGACGCAGTCCGCCATGCTCGAAGCCATGCAAGAGAAGACGGTCACCGTCGCCGGACGCCGCTATGACCTGGACGCGCCTTTCTTTGTGCTGGCCACCCAAAATCCGCTGGAGATGGAAGGCACTTATCCCTTGCCCGAAGCCCAGCTGGACCGCTTCTTGTTTAAGGTGAATGTGCAATTTCCCGATGTGCACGATCTCGTCAACATCCTGGAGCGCACGACAGGCGTGCAGCCGCCGCAAGCCAGCAAGATCGCCGATGGAGCGCAGGTGCTGGGCATGGGCAAGCTGGCCTTGAGCACGCCGATCGCCAGCCATGTCAGCGCCTATGTGGCTCGCCTGGTGGTGGCCACGCATCCCGAGCAAGCCGCTGGCGACTCGCTCATCAAGCGCTATGCCCGTTATGGCGCGAGCCCACGCGGAGCGCAGGCGCTCATCATCGGCGCGAAGATCAACGCGCTGCTGGACGGGCGCAGCAATGTCGCTTTTGACGATGTCGCGGCCATCGCACATGCCTCTCTGCGCCACCGCATCCTGCTCAACTTCGATGCCCAGGCCGATGGCATCAGCGCTGATGACCTCATTGATGATGCGCTGAAAAATGTGCCCAGAGTGGTGTGAGCGGCTTGCCTGCCTGGATTACCAGCCAGAGAGTGGGCTGCAACAAACTCTCATCAACCATCAACGCTGGCCCAGCAGGTCGCGCAGGCGGGCAGGTTTGCGACACATTCCATTACCGATTCGATAAAAGCCTCCAGTGCCCTTTTTGAATCCGCCTTTGTTAGACCCGTCTTCGCAGATAGGGAATCCACCATCTCAGACTTGTTCATGGCAATTCTCCTCAACTCAATGTGCTTTGGCAGCAGGCAACTGCTTCGCTAGCCTGGTATCACGCCCGATTTGCAAGGGACACAAAAAAAAACAACAGCCTGTCGATGCATGACGAGCAGGCTGTTGTAGTGGATCTGTTTGTCAGCGGGATCACATTGCGGTGTCATCCCGAAAGTTTGGAACGGAATTAATTTACTGCTTTGGACAAGCTGGCGCCCGGCTTGAACCTGATGACATTCTTGGCGGCGATCTGAATGCTTTCGCCAGTGCTGGGATTTCTGCCAGCCCGCGCGCTGCGAGCATTGACCGACCAGGTGCCAAAACCGACCAACTGCACACGATCGCCACCGACCAGCGCTTCTTCGACCGACTCGAGCATTGCCGCCAGGGCCGCACCCGACTGCTTCTTGTCCAGACCTGACTTTGCGGCGATCGTGTCAATCAATTCTGCTTTGTTCATTGCTTCACTCCTTACAAGCTCAGTTTCGGCAGCTAGTATAACAACTTTCGACAAACTTGCAGAGAGAATGTGGGGAAATTCTCAGCGGGCGGATTGTGCCAGGAAAACTTCGACCTCGTCCAGCCTTGGCAAGGCGCGGCGACCGCCCAGCGCGCGGCAATTCAATGCGCCGACAGCGGCAGCGAACTCCGCCATGCGCGGCACATCCCAGCCCTGCAGCAGCGCGTACAGGAATGCCCCGTGATAGGCATCGCCCGCGCCAGTCGTATCGACCACATCCACCGCAAAAGCGGGGAATGCTCGCGTCTGCCCGCTCCAGCTCGCCACTGCGCCGCGTTCTCCCAGGGTGACGACTGCGACCTCCGCGCCTTGCTGGCAGAGACGCTCGGCGACCGCGCTGACAGGCTGCCCGGGCATCCAGGCGCGCGCCCAGGCTTCGGGCACGATGGGCACAGTGACATGTTCCAGCAGCGGCACAATCTCCGCGTAGGGACGAGACGGATCGAGCAGGACATGCAGGCCCGCTTCCCGCGCCCACTTCGCCGCTTGCAGGGTTGCCTCGTTGATGTTGTCGACGAAAAGCGCGCGAGCGGCGCCGATGTCTTCGCGCTGCAATTCCTGCGCTTGCAATGGCTTGCCTGTGGGCAGGCGCGTCATGATGCTGCGGTCGCCGGACGGCTCATCCACGACGATCACCGATACATGCGATTCGCCCCCCGCCTCGACCAGCAACTGCGATACATCAATGCCTTCGTCAATCAGCGCGCCGCGGATATAGTCGCCGGCATCATCATCGCCGATGCGCGTGATGAGCTTGGCAGTCGCGCCCAGCCGAGCGGCGGCGATCAAAGCGATAGAAGCCAGCCCGCCCAGCTCCCGCGCGAAGTGTAACGCGCGCATATTTTCGTTGCGGTGCGGCAGACGCGGCACGATCACCAGGTAATCGACCGTGCAGACGCCAATGCCGATGATGTCCGGCGCATCGTTCCTTGGCTCGCCCAGTTTGGTTCTCCTCGCCTTCATGCGGACCACGCCTGCACAAGACAGCATTGTAGCGCAAGCACAGCATCGTCCGCCCGCAAATGGGACGCCGAAGGGATATATCTGCGCGCCTTTCTCTGTGCTCTTTGCGCATTCTGTCGTTACAATACAGACATTCATACACCAACCAGGAGACCACACCATGCAATCACGCGCCGAAAGCATCGCTGCCATCCGCGCTCTGCCCGCCCAGTTGCGCGAAATAGTCGCTGGATTGTCCGACGAGCAACTGACCACCGCCTACAACGCGCCAGAATGGACGATCGCCCAGAATATCCACCACCTGGCCGACACGCACATGGTCTGCATCCGTCGCTTCAAGCTGATCTTGACCAGCCCCAGCTTCCAGTTCACCAGCTACGATGTCAACGCCATCGCCGAAATGCCCGATGCCAAAGATGCTGATATCGAACATTCGCTGTGCATCCTCGATGGTCTGCAAGCGCGCTGGGGGATTCTGCTGGAAAGCCTGAGCGATGACGAATGGGCGAAAGTCGGCCGCGCAGCCAGCCCCGACCGCCCAGACTACAACCTGGACGACCTGGCGCGCCTCTATGCCGGGCATGGAATCAATCACCTGCAGCAGATCCAGGATGTGCTGGACAAAATGCCCGCATGAGCGCAAGCAGCTTCGTCATAACAACGCCGCCGCAATTTGACTTTCGGCAGACTGTGCCCAGTCACGGCTGGATTATGCTCGCGCCATTCCAGTGGGGCGCGGCCAGTGGCTGGCTGCGCTATGTCTACGAGAGCGCGGCGGGTGATGTGCTGCGGCTGTCCATGACGGCGGTGAGCGGCGGCCTTCAAGTGCATACGCCCGATGTCCCAGAAATAGACAGCGCTTTGCGCGCCGAATTGACGACCGCAGTCAAAAGAATGCTCAATATGGCATGGGATCTGCGTCCCTTCTACGCCGCCATGCGCAAGCACAACGGATATGCCTGGTTGAAAACGGAGCGCCAGGGACGCCTGCTCATCTCGCCAAGTCTGTGGGAAGACCTGGCGAAGGTGCTGCTGACCACCAACTGCAGTTGGGCGAATACTGTAGCCTGGAGCGGGCGACTGTGTCAGCTGGGCGCGCCTCACCCGACCAGCAAAGGCACAAGCGCCTTCCCCACGCCACAGCATATCGCCCAGATGGAATTCGCTGAGCTGGCGGATGCGCTGCGGGCCGGCTATCGCAATGCCTACCTGCACGAATTGGCGAAAACGATAGCGAATGGCGAGGTGGATCTGTCTGCCTGGCTGGAGCTGGATAGCGACGCCTTCTGCGCGGCTGTCAAGTCGCTGAAGGGATTTGGCGATTATGCCGCGCGCACGCTCGCCTGCATGTATGGGCACTTTGACCAGATCGCCGTGGACAGCAGCGTCCGCGCCATGTACGCCACCTTGCACAAGCATGGCGAAAAAGCGGATGCAAAAGAAATAACCACCCACTATCGGCGCTTCGGCGAATGGAGCGGGCTTGTGCTCTGGCTAGACAACAAGCGCTATTGGTCCGCCCGCGATTGACTTATCCCGCCGCCAGAAAAGCAGCCGCATCTGCCTTCAGCTTCGCCAGCGAGGCTTCGTGCAGGTACATCATGTGCCCGGCTTCATATTCGGCGATGGTGACATTGTCGCGCAGATCGCTGTCCAAGCCCATGTGCGCCAGCGAATAATAGGCAGCCTGGAATGGGGTGGCCAGGTCATAATAGCCTTGCGCCACCAACACGCGCATGAAGGGATTCTTGGCGAAGGCGGCGCGCAGTCCTTCGCTGGTATCGGGGAATTCGCCGCCCGCGTACTGCCAATTCTCATTGACGCGGAAGCTCAAAATCTCGTAATTCAAGTCGCTTTCGTAGCCCAGCTGCTGGCGGATGTATTGGTTGAAGACGGCGTTGTAGGGCGGGACGATGGCGTGCATGGATGGGTCGAAGTCGAAGCTCTGCCCCTCTGCCGAGGCCATGATGCCGACAAAGCGCGAATCCAGCCGCCCGACTGCCCGCTTGTCATCGCGCAGCAGCTCTTTGCAAAAGCTCATGATGTTGATGCGCAAGTCGGCGCCCAATACAAAGCGAGTCGACAAGCCGGTGTATTGCGAAAGCCGCTCTGCCACCGCCAGGCGCTCATCATCGGTCAAGCGGTCGCCCTTTGCCAGCGCGATTGTGTAGTCGCCTTCTGCCCAGTCCGCCACTTCTTGCAGCAAAGGCCGCAATTCTCGCGCATTAAGCTCAGCGGACAGCGCGCCGTGATAATGGGCAGAGGCGCAATAGCTGGGCACATAGAGCGCATAGGGCAGGTCGTTGCCTTTGGTGAAGCGCAGGGTCTGAAAGTTCATCACGGTGGAGAGCAGGACGATGCCGTTGAAGGCGATGCCACGGTCGATCAAGTGGCCTGCCAAGCCCGCCGCGCGCGTCGTGCCATAGCTCTCGCCAGCCAGATACAGCGGCGATGTCCAGCGTTTCTTGCGCGACAGATACAGGCGGATGAACTCGCCCACCGCTTCCAGATCGGCTTCCAGTCCCCAATACTTCTTGTTGTCGTCTGGGTCAGCCGCGCGAGAATAGCCGGTGCCGACCGGGTCGATGAAGACCAAGTCGCCCAGATCGAGCCAGGTATGCGCGTTGTCGATGAGCTTGTAGGGTGGCGGCGGCATGAATCCTTCTGCGCCCATGTCGACGCGTTTGGGTCCCAGCGCGCCCATGTGCAGCCAGATTGACGCCGAGCCAGGGCCGCCATTGAAGACGAAGATCAAAGGGCGGTCGGCGCTGTCGGCAGCATCAAGCGAATAGGCAGTGTAGAAGATCTGCGCGGCGATCTCGCCCTGTTCGTCTTTGAGCGGCAGCATGCCCGCCGTCGCGCTGTAGGCAAGCTCGCCGCCAGGCAGCGAGATTCTGTGCGCAGTCGTGATGGGCGGCTGCTCGGTGATGGCGGTTTTGTCAGTCTTTGTGGTGTCGGTCATGGTTCTTGCTCGCAGAATATGGCCAATTCGGATGCGTAGATTTAACCACAGAGGGCTCAGGTGGCACAGAGGAAATGACGGCGCGAATAAGGAGGCTAACTGGCCCGCAACCGGGCTGCGCTGATGAAATGAGTTTTTGAATCGCAGCCGATCTGCGCTACACTGAGAACAGGCGAAAGCTGGAGGGGGCAAATGTTGTTCGGCAGCGATATCTCTTGGGAATTCGTGCTTACGATTGCCGCGATCATAGGTTCGGTACTGCGCATCCAGTATCATTTCAGCAAGCAACTTGCTGAACAGCGCAAGGAGATGAAGGCAGACAACGAGATGCTGCGCATGGAATTCAAAGCTGACAACGCCGCGCTGCGGGAGGAGATGAACGCCCATAATGCGGAGCTGCGCCGTGAAATCAACGATTCGCGCGCGGAATACCGCTCCGAAAACGCCGCAATTCGCGCGGACCTGCGTCGTATAGAAGACAAAGTGGACGACAATACCCAGCGTCTGGCACGGCTCGAAGGCATCATCCTCGCTCGCGAGGGCATGGTCGATACCATCGTCGAGTAAGCCGACTACGCCTCGAACGAACTAATTTCTATCGACGCCGGCGTTTTTTCTAGTCGTTCAACGCGCTTTGACGCGATTGTCCTGCGCCTGCAAGCCTGCTAAAATGACGCCAGATAGGCAAGCTGCATAGCGTCGGGAGGCGGCAACCCAATGAGCAATCCCCTGCTAGAGATTCAGAATTTCGGGCAGAGCGCTTGGCTCGATTACATCCATCGCGATGACCTGCACAACGGCGCGCTGCAAAGCCGCATTGATACTGAAGGCGTGCTGGGCGTAACTTCCAACCCGTCTATCTTTCAGAAAGCCATCGGCGACTCGGATACCTACGACAGCGCCATCATGACCATGCTGGATCTGGATGCGCCCGCTATCTATGAAAAGCTGGCCATCGAGGACATCCAAAACGCGACCGACCTCTTCCGACCAGTCTATGAACGCAGCGGCGGCGGCGATGGTTATGTAAGCCTGGAAGTTTCGCCGCTGTTGGCGCGCGACACACAAGGCACGATCGACGAAGCTCAGCGCCTCTTCGGCACGGTCGACCGACCCAATCTGATGATCAAAATCCCGGCTACGCCCCAGGGCATCCCGGCCATTGAAGCGGCTATCGCGGCTGGCATCAATGTCAATGTGACGCTCATCTTCGCCATCAACAATTATGAGCAGGTCGCCGAAGCTTTCATTCGCGGGCTGGAGCAGCGACAGGCTGCTGGCGAGGATGTTTCGCGCGTGGCTTCGGTGGCCAGTTTCTTTTTGAGCCGCATTGATGTGATGGTCGACCACATCCTGGAAAACAACATCCGCGCGGCACAGCTGCGGCAAGACACAGTTCGCATCAGCGCCAATAGCCGGCTGCTGGGGCAAACCGCTATCGCCAACGCCAAGCTGGCTTATCGCTCCTTCCAGCGCATCTTTGCAGGCGAGCGCTTTGAGCAGCTGCGTGCTGCTGGCGCCCAGGTGCAACGTCCGCTTTGGGCATCCACCGGCGCCAAGAATCCCGCTTATTCCGACACGCTCTATGTCGACAACTTAATCGGAGCGCACACCGTCAACACGCTGCCGCCAGCGACCCTGGCCGCCTTCAAAGATCACGGCACTGCCGCCGACACCCTGACGAAAGACATGCCGGGCTTTTTGCCGCCAGACGAAGCGCTGGACCGCTTGGCAGAGTTGGGCATCGACCTGGCGCAAGTAACGACTCGCCTGCAAGACGATGGCGTGGATGCCTTCATTGATGCATTTGAAACGTTGATCTCGCAGGTGGCAGCCAAACGAACCCTGCTGCGCAGCGGCATCATTGAGCGCACCAAGCTGGCCCTGGGCATCTATCACGGCGCGGTGGACGAAGCGATAGACCGCTTGGACGAACAGTTGGCCAATGCGCGCTTGTGGAACAAAGACGGCAGTTTGTGGAAGAGCCACGCGCCCACCATCGACAAGATCGTCAAGCGGCTGGGCTGGCTGGATACCGCCACGACTATCGACCGTGAGCGCTTGACCGCCCTGCAAGAAAGCGTACGCGATGGACCTTGGCGGCATGTTGTGCTGCTGGGCATGGGTGGCAGTTCGCTTGCGCCCGAAGTGCTGGCGCGCACATTTGGTCGGCAAGACGGCTTCCCGCAACTGATCGTGCTAGACAGCACCGACCCCGCGCGCATCGGCCAGGTCGAAGACGCCATCGAGCTGGAAAACACGCTCTTCGTGGTCGCCAGCAAGTCCGGCGGCACTGTCGAGACCTTGGCGCTCGATCACTATTTCTGGGAGAAGACGGGCGGCGCTGGCGAGCAGTTCATCGTCATCACCGATCCCGGCTCGCGTCTGGAGCAAGTCGCCAAGCAAGCTGCTGTGCGCGACCTCTTTCTTAATCCCGCGGATATCGGTGGCCGTTACAGCGCGTTGAGCTACTTCGGCATGGTGCCCGCGGCCTTGATAGGGCTGGATTTGCATGGCTTGTGGGCGCAGGCGGATACCATGTTGGACGCAATAGGCGAAGGCATCCCTGCCCAATATCACCCCGGATTGCTGCTGGGCGCGGTCATCGGCGCGCTGGCGCTGCAAGGCAGAGACAAAATCACCATCTACACCAGCGAGTCGCTGCGCAGCTTCGGCGATTGGGCAGAGCAACTGCTGGCGGAGAGCCTGGGCAAAGAGGGCAAAGGCGCGCTGCCGGTGGTGGGAGCGGCGATCGGCTTGCCGCACGATTATGTGACCGACCGCCTGTTTGTCTATTTGCGCGTGGACAATGATGCCGATGTGGCGCAGATGGACGCCGCTGTGCGCACCTTGCGCGAAGCCGGGCATCCGCGCGTTACCCTGCGCTTGGAAGACAATCTGGCGATCGCTGGCGAATTCTTGCGCTGGGAATATGCCACCGCCATCGCCGGCGCTTTGCTGCGAGTCAATCCCTTCGACGAGCCCAATGTAACCGAAGCCAAAGATGCCAGCAAAGCCCTGCTGGAAACAGTCCGCCAGTCGGGCAGCCTGCCACAATCCGACCCGATCATGACGCGCGAATCGTTGCAGCTTTTTGCAAACGAAGACACGCTCGGTCCCCTGCGCGAGCTTTGCCGTCAGCACGGCTTCGATGGCAGCGATGTCGTCCAGGTGATCGGCGCGCAAATGGCCGGCACAAAAGCTGGCGACTACTTTGCGCTGCTGGTCTACTTCACGCCATCTGACGAAGAAGCGCGCGTGCTGGAACAAGTGCGGCGGCGTCTGCGTCATGTAACCAAACGCGCCGTTACGATCGGGTATGGCCCGCGCTACCTGCACAGCACCGGGCAGTACCATAAAGGCGGCGGCGACAATGGCGTCTTCTGGCAGTTGACCGCCGATGCCGCGCCTGACTTGTCCATTCCTGGTTTTGACTACAGCTTTGGCACGTTATTCGCAGCCCAGGCCGCTGGCGATCTGCAAGCGCTGCAAGGGCATGGACGCCGCGCCATCCGCCTGCATCTGAGCGGTGATCGCGCGATAGGCCTGGACATGCTGCTGTCGGCAATTGAGTTCGTCGAGTCTCGCCGGCGCTAGCGACAGCTACCCATTGCGGGCGACCCAATGGATCGCCCCTACACCACTTTCTTTGCCCGCAGAGTCCTCTGTGCTGTATTCCCGCATAACATACGTTGTGCCACCGGGACATCTAGTCGTGAAGCCTATTCACTGGCGCAAGAACGCAAGAGCCCGCGGCATAATTTCGCCCAGCAGCCAGCCGATCAACATCGTGTACATAGGCGCAAGCATGGCGTAATAGCGCGGCTCAATGCTGGCGAAACTGGCGATCAGCAGCAAGCCCAGCAATAGAATCGCCGCAGTTGTCATCAGCAGCCAGTCACGCTTCCATAGCGCCGCCAGCAAAGCCAGTGGCGTCAAGTATTTCAGCATGTTCACCAGGTAGAAGAGCGCGCTGAACAGCTCCACGCCCGGTCGCCAGACGCGATGCCCGTTGTAGGCCGAGCTGTGCGCCTCGTAAAAGCCCAGCCGACCCGACCCTTGCCAGGTGATCTGCTCGGGGTTCTCCAGATATTGCAGCGGGAAGGCCGCGCTGGCGGGGTCTTGCACAAGCATATAAGCCAGGCCGCGCAGGATCGAACCCACCAACCGTCCATAGTCGCTCGCCACCGTTTCCAGATACACCTCATAGAGCAGGGCATCGGCCGCGCAGGGACCCAAATACCAGTAAAGGGCGCTGGGCCAGACGATGAGGATAGGCTCGGGCGGCTCGCCAAAGGGCTGTGCCAGGAAAGCAGCCTGCTCGTCGGCCCTGACCCAAGGCCCGGGCCTGCGATACAGGGGATATGTTTCGCTGTAGAAGTTGACTTCGCGCAGGGCGGGCAGCGTCAGCAAGCGGGCATAATGCGCCGAATGCTCGCCGTTCCTCGCGCTGATTGGATAGCGCATATTGTCGGCAGCCGCCAGCAGGGTCGCGCCCGAGGTGCAGCTGAGCGTAGTGGCGCCGGTGGACGGGATGTGGATGAGCGCGATATAGCCGCCCAACAAGCCCCCGCTGATGCAGCCAACTGTTGCGAACAGGCCAATGCGCTGGCGAAATGGGATGTGCCGCCACAAAAAGAAGCTCGCCCCATAGACCGCAGCCAACGGCGCATAATTCAAGCGTGCGAAGCACATCACGCCCAAGCCCAAACTGGCCAGCGCCACCAGCAGCAGACGCCGGCGCGCAGGAGCCTGCCATGCCAGCTGCGCCAGCCACAGCGCCGCCACTGTCGTCGTGGCGACCAACCAGCCCGGCAACTGATAATGCGTCCACTGCAAGCCGAACGGATCGCAAAGCACAACCAGCGCGGCGATGAATGCCCTGCGCGCGCCAAAACGCCGCCGCAGCATATCGTAGACCATGAAGGGAATCGTGCTATACGCCGCCATTTGCGCCAGCAGAAAAACACGGTCGCCCAGCCTGCCCAGCGCAGCGGTCAGCGACTTAAGAGGCGCCATCACAAAGGCATAACCCGTGTTGTAGCGCAGGTTGCCGATGAGCAGGTTGCCGCGGCCCAGTTCGTCCATCAGGAAAGCTTGCGCGGCCTGGTTGTCATCGTGATTGGCGATGCCCAACGGATAGCTGATGAACAGTACAGCTTGCGCCAGCAGCGTCGCCGCCAGCAGCCACAGCAGATGCCTGCGATCGATCGGGTTGGGATTTGGCAGAGCATTCATCACGCAGGAGTCGCTTGCCTGTGGCCCGGGCGGGTCATGCCGAATTGGCAAGGGCATAGAGACGAGGCGCCTGCGCTGCCATGATGGCTGGATCGCTGCGGAAATCGAACCGCTCGCCGATGCCGCCATATTCAAATGCCATTCGCTCGGGGCGCCGCCATTTGCCCGCGCGGATCTGCCCCAGCGCATATTCCGCGATCGCCCAGTCGCTCTTGGTCATGCCGAAGTGGTCTTCGCGGATGTCCAGCTCGTCGCGTTCGGGCAAGAGGCCGACTATATGCAATTCGCGCAGCCTGTGCACGGGCATGGCATCGAGATAACCCTGGATATCGCAGCGCCCTGTGCCCTCGCAAGCGCGGATGGCGTGCGCCAGATCGAGCAGGAGGCCGCAGCCGCTGACTTCGGTAATCGCCGTAATGACAGCGGGGTCAACCGATTCGGGCAGTTGATCGTCCCACCAGAAGCGCGTTGGGTAGGCCAGATTCTCTACCACAATTCGCTCGGGACCAAAGCGCTCGCACAGCGGCTCCAGCTCACGGACGATGCGCGTGATGACTGCTTCGCGGGTGATGACTTGGCCCGGCGCAAAGTCGGAGCGCAGCACGCCGAGATGCGTATTGATGACCCTTGTTTCGCCCGTATCCAGCCAGCGCGCCAGCGCCTCCATATCGACATCTGCCAGCTGCCCCAGCCCGACGATCAGGCTGCAATGCACATAGAGCGGGTGATAGTGGCTGACCTCGGCGACCAGATCGGGCCAATCGGGACATTTGAAGAGGTCGACATGTATCAAGCCCTCGCGCCACAGCTGCAGCGCTTGCGGCGAATAATTGATGGCGAATTGCATGCGTTTTCTCCTGCTCGCAGGTTAGGAAACATGGGCTGCACCTCTGGTATCATACACGGCAACTGGCGGCTATGCGCGGACTGGCTAGCCGATGAGCCGGCGAATATGTTATGCTCTAGGGAATTCACTGGCAGCGGCGAAGCCACTTATGACGACGATTTTGCTAATACGCCACGCGGTCAACGACTTCGTGAAGACGGGCAAGTTGGCTGGTTGGACGATGGGCGTGCACTTGAACGAAGAAGGCTGTGCACAAGCCGAGGCGCTGGGGGCGCGTTTGGCAGAGGCGCCGCTCGATCAACTCTACGCCAGCCCCATCGAGCGCACAATGGAGACCGCCGCCGCCATCGCCGCGCATCATCCGCAGCTGTCCGTCCAAGCCAATGAAGAAATCGGCGAGGTACGTTATGGCGACTGGCAGGGCAAGTCGATCGCCGAGCTTTCGCGGCGCAAGATGTGGGCGGTCGTGCAAGAATATCCATCGCGGGCGGTCTTCCCCGAAGGCGAATCCATGCGGGGAGTGCAATCGCGCATCGTCGATGCCATCGAAGCGCTGGTGCGGCGTCACCCCAATCAGTTGATCGCGCTGGTTTTTCATGCCGACCTGATCAAAATGACGCTGGCGCATTATTTGGGCATGCACCTGGATGTCTTTCAGCGCATCGTGATTTCGCCCGCATCCATCAGCACGTTGCAGCTGGGGCACAGCCGACCCTTCATAGTGAACATGAACGACACCGCGCACCTGCAGGCGCTGAAACCGGCGCGCGGCAAGACAGACGAGCAATCGCTGCGGGATGGAGAGGCGCAATGAGCAATGTGATTGAGCTGAATCCGGTCGACTTCGTCACGGTTGGCACGATCGGCCCCAAAGGGCAACGCACCTTTCACTTGCAAGCGGGCAAGGACAATCGCATTGTCTCGTTTACTATCGAAAAAGAGCAGGCGCATGCCCTGTCGGCCGCCATCACAGAGATGCTGGATGATATCGACTCGCGAGAAAACACCACCACCGAAGCCGATTTCAGCCAGCTGGACATGGAACTGCGCGAGCCGATCGAGCCGCTCTTCCGCATCGCCCAAATGGGTTTGGCGCACGACCGCGACCGCGACCAGATCATCCTCGTAGCGACCGAGTATGTTCCGAGCGATCCGGACGATCTAGACGATCTGGACGACGACTTTGATGAACTGAATGTGGATGACGAAGGCAGCGTGGCCGACTTCTTCAATCCCTATGCTGGCGAAGAAGGCGATCCCATGGTGGTGCGCATGTGGTGCACGCGTCAACAGATGCGCGCGCTCAGCCTGCATGCCATGGACACGGTCAAATCGGGCCGACCAGACGCGCGGCAGAACGGACGCATCATTTTTTATTGGACCTAGCGGGGCGTTCTGACAGTCGCTGTTTCGCTCGCAGTTTGCGCTGCTGCTTGCTGCGCCGCCCCAGGTGCTCGTGCATCTCCAGGAAGTAATCCAGGGTCTGCGCGGTCTGCTCGGCTGTGTTTTGCATGCGCTCTGGGCAAAGGATCTGCCGCTGGACTGTGATCTCGTACAAGAATAGCGCCGCCGTAACCGAAACATTCAAGCTCTGCGCGATGCCGCGCATGGGGATGGTCACGCGTCGGTCGGCGAGTTCCAGCGCCCGTTGCGAAAGTCCGTCACGCTCGTTTCCCAGCAGCAGCGCCAGGCCAGGCTGACAAAAATCCGCATCAAACAAGGACTCTGCGTCATCATCCAGCACAGTCGCGACCACTTGCCAGCCGTCGTTTTTCAACGAGCGCAAGGCGCTTTCGCTGTCGAAATGACTGTGGTACTGCAGCCATTTGTTGGTGGCGGTAGAGCTGTTCTTGCCGATTGTCTTGGGGTCGAATGGAGGGCTGTTCTCGAAGATGACATGCAGCTGCTGCACGCCGAATGCATCACAACTGCGGGCGATCGCGCCAAGGTTGTGCGGGTCGAAGACATCTTGAACCACAACAGTCAGGCCAGGCTGACGTTGGCTGGCCGCGCGTTTTAGCTTTTGCAGGCGCGCTTGGGTAGGCACAGATGCGCTCATAAGGCAAAGAGCCGCCCCAGCTCCAGCCTGAAGCCGGGCAGCACATCGCCGCCAGTCAGCGTATCATCAAGCGACAAGGACTGGCCCTCGCCGATTTTCCCATGCACTTCGACGCGCTCGTCATCCGGGAAGACCAGCCACACCAGCCGCGTACCATTGCGCAGGTATAACTCGGCTTTCTCGCGCAGGTCGGCAGCGCTGTTGCTGGGCGAAGCGATCTCCACCGCCAAGTCGGGCATGACAGCGCCCATCCCGCGATCGCCAGGCTTTGGCGCGCGGTCGTGCCTGGTAAAAGCCACATCGGGGCGCAGCACCAGCCTGGGGTTAAATGCAGAACGAAAACCAGCCTCCACCGTCGTTCTGCCCAGCCCACGAGCTTTGGCAAATGCGCGAATGTAGTGGCTCAACTCGACAGCAAACTCCCCATGCACGAAACCTGGTGGCGGCATCTCTACCATCTCTCCGTTGATCAACTCATACTCGCTGTCCCTGTATTCCGGCAGGAGTTGCATCTCCAAAAATGCGTCGGCATCAATCAGCCGTTCCAGCACGGGCATTTTTGCCTCCTTGTGATGCGGCTTGTGGGCGAATCATAACACAAATCAACCGTCCGAGAGCGCCGTTCCCAGCTGTCCAATTTGCCTTCTGCGCGCGGCTGTGTTCCAATTGTGTGGGCATAAGAAGGCTCTGACACGAGGCGATCCAATGAGCGCAAAGACGATTGGCATCCTCACCGCCGGAGGGGACAGCCCAGGCTTGAATGCCGCCATCCGCGCGGTGGGCAAGGTGGCGATTGACAAGCACGGCATGCGTCTGATCGGTTTTCGCGATGGCTTTCGTGGCTTGATGCAAAATCGCATCATTTGGCTGGGCTTGGACGAACTTAGCGGCATCCTCACGTTGGGCGGCACGATCTTGGGCACCAGCCGCGACAAGCCGCACAAAATGCCCATCGGCGGCAAGACGCGCAATATGACGGATGTCATGGTCGAGGTCTACGAGCGGCATCATCTGGACACGCTGGTCTGTCTGGGTGGTGGCGGCACAGCCAAAAATGCCCACCGCTTGTCTTGGCACGGCATCAATGTGGTCTGCCTGCCCAAGACGATCGATAATGATGTAAGCGGCACAGATGTGACTTTCGGCTTTGATACAGCGCTGAACATCGCCACAGACGCCATCGACCGCCTGCATTCCACGGCGCACAGCCATCATCGCATCATTGTCTGTGAGATTATGGGACACAACACCGGCTGGCTGGCGCTGGGCGCAGGGCTGGCAGGCGGCGCAGATGTCATCTTGATTCCCGAGATTCCTTTCAACATTGAAGCGATCGCCAATTCTATCCGCGAGCGCAGCCGGGGTGGTAGACGCTTCAGCATTGTCGCCGTTTCCGAAGGCGCGATGACGCAGCGAATCGGCGCAAAGCTGCACGATGCGCGCAACCGCCTGGCCGAAGCCAATGCCGAAATTGCACGTTGCCAAGGTGACAAAAGCGCCAGCAAAGCCGCCAGACGCATGCGCTCGTCCATCCGTGCCGAGCTGGCTGAGATCGAAAAAGAACGCAGTGGCAACACCCTGCTGCTAACGCACGAGCTGGAAAAGCGTACCGGGCTGGAATCGCGGGTTACCATCCTCGGGCATGTGCAGCGCGGCGGCGTGCCATCGCCCAAAGACCGCTTGCTGGCAACGCGCTTGGGTACGGCGGCTGCCAATTTTATCGCTGCAGGCGAAAGCAATATTATGGTCGGCATTCATGGCGATATTGTGCGCGCCGTGCCGCTGGAAGATGTGGTCGGCCTGCGCAAGAATGTTCCGCTCGACCATACCTGGCTGCGCAGCGCCCGCGACCTGGAAATCTGCCTGGGTGATTGAGCGCTAATCGATAGCTCTGGATTAGTGCAACTGCCAGGAATTGAGTAACTTCAACCCCGCCAGCACGCGTTTGCTATACTATGGGTGGTCAAGGGCAGCGCAACTTTGAAAGGGACGGCTCCAACGTGAGGCAAGTGAGATGAATGCGCAGAACCAAGCGCTGACAGTCGGTGAAGTACAAACTGTCGATAGCGGCTCGCGAACAGGTCCGGCAATCCGCGAGCTTGCCAACGCAACTGGCGAACACCAACCAAGGCAGCAGCCACTTGCCTTTGCCGACAGAGGCATTGGACAGCGGACGGTCGCCGTCTTGGCATGTCAAGATAATCTCGAATTCCTGCGCGAGCAACCAAATGACAAGTTCAAGCTAATCGTCACTTCGCCGCCATACAACATCGGCAAGAGTTACGAGTCTCGCCTGACACTGGATGAATACCTGGCGAGCCAGCAGCAAGTCATTCAGGAATGTGTTCGCGTCCTGCATCCGCAAGGGTCAATTTGCTGGCAGGTCGGCAACTACGCAGAAGCCAGCGAGATTATCCCCCTGGATTGCCTGCTGTTTCCGGTCTTTCGCGCGCTGGGCTTAAAGCTGCGCAATCGCATCATCTGGCACTTTGGTCATGGACTGCACGCGCGCAAACGGCTGTCGGGCCGCTACGAAACCATCAACTGGTGGACCAAGGGTGATGACTATACTTGGCACCTGGACCCTATTCGCGTGCCGTCCAAGTATCCAGGCAAGCGACATTTCAAGGGACCGCGCAAAGGTGAATTGTCGGGCAATCCAAAAGGCAAAAACCCCAGCGATGTTTGGGAGTTCCCGAATGTAAAGAGCAACCATCCAGAAAAGACCGTGCACCCCTGTCAATTTCCCATTGAACTTGTTGAGCGCCTGGTGCTGTCTATGACCGATGAAGGCGATGATGTGCTGGACCCTTATGTTGGCGTGGGCTCTTCTGTGATCGCCTCGCTTAAGCACCAGCGCAATGGCTATGGCTGTGACATCGTCGAGCAATACATCGCCATCGCCAGGCGGCGGCTGCGCGACCTGCAAGCCGGGATACTAAAGACACGACCCATGGGAAAACCGATTTACAACCCGGCGCTGCCAAACGGCGGGCATTGATGCGCATCGCTGCGAAATACTCGCACTTGAACGGCTTGGAATATATGCTCGTGCACCACAACGACCTGTGGGACGAGGTGCAGGATGTCGTCGCGCGGGTCGATGCCGAAGCCTGCAAGACCAAAGTGTCCAAAGAGAAAACAATGCGCGGACGTCTGCTCTATTCGCCGAAAGATATGAACAGGGCATACAGCACCTACTTCAAGCGACTAGGCTGGACTGAACGCAGAAATACATTTTGGGTTACAGACGACGAAAAACTCTTGCGCGGCATCTACAATCAACCAGAGCCGGCACAGAAGGAGGCGATCTATGCGGCAGGCAAAGTGCCGATCATGTCTTACAACCAAACCGACTTCGTCAAGAATCGCATTGCGGTCGAAGTTCAATTCGGCAAGTACGCCTTTGTCGCCCACGACCTGTTCGTAAAGCACCTTAGTTTCTTCGTAGCGGATATTATTGATGTCGGCGTCGAGATCCTGCCGATGAAACAACTGGAACGCGATATGTCGTCCGGCGTTCCCTACTACGAACGCGACCTGCTCAATGTGCTGCGGCAGGGACGAGGTGTCCCGGCTGTTCCCCTGATATTGCTAGGCGTCGTCCCCTAGTCAGACTTACCAAGTCCAGAATGGATTATCCGCCTGCGCGTGGAACTCGCGGCTGCGAAAGGACGTGCGTGATCTGGCAGCGCGCTAATCAACAGCCCCGCGCACCGCGCCGATGATCCGCTCGGCCGCGCTGGACATGATGGCCGTCTCGGTCATCACCGTGATGAAGTCATAGCCGCGCCCGATCATCTCGATGGCGTGGTCCGTGCTGGCGCAGAAGATGCCCGCTTTAACATCATGCTGCCGCGCCGATTCCAAAATGGCATCCAGCGCCGCATCGACCACCGCGTCCCGGTCGAAGCCAGCCCGGCCCGTCATGCTCAAGCGCAGGTCGCCGATGCCCACAAAGACCGCGTCCAAGCCCGGCACAGCCATGATCTCGTCGCGATTGTCGAAGCCCAGCTGCGTCTCGACCATGGCGAAAGTGAGCACCGTGTCATCTGATTGCTCGGCATAATCTTCGCCCGCATAGATCCGAGCGCGCGTGGGACCCAAGCTGCGGTATCCCAGCGGTGGGAAGCGGCACGCGCCCACGAAGTCCTCGCACTGTTGCCGCGTTTCAATCATTGGGCAGACGATGCCATAGGCGCCAGCATCCAGCAGACGCATGATATCGCCGGGCGTATTCCAGTTGACGCGCGCCATGGGCACTGTGTCGGTGGTGGAAATCGCCTGCAGCATGATGATGGCGGTTTCCATGCCCATCATGCCGTGCTGCATGTCAATGACCAGGCTGTCCCAATCTTGATTCGCCATGATCTCGGCAGACCAGGCGCTGGGGATATGCAGCCAGCCATTCAGCGCTGGCTTGCCCGCCGCCCATATCTCGCGCACTCGGTTTTTGCGCATGTGTCGCTCCTGTTGCTCACCTGGATACCTGCCCGATTAAACCACAGGGACGCGGCAGACACAAACTGCTTAGCGCCTGCTATGCTCAATGGGCGCAGCCAGCCCAACAGCAAATGCCATGATCGCCGGCAACATCAACAAAGTCATCGTCATCAGCTTTGCCCAGCGCTTTCATCTCTATGTGCATGCCTATGCGCTGCTGCTGCTTGCGCGTGGATTGACCCTGCTGCAGATCAGCCTCATCGAGTCCATCGTCATCGGCAGCATCTTCCTGATGGAAGTGCCCACTGGCATCTTGGCCGATCGCCTGGGTCGCAAGTGGTCGATCGCTGCTTCGACCTTTTTGCTGATGTGCGCCGAGTTCATCTTCATCTTCGCGCGCAGCTTCGAGTGGTACATCGTCATCGCGCTGTTGACGGGCACGGGTTTCGCCTTTGCCTCGGGCGCGGTCGAGGCGCTGGTCTATGACAGCTTGCCCGCAGCCGGACGCGAAGATGCCATGAAACGCGCCATGGGACGTCTCAACAGCTACAGCCAGATCGCTTTTGTTATCGCGCCCATCCTCGGCGCTTTGATCATCGGCGATGCCCGCACGGAGAACTTCATCCCCGCCATTGCCTTGACCGTTGTCGCGCTGTGCATCGGGCTGCTGGTCTGCTTTACCCTGCGCGAGCCAGCGGCATCAACGGGTGATGAGCGACCGGGCAGCCTGACACTGCTGCGCAATGGCATTGCCTTGCTGGCCAGCAATCGACGCTTGCGGCGGCTGGCTATGCTGGCGGTCTTCAGCACGCCATTCACGGCGACTCTGGTTACCACGTTGGCGCCTCCCTACCTGGTGCAAAATGACGCAAGCCCTTTCGTGGTGGGCTTGACCCTGTCGCTGGGCAGCCTGCTGGCGGTGGTCACACAACGTTATGCCTGGAAGCTGGAAACCTGGCTGGGGCAGGCTCGGGCGGTTGCGCTGCTGATTCTGCTGCCAGGCCTGATGTATTGGCTGCTGGCGGCGGCAGGACCGATCGCGACTGTTCTATTGATTACTTGCATGTACGGCGCAAACGATATGAAAGCGCCGCTCTTTTCGGCTTATCAGAATGCGCTGATAGCCAGCGAAAATCGCGCGACGGTGCTCTCGTTGATCAATATGTTCGCCAGCTTGTTCATCGCCATTGGCGCGCCCATGTACGCAGCGCTGGCACAGACTTCGCTGGAGTTGGCTTTTGTGGTTATTGGCGCGGTGATCCTGGGTTCTGCGCTGTTGCTGCGCGTGCATCGCCTGCCGCAAGCCGCTGTGGAGTGACTCGCTTGTTCCACCGTCGCCATTGAGACAGGAAGATTAGGGCGTAGCTAATGCATAAACTCCGCGCTTCGTATAGACCGCTCCGCCAGGGCGCAGCTGGCTTTCGTACAAGGCGAACTCCCGCACAGAAAACGACTCGATATGGAAATCCAGATGCGCTTGAAGCCAGCGGCTGGCCAAACCTCGGCGTAGTGGTTTCTTGAAGCGCATCAACGTGATGTGTGGATGAAAGCGCCGCTGTTCTTGCCGAAAGCCCTGGTTTTGCAAGGCGCGTCCAGCCGCTTCGTGCAGCGCGCGCAGCGCCGACGTATTCCGCACGCCCACCCAGATCACGCGTGGTCGATCATCGACAGGGAATTGCCCGACGCCGCCGATCTGCAGCGCGAAGTCTGGCAGATCTACCCGCTGCAGCGCCTGCATATAACGGCGCGCTTGTTTCTCAGGCGTTTCGCCGATGAAATGCAAGGTCAAATGCAGCGCTTCTCGGCCTGCCCAGCGTCCGGGCGGCAAGTCGTCCTCGCGCAAGCCCAGGATCTGGTCTTTTGTTTCCTCCGGCAGGTCGATAGCGACGAATAAGCGGGGCATGTTGATTCCTCTCTGCAACAGCGCTGACGCAGTATACTCAACTTGGCGTGGGATTGTTGCGCGCCTGATGCCAAAAGCCATTCGATCAATGCCAATAAAATGCGCGGAACTTTGGAGAACACGATGGATTTGGGAGTCCCCTTTCTATTGCTCGTGGTAGGCGTCAGCTGCTTGCGATGGGGCCGACATACGCTGAAAACAGAAGAGGTTCACCTGAGATCAGGTCTATGCGGGACAAGGAGCCGTTGCGAGGGCGTCTAACAGTCCTGCATTTCGGCGTCATGGTTGGCGGCAGTGGCTTGGTGATGCTGCTGTCCCTGGCCGCAGCTCTTATCAGTGGCGACGACAAGTATTTGGACGTGGTGTTCTTCCTGTGTATGACCGCCTCCGTGTTAGGCTGGTTCACCGTTGATGTGGTCGATTTCTTCGCGCCGCATGACGAACGCAACTCCCACGATGTCGCGGCGGAGCCAGCCCCAGGATAGGATGAGTCGGATCCGTGGATGTATACGCGCAAGAGTAAACGCGACCGTAAGACGCAGAGCATGAAATACGTTCTTTGCAAGCGAAGTTGGCTTTAGCATTGTTGTTCACGTGAGCCATCCTCTTCGTGTGAGGTTTCCTGGCGATTCGCAACTGACTGTTGCGTATGCGCGATGTACAATGGCCTAATTCGCAGCTGAACGTAGCGTCAGGATAGGATGACATAGACATGCTCATCAAGAAACTGGGACGGATACTCTGCCTGCTTTCGCTGGTATCGCTTTTCACGGGCGCAGCGCAGGCCGAGGAAACTTGCGACTTCGCCGAAGAAATCGTGCGGCTGGGCGGTGTTGTGCCGCTTTCCTCGCCTGGCTCTGTGACCGGCGGCATCGGCATGCAGTGGGGATTCGAGCAAGCCATCGCCGATATCAACGCGGCTTGCGGCATCCAGATTGATGGCGCGAATCATCGCCTGGATATTGTCACAGTCGATTCCGAAGGCGTGTCGGAATACGGGCAGGCGGTTGTCGAGCGGCTGATCTTGCAGGACAGGGTGCGGGGCATCGTTGGCTTTTATCACAGCGCGGTCGGGCTGGCGACCATGGGCATGGTGCAGAGGTATCGCATTCCCACGATTTATGCTCATCCGCGCAACGACAACATCAGCGCGGCCGGCTATATCGAATTCGAAGGCAAGCCGCCGCGCCGCAGCCAGGGCGTCGACTTTGTCTTCCGCACCTCGCCACCCAGTTCCATCGTCGGCAAAATCGTGACCGACTGGCTGGTCTCGCTGGGCGTGGAAGACGCGGTGATCATCCTGGAAAACACCGACTATGGGCATCCTGCCGCCGCTGCCGAACGAGCGCACCTGGAACGCGCCGGCGTGCATGTCGACCAGCTGGAAATCGAGCTGGGCACCGAAGACTTTGTGCCTATCCTCAGCCGAATCCAAGCCCGACAAGAGCCGCCCGATGCCATCCGCTTGTTGGTCAGTGGCGAAACTTCCTACAATCTCACGCAGCAAATGACCGAACTGGGCATCGCGCCGACAGCCGATACCATCTGCGTTACCAATCACCTGGCTTTCCAGTCGACGCAATACTGGAACACTGTCCCCGATGGCAACTTCTGCGCATTTGACCGCGTCGGCACGGTGCCCAGCCTCTACAATGATCTGGCAGCCGAACTGGATCGGCGCTACTTGGAGGACTTCGGCGATATTCTGGTCAGCTTCGCTATGGAAGCCTACGACAGCGTTTGGCTCATGGCAGACGCGATGCAGCGAGCCGGCAGTTATACCGATGCAGAAGCCATCGTCGCCGCCCTGGAGCTGGCGGACATCGAGCTTTCGCAGGGGCGCTATTACTTCAACTATGGCAGCCACAACCCCGACCTGCCCGACGATGAGCCCGCCTATCTGTGGCATCAATGGCCCGTGCCTGTCGTGACCGTGATGCAATACTTTGAAGCCGGGCAGAGCGGCCTGGATGCCGCTGTCGTCTGGCCAGAGATTTATCAGACGCATGGCACAGCCTACTTTGAGGTGGGCGGCTAGCCCTGCCTCAGCGCCTGCGCTCTGTCAATCGGCGTTGGCCATAGCCCCCGTGAGCGCACCGTGACTAGCGCCTGCAAGGGCGATGGGTGATGTCGCTGCCAGAGCCGGGTTGCGGGGAGTGTCGAAAACCGTGCTTGCGCAACATCGCATGGCACTGTAGGGGCGATGTAGCAAGTCACCCGAAAACATACCTGGAAACACGGAGGACCTGGCAGGTCGCCCCTACAAATGCCATAGGATCCAGCAATTTCACCTCTACCAGTAGGCGTTGACTTGACAACCCAGGTCAATATCGCCTATGCTTGATTATGCAAAAAGGGAAAATTGTCCTCTCAATTAGAAAGGAAATCTGATGCTGCGCAAGATCACTTTAATGGCGACGCTACTTGCTCTGTTTTCGCTCGTCCTGCCAGCCACGTACGCCGACTCACACTGCGAATTCGCAGAGGAGACCATCCGACTGGGTGGCATCGCGCCGCTTTCGCCACCAGGAGCGACTGGCGCCGGCGTGATCATCGACTGGTCCTATCAGCAGGCGGCAGCCGATATCAACGACGCTTGCGGTGTCGATATCGCAGGCGTCAACCACCGCGTAGAAGTGCTGACTGGCGACAGTGAAGGTATCTCTGAGCGCGGGCAGGCGCTGGCTGAGCGCTGGATCTTCGAAGATGACGTGCATGGCGTGGTCGGCGGCTATCATAGCGCGGTGGCCTTGGCAACGATGTTATTGACGCAAGAGAATGCCATCCCCACACTCTTCGCCGGACCCTGGAACGACAACATCACCGCCAACGGCATCATCGAATTTGAAGGCAGGGCGCCACGCATTGAAGACGGCGTCGACTACATCTTCCGCACCTCGCCCGCCAATTCCATGGTGGCGGCAGTGGCGGCGAACTGGTTCATCGAGCTCGGCTTGGATGATGTCATCATCATGACGGAGAACACCGATTATGGTATCCCTGCCGCAGCCGATGAAGCCGCCCTGTTGGAAGCAGCTGGCGTGACTGTCGAGCAGTTCAGCTTCGAACTGGGCACAGAAGACTTTGTGCCTGTCCTAAACCGCGTCTTGGCGCGCGCCGAACCGACGGATGCCATTCGCGTGCTGGTTACGGGCGAGACCGGCTTCAACCTGGTGCAGCAGATGGCTGAGTTGGGCATCGCTCCCTCCGGCGATACCATCTGCGTCGCCGAGAGCTTTGCCGGCGACTCGACGCAATTTTGGGCGGCTGTGCCCGATGGCAACTACTGCGCATTCACCCGTGTCGGCGCCACGCCCACGCTCTTCGGCGATATAGCGCATGATGTCAACGACCGATACACAGCCGAGTGGGGCGGCGTCGCCCCCAGCTATTCGCTAGAGCCATATGACAGCGTGCGGCTGCTGGCCGCGGCAATGGATGCCGCCGACAGCTTCAACGACGCGGACGCCATTGTCGCCGCGCTGGAGACCATCGACATCGAGCTGGCGCAAGGGCGCTACTATTTTAAGTACGGCAGCCACAACCCCGAGCTGCCCGAGGGCACGCCGACCTATCTGTGGCATCAATGGCCCGATCCGATCGTGACAGTCGTGCAATACTTCGAGCAAGACCAGAGCGCGCTGGATGCGGCGGTAATCTATCCGCCTGTATATCAGACGCATGGCACCGCCTACATCCAGCCGGGCACGACGCCTTGACGATCGAGAGGGCGCAGTTGGTTTACGCTAACGTAACGAGTTGCTGACTCACGGTCAAAACGCGAGAAGCTCTGTGATATGCCGGCATTCGCTTGCATGTGTCAGGGCTTTTTGTGGGGTCGAAGGGGTAAGGGTATGGTCCGCAAATCGTCTACCTGTGCCGGGTTGCTGTTGCTTCTCACAGCGCTACTGGCGAATCTGAGTCTTGTCCAAGCCGATAGTCACTGTGAATTCGCTGACGAGACGATAAAGTTCGGCGCCTTCGCACCGCTATCCGCGCCCGGAGCGGTGGTGGCCGGCGTCGTCGTTGACTGGGCGGTGAAGCAGGCTGAGGAGGACATCAACGCCGAATGCGGCATCCATATCAACGGCGCGAATTATCGGCTGGAGGTCATCACCGGGGATACTGAAGGCATTTCCGAGCGCGGGCAATCGGTGGCGGAACGTTTTATCTTTGATGAGGGCATTCACGGCGCGGTCGCTGGCTTTCATAGCGCGGTGGCACTGGCGGCGATGAGCATCTTGCAGGAAAACCAGATCCCGACGGTATGGGCGGGTCCCTGGAACGACAACGTCACTGCCAATGGCATCATGGAATTCGAAGGGCGTTCGCCGCGCATCAATGACGGGGTGGATTATATCTTCCGCATCTCGCCCGCCTGGTCGATGGTGGGCTCGGTGGTCGCCGATTGGCTCATCTCGCTGGGTGTTGACGATGTGATTATCATGGCGGAAAACACCGACTTTGGGCAGCCGGCCGCGGCCGACGAAAAAGCGCGGCTGGAAGCGGCTGGGATGCGAGTCACGCAATACAATGTTGAGTTGGGCACCGAAGATTTCGTCCCCATACTCAGCCGCATTGAATCGCGCCCCGAACCGGCTGACGCCATCCATATCATCATCACCGGCGATACCTCCCTCAACCTCAACCAGCAAATGGCGGAACTGGGCATCGCGCCCAGCCCAGACACAATTTGCATCGCCGGCTACGACGCCGAGCAATCGACGCAGTTTTGGGATAGCGTGGAAGATGGCAATTACTGCGCATTTAATCGCACCGGAGTCATCCCCACCCTATTCAGCGAGATGGGCGCCGAACTCAACCGCAAGTACGAAGCATACTGGGATGACACCGCGCCCAGCTTTGCCATGGAGCCCTATGACAGCGTGCTGCTGATGGCGAATGCTATCGAGCGCGCCGGCACGTTCACCGACCCCGACGCCATTGTCGCCGCGCTGGAAACATCGGATGTGGAATTGACCCAAGGGCGCTATTACTTCGAATATGGCAGCCACAATCCCGATCTGCCAGCCGGCATTCCCGCTTTCATGTGGCATCAGTGGCCCGCCCCGATTGTGACTGTGATGCAATACTTTGAACAAGGCCAGAGCTCGCTGGATGCCGCCGTTGTCTATCCGCCGGTCTATCAGACGCATGGCGCCACCTACATCCAGCCGGGCACATCACCATAATCTTGCTGCAGGCATCCCATCGGCACTATAATCGCTCCAAAAGACGGGCGGGTCTCTAGTCCGTTCGTCGTTCGTCGGAACAGATAAAGGACGTTTAACGATGACCTTTCCCCAACTGAGCGAAGCGTTTCGCATCAGTCGCTTGCAGCCACCGCGCAACAAAGTGCGCATCGTCCTGGACACCGATACCTACAACGAAATTGACGACCAATTCGCGCTGACTTATGCGCTGCTTTCGCCAGAATCGATGTCGGTCAAAGCGGTATATGCCGCGCCCTTCCACAACAACCGCTCCGATTCGCCTGGCGATGGCATGGAAAAGAGTTATGACGAGATTCTTCGCCTGTTGGATTTTCTGGGCATAGCTGCCGATGGATTCGCTTTTCGTGGCGCAGATGCCTACCTGGACGCTGGGCGCGCGCCGGTCGATAGCGCTGCGCTGCGCGACCTGATAGACAAAGCGCTAGCCAGCCCCGATGACGACCCTCTCTATGTCGTTGCCATTGGCGCGATAACCAATGTGGCTTCGGCGCTGCTGCTTGCGCCCGAGATCATCGGCAAGGTCGTGGTGGTCTGGCTGGGCGGGCATGCGTTGCACTGGGGGCACAGTCGCGAATTCAACCTGGTGCAGGATGTGCCGGCGGCTCAAGTCGTGCTGGACAGCGGCGTGCCCTTTGTCATCGTGCCCTGCCTGGGTGTCAGCTCGCACTTGCTGACGACTTTGCCAGAGCTTCGCGCGACCATCGGCGGCACGAGCGCAGTGGGCGATTACTTGTGCCAGATCTTCGCCGAATACCGCCCCGAAGGCTTCGCGGCATCCAGCGTGATATGGGATATTTCGACCATTGCCTGGCTCATTAACGCCGACTGGCTGCCCAGCGAGCTGACGCACAGTCCGCTGCTGACCGACCAGGTAACCTGGAGCGTCGACCGCAGGCGGCATCTGGTGCGCGTGGCGAGCTTTATCCATCGCGACTCGGTCTTCCGCGATATGTTCAACAAGATCCGCGGGCTGGGCGACTGAAAGACCAGCCATGATTTGACCTGTTGCGCGCTGCGGGTTATGCTTGGAAAAGGATGGCAAGCATGGGTCGAGAAAAAGGATAGAAGCTGTGCAAGTATCCGCAGAGATTCTAGTTACTATCGGCAGTGTAGTTGTGCTGATACTGACGATTGTCTATCATTATCGGTCGCTTGACGCAAAGATTGACGCTTTACGACTGGAGATGAAATCTGATATCCAGGCCAACAGCGACAAGATTGATGCCAACCGCGACGAGTTGAAGTCGGAAATCGTCGCCAACCGCGACGAGTTGAAGTCGGAAATCGTCACCAACCACGCCGAATTGAAGTCGGAAATCGTTGCCAACCGCGACGAATTGAAGTCGGAAATCGTCGCCAACCGCGACGAGTTGAAGTCGGAAATCGTTGCCAACCGCGACGAGTTGAAGTCGGAAATCGTCGCCAACCGCGACGAGTTGAAGTCGGAAATCGTCGCCAACCACGCCGAGTTGAAGTCGGAAATCGTCGCCAACCGCGACGAGTTGAAGTCGGAAATCGTCACCAACCGCGCCGAATTGAAGTCGGAAATCGTCGCCAACCGCGCCGAGTTGAAATCCAATATCCAGGCCAACAGCGACAGAATGGAAGCCAACCGAGTTGAGTCCAAGGCCGACTACGCCGCGTTGACGGAGCGAATCAATGATCTGAACGATACCGTCAAGGACTTGCAAGGCGATGTGCGCGTGTTGCAGGTACAGGTGAAGAATATCGAAGAAAAGCTCGACAGCGACCGAGTCGGCACATTGCCCAGCTAACTCACGGCAAACGCAGCAGGCTTACTTCAGTTTAGGCAGGTACTGGCTTGCCTGCACAATCAGTTCGCGCAGGGCAGGTTTCTGAAGTTCAGCAGTCCGGCGGATCTTGATATGCCGAAGGTCCATGCCTTTGCCTTGCAGCAGACTCTCGGGGTCGGGCAAGTGCGCGCCGTACATGAAGCCCAGGTTGAGATGCTTCTTAAACGGCGCGATATAACAGAAATGTTGCGACATCTTTTTCGGACCAATACCATAGCCAGCGATCTTCTGGCGCGCCCAGGGCACCTCGGTGATGCCCGGCATGACATCCGCCAGCAGCTCGCGGGCCGCGTGCGCCATAGCCTGAATCTCTGGAGAGGAATTGGCGATCACATCCTGGAAGCTGCCATTGCCGCCGACAGTGTTGATATTTGCTTCGGTCATGGCGTTTCCTTGCCTCTCGCCTTCGATGCAGCAAATGGTAACCAGCGTCCGCCGCCGAGTCAACAACGGCATGCCCGCGTATGTTCCTGCGCCTATGGTATACTTGCGCCCGACCAGACAGCGCTCGAGACTAATTACCTATGCCGAAAGTCTCCGTCGTCATGGCGGTATACAACGGCGAGGCTTACCTCAGCGAAGCCATCGCCAGCATTTTGACGCAGACGCTGGCCGACTTTGAATTCCTGATCGTCGATGATGGCTCGCAGGACGCTTCGGCGCAGATCGCAGAAGACTGCCAACAGCGTGATGAGCGCATTCGTTTGCTGCAGTTGGGGCGCAACATGGGCATGGCAGATGCGCGCAATCATGGAATCCATGCCGCGGTGGGCGACTACATCACCTTTATGGACTGCGATGACATCAGCCTGCCCCAGCGCCTCGAGAATCAGGTGGCATTCATGGAGGCGCATCCCGAAATCGGCGCCCTTGGCACAGAAGGCGAGCTGGTCAACAAAGACTTGTCACAAGTGCTCTACCGCTTCGCCTTGCCACAGCAGCATGCCCTCATCATATTTGATATGCTGGGCGGCGTGAGCTTCATCTACACCACGGTCATGTTTCGCCGCGAGCTGCTTCAGGCGGTCGGTGGTTACGAAGCAGGCAGACGGTCTGGCGAAGAACGCGAGTTGCCCTGGCGCATGCTCAAACAGACGAGCGTACAATTCGCCAATTTGCCCGAAAGCCTCTATCGCTATCGCCGACACGAGAGTTCGCACAGCGCCACGCGCAGCCAGGTCCCGCAGCACCAAGCCCAGGCCGACGAAATCAAGGCGCGTATCCTGCGCGATTTATGGGGCAAAGCGCCCACAGCCAGCCTCGACCGCTTGCAGCGTATTGCCAAGGGGCAGAAACTCGGTTGGGTAGAACGCAGGCAGGCCAGGCGCGATATGGAACGACTAATTGAAGCCTTGATCGCCAAGTCGCTGGTCGCGCCGAATGACAAAGCGCTGCTGACAGCGGAAATGCACCGCCGCCTCGAACGCATGATGCCGCGTTTGGCGCGCAAAGTCTCGCAGTGGCGCAGGGCGCATTTTTGACGCTAGCTTGTTCAACACGGATGTTTTTGGACAAAAGAGGAATCATGACCGCAGACAGCTTGCTCAAATGGCGCCGCGAATTCCCGATCCTGGAGCGCTGCAATTACCTCATCAGCAATTCGCTGGGCGCAATGCCGCGCGGCGTCTACGACAGCTTGCAGCATTATGCCGATACCTGGGCGGGGCAAGGCGTTTCGGCTTGGGGCAGCGGCTGGTTTGAGCTGCCACAGACTGTCGGCGACAAGATCGCCCCCTTGATGGGCGCGGCGCAAGGCACAGTGCTGATGCACCAAAATGCCAGCATAGCCAACAGCATCTTGCTGGGCGCACTGGACTATAGCGACACGAAGCGCGACAAAATTGTCATCACCAACCTCGACTTTCCCAGCGATGTCTATGCCCTGCGCAGTTGGCTGCCGCCGCATATCGAAGTGCAGATGATCGAATCGCGCGATGGCGTCAGCATCGACATCGACGAGTTGCTGGCTGCGATCGACGATCGCACGCGGCTGGTCAGCATTTCGCATGTGTGTTTCCGCAGCGCCTTCATCATGCCAGCGCGGGAAATCACGGCAAAGGCGCATCGAGTCGGCGCGCAAACCCTGTTCAATGGCTATCACAGCGTGGGCGTCATCCCGGTAGATGTCGGCGCGTGGGATGTCGATTATTACATCGGCGGCACACTGAAGTGGCTCTGTGGCGGACCAGGCGGCGTGTTCCTGTATGTGCGCCCCGACCTGCTGCCCAGCCTCAAGCCCAAGGTGACCGGCTGGTTCGCCAGTCGCGCGCCTTTCGACTTTGATATGGGCGGCCTGGACCTGCGCGAAGATAGCTACCGGCTGATGAACGGCACGCCGGGCATCGCCTCGCTGCATGCCGTGCAGCCTGGCGTCGAGATCGTGGCGCAGGTCGGCGTTGAACCCATCCGCAAAAAATCCATGCGCCAAACTGCGCTGATCATCGAATTAGCGGATGCGCTGGGATACGAAGTCGTCTCGCCGCGTTCCCCCGAAGAGCGCGCTGGCACCGTCACGGTCAACCCGCCCCATGCCTATGAAGTCTCCTGCGAGCTGCTGGCGCGCGATATTAAGATCGACTTTCGTCCAAAAGCCGGCATCCGCATCGCGCCGCATTTTTATAACACCGATGCTGAAATCCGCGCGGCCATGGCGGCTATCGAGCAGATCCTGGACGATGGCAGTTGGCGCCGGCATCAAACAGCCTGACAACGCTCCTTACAAGCCAGCCACCCGCATCAGCGCGCGCAGATTGGCTTCTTGCAGTTCCGCGCAGTCCTTTCGGTCGCAGATTGCCAGCAGAACGACGTTGTCTTCTCTCACAGCATAATAAGCGACGCGGAAGCCAGCGCTTTTGCCGCGTCTTGCCGAGCGGTTCGGCAGGCGCACGCGATACACATTGCCGCCCATGCGCTTGTATTGGATGCCAGGGCGCTCGCCATCGCCCAGCTGATTGGCAAGGCGATCGACCTCGCCGACCACAGACGGAAACCTACGAGAAAGTTTCCTCAAATGCGACAAGAATCGATTTGTCGGTATGACAGTCGTCTTCATTGAGCCCTAGCTCTTCGCGCAGTTGCTGCAAGCACTTTGCAAGATCGCCAACATCGCCAGCTTTCATCTGCTGGAGGCTGATGAAGATGTCGTTCATGAATTCGTCTTGTGGCGTGAGCGGGTTCTCAATGAACAGCTTGTATTTGCCGTTGTCATCGTCAATCTCGCCGAGTATAGAATGCTGAATCATGATGCACCCCGTGTCTGTGCGCTCGTGAAGTTACAGTAACCGTGCCCGCCAGAACTTGTCAAGGATTTCCGCGTTACCTTTCTACTGCAAAAGCCTATTTCGCTTTGGGCCGGAAGGCTTTGACGCGACTCTCGTCGGTAGTGAGGTAAGCGCCATCCACCAGGTCGATGCAATAGGGGATGGCGGGCATCACCGCATCCAGGCAATCGCGGATGGCGCTGGGCTTGCCGGGCAGGTTGACGATCAGCGCGCGCCCACGGATGCCAGCGGTCTGCCGCGACAAAATCGCTGTTGGCACAAATTGCAGCGACACCTGGCGCATCAGCTCGCCAAAGCCAGGCATCATCTTTTCGCAGACGGCTTCGGTGGCTTCGGGCGTGATATCGCGCGGGGCAGGGCCGGTGCCGCCGGTCGTAACCACCAGGCTGCAACCCTCGTCATCCACCATCCGAATCAAAGCCTGGGTGATCTGCTCCAGTTCGTCCGGCACGACCAGGGCAACCGGCTGCCAGGGCTTGCTCAGCACCTCGTCCAGGTAAGCGCGGATGGCAGGCCCGCCGCGGTCTTCGTAAATGCCGCGATGGGCGCGGTCGGACACCGTCACTATGCCGATTTTGGCTTGCATCGCCCGTCCTTTCATCTGGCTATCGCGCCCGATTTTAGCTAGACTCGCCCTCTAAAGACAGGTCAGACGAGGGTAGTAATGAGTGAAAACAGCGACATGAAAGCGCTGGTCGAAGGTGATGACGGCATCAGTGTGCTGCGTGGTGGTGGGGCAAAGCGCGACTGGAATGGCATCCACTACAAGACGGGCTTGTCCAGCAAGAATGTCAATGCCAAAGAGTTGTCCATCAATGTGGCGACGATTCCGCCCGGCGGCGTCGCCTATGCGCATATCCATGTCGAGTTTGAAGTCATGCTTTACATCCTGGAAGGCGAGGTGCGGCACGAATATGGCGATGGCTGCAAACAAACGGTGGACAACAGCGCCGGCGACTTCATCTTCATCGAACCAGGCATCCCGCACGAGGTGTTTAACCTGAGCGACACCGAGCCGGTGGTGGCTTTTGTGGCGCGCTCGACCGCGGACGAATGGGACAAGATCATTCCCTATGACCGGGAGGCGGGGAGTTAGTCGGCTTTGCCCGGGCAGAAATGGGCGCGCAGACTGTCGAGGAAGTCGGTTAGCGTGGTAAAGATTTCATCCGCGACTTGAACATTTGACTTGATGTCCAGTGAGAAGAACTTTACTGCCTTCTGGTATTTCTTCTCGTTGCGCGGGTGGACAGTGCCGCTATTTGAGCGCAGAACTTGAAGCATTCTCAAGTATTCAACATACTGGGCTGCATCTGCGAAATCTTCGGATTTAAGAAATTCTGCGAGGACGGGAATGTTTTGCTTCGCCTTGTTGTCGGCATCCTTCTTTTGGAATCCGGGAATGTGATTTCCAAGCTCTTTCTTATTAATTTGATCTTGCAGGAGAATGGATAGCGAAAGCACGATTTCTTGAAGCTCCGTTGGCTCATTAGTAAGCGGACGGCGAAGTTTACGAAAGTGGTGAGAGTCCGCTTCTGTCAAGGGAATGAAAAGAAACCAACCGAACACGTTGCTCCACGCATTGCTTAGACTCGACAAAGTATGCTTAAAGCGGAACGCGCTGTTGTCTGTACCGGGATTCAATGCTTCCTCCAATGTAGAAGGAAAGGACATTCGAATAAAAGGATCGCTCAAATTCCCATCTGGCGGTACATTGTGTGCTTTCCAATGAGCATGTTCTGTCGCAGGTAGCTTTTCCCCTAATTCGTCAAGCAAAACAGCGACAAAATCGGGCTGGTCACTATCAAAATCGATTCCCCACAAGCTGCCGCATCTCAAGTAGCTGTCCTCGACGCGGTATTTGGATGGTTCGTTGTAATATTTCCCAAGCACTTCCCGCTTGAAAAACACGGGAGTACAGAAGTTATAGTTAACCGAATCGGGTGGAATGTCCAGTTCCATGGAAACGGCATATCTCCCGTACCGTGCTGAAGACGCAAGGATGTCATCACCGTTTTCATCAACACCAATGCAATACTCTGCAAGTTGATTCATTCTTTCCTGTTCTTCGGTCGCATACGGCCATATTCCGCATTTTTCGAGTGGCAATCCATCTATTACTTTCTTGCCGCGTAGTCGTGAGTATGTCTCGGGTTTTTCATCTTCCTGCCTAGAGTGGTCAAATGCCTCGAAACGATACACGAATTCGTCGCGTTTGATGCAAGACTTCCGTTGTTGTTCTGACAACTCAACAAGGTGACCCGCGTGATATTGTCTGACAAAGAATACGACTATCGACATGTCACGCGCCGCAAGGAATTGACGCAACTCTTTGCGCCGTACTTGAACGAGGTCATTTGCATATTTCACTACGTCGACTTCGTTTCCACCGGCGTCAAATCTAATCAGCTTTGAGTTTAGGCGATCGTCGTACAGGTTGTGATAAAGTCGAAACTCTTCTAGGATTTCCACAGCGTCTGGTTTTAGCTTATGAAAGCTCCGTTGAATGACAAGCGGTTCTCTGCCATCTTCACTGACTACAGTACGGCGATAGACTGGCGGTGAATCTCCTGTAAAGCCCGGTTCTAATTCGGACAGCTGGCGGCTCCACTCAGGTGTTTGCAGCAACTGCTCTATGTTTTCATTTGGAATCAAAACAGAGTCGATTCGAAGTCTGACCGTACCGTCATCCCGTTTCTTATAGACTGGAATCCAGGGGTCGTTTGGTCGGCGGCCAAGCTCAGGTATGACCTCTTCCCGCCATTTCCGCTGCAACAGGCGATCCAGTTCTGCTTCTCGTGTCATGTCTTTGTGTCCTCTGTGTCCTCTGTGCCTCTGTGGTGAATCCGCTATGTCCGCCAGAACGCCTCGCTCAAATACTTATAGGCATTGTCAGGAAAGAGCGTGACGACAGTGCCCGCCTCGCCGCGTTTCGCCAACCCTTCCGCCACCCGCAGAGCGCCTATCATCGCCGCCGCCGCGCTGATGCCCACCAGGTAGCCTTCTTCCCGCGCCAGCCGCAGCGCCATGCTGTGCGCATCTTCGGTTCGCACCGCCAGCTGCAGATCCGCCAGCCGCGGGTCATAGATGCCGGGCTGCAACGCAGTGCCCATGTGCTTCAAGCCTTCCAGCCCATGAAAAGGCGAATCCGGTTCGACCGAGACGACTCGCAGGGCCGGGTTCAATTCCTTGAGCCGTCGTCCCGCGCCCATCAGAGTGCCGCTGGTGCCCAAGCCAGCCACAAAATGACTGACTTGTCCGCCTGTCTGCCGCCAGATCTCCGCGCCCGTACCGCTGTAATGCGCCTGCCAGTTGGCGGGATTGTTGTATTGGTCGGCGTAGAAATAGCTGGCAGATTCCCGCGCCGCCAAGTCCCGCACCGCCCGAATCGCCCCGTCCGAGCCTTCCAGCGGGTCGGTATACGCCAGCTGCACATCGTAGGCGCGCAGGATGGCGACGCGCTCTGGACTGACATTCTCGGGCAAGAATAGCTTGACGCGATAGTCCTTCGCCGCGCCGATCATGGCATAGGCGATGCCCGTGTTGCCGCTGGTGCTGTCGAGGATGGTGCGACCGGGATAGAGCTGCCCGTCTCGTTCGGCTTGCTGGATGATGCTCAAGGCCGCGCGGTCTTTGACGCTGCCGCCCGGGTTCTGCCACTCGGCTTTGGCGAAGACGCGCACCTCGCCCGGCAAGTGACGCGTAAGGCGTCGAAAGCTCAGCAGCGCCGTATTGCCCACCTGACGTTCGATATCCTGCGCCAGCGAGGCGCTCTGCATGTCGTCCTGCTGGATTTCCGCGGTCGGGATCATAATGGCCTCGTAGCGCGCCAACAAAAAAGTCAACGGGCAGAATCGCGCGCTGCGGGCTTGCCTTTCGGTGCCTCGCGCGCCTCTGCCAGTTGACTGGGTGCTGCTGTTTCAGTTGCTGTCGACTAGGGTCTCAGGCGGCTAGGCTCCGCTCATTTGCCAGGGACAGCAACAACAAGTGCAGGCTTTCATCGGTTTCTCCGCTTGCTGCAGCGACTGCGCCAAATCATAGTGGCGCACTTGGGCTGTGTCAACTTGATAGAAACAAGACGATGACGCGGGCAGGCATCTTACCGCGTGGACATCAGCTGGCGGTCGCGTCAAAGCGCAGATCGGGCAGCAGCAGCATGTTGTCGGGCTGGTCCAGCGACAGGCGCGCAAACAGGTCGTCATTGTACCAGCCGACATAGACGCCATGTACGCCCGCGTAGCCCGGCAGCAGCTGAAAGTCGCGCCGCGTGAGAAAGGTCTCGCCCGTCCGCAAGCTTTCCAGTGGCGCCGCCGGGACAGCATCCTGTTGCAGCAGGATATGGTACACTTGGGCGCGCGACTATTCTACAATAGGTACACTATGCGACTGGCAGTATTCGGCGACATTCACGGCAACTTGCCCGCTCTGAATGCGGCGCTGGCGGATATCGACCGCTGTGGAGACTTCGACCAGATCTGGTGCCTGGGCGATCTGGCGGCGCTGGGTGGCGAGCCCGGCCAGTGCATCCAAACGATCCTGCAGTGGCGTGAAAACTGGGGCGAAGACCGCTTCAAACTCATCGGCGGCAACACCGACCGCTACCTGGTCACAGGCGCGCGCATCGCCCTGCCAGCGCCCAAAGAAGCAGCCGACTACGCGGCCCATCGCCAGGCCATTTTGCAGATGAGCGCCATCTACGCCTGGAATATGCAGCAGCTGGGCTGGGACGAATTTGCTCTGCTGCGCGACAGCCTGGGGCGCGAGCTGAAGCTGGATGTGGCGGGATATGGGCGAATAATTGGCGTTCATGCCATCCCCGGCGATGACGAATCGACCGCGCTGCGACCCGACAGCCCCGATGAAGAAGCAGCCGATGCCCTGCTCGACCGCGCGGGACAACTGGCGCTTTGCGGACACACGCATCAGGCATTCGACCGCGATCTGCCTGGCTGGCGCGTGATCAATCCGGGCAGCGTGGGCATGTCGGCGAGCAATCCCGGCGCGGCGGAATGGGCGCTGCTGGCATGGCAAGATGGCGAGCTAAATGTTGAATTGCGACGGGCAGCCTACGATATGGAAGCGGCGCTGCGTGGCTGGGCGGCGCAAGGACATCCACGCATCGACTGGATGCGCGGGCGCTTGGGGGGCTAGTCCGCCAGCACGTGGATCCGCGGCAGGCGCGCCAGATAGCCCAGCGCATAGAGCAGCAATCCCGCCGTGAAGGCCAGCAGGCAACCTATCCACAGCGCGCTCATAGGCAGCAGCAGCTCGGCGGTGGCATCCGCGCGCAGATAATGCTGGAGAAGGCCCCGCCCGGCCTGGAAAACGACAGCGGATGCCGCGCCGAAACCCACCAGCCAAAAAGGGATATAGCCGGTGATGCGCCGGTTGTCGCCGCGCAAATCGCTGGCAGTCTGATTGACCAGCGCCAGCATCACGCAGAGCAGCCCGCAGCCCGCCAGCCAGTCCTGCGCCGCCAGCAGATCTGTGCCACGCATGGCAGATTGGATGCCCGGCTGGATACTCAACGCGCCCAGCAAGCCATTCACCAGCCACAGCAGGGTCGCTAGCGCCAGCCAATGCGGCGCCAAGGTGGCATTTTCGTCGCGCTGGCTGATCGCCCGAACCCAGTGCGATGCGATGATGACGAAACAGAGAAAGACCAATGCGCCCAACGCCAGAGCAATCGGCGCGGACAAGCCCAAACGCCCCGCGCACACGAGTCCGCCGCCCAGCAGCAGCAGAATCGAGCAGGTGTGCAAGCTGGCACGAGCCCAGCCCAGCTCGGCGCGGCTGAAACATGCGAAGAGCCAATAGACGATGCTCATCATGGCGAGCGCATAAGCGACTTGCAGCTGGACGGCACGAAGCGCATCGGCCGGCACGAAGTCGATGAGCTGCGGCAAAGCCAAACTCAGCGCAGCCAGCAACATGCCCAGCCGCCAGGCGCGTTGGATGCCTCGCTCGGCAAGATCGTTGGATTTCGGCAACAGCGCGGCAAGCAAGGCCCCGATCGACAGCATCAGCGAAAGCGCCAGCTCGCTCACAAGTGGGGTCGCGAACACAAGGCCCAGCGCCAGCGAAATCCAGCCGCGCGACAGCCAGCCGGCCCGGCGCGATGACAACGCTTGCCCAGCCATCAACATGCCCGCCGCGACCAAGCCCGACAACAGCGCCAGGTCAAATGCGCGATTGCTCAGGTCGCTGATTATTGACTCGGCGACATGCTCCGCCAGCGGATTGCCCGGCAGCGCGTACGAAGCGCCAAGCAGGACGCACAGTCCATACAGCGCGGTCAGCCCCACCATCAGCGAAAGCAGCCGATAGACAGCTTGTCCGCGCGGCGACAGTTGGATCACGGCGCGCGTCCATAGACATCCGCCCGACCATGCCAATAAATATCGTCTTGGCTGAAAGCCAACGTGTAATCGTTCTCGACAATGTCCAGCAATTCATAGATGCCCGGCGCGCCAGCCGGCAGCAAATCCGGGAAGACGACAATCCAGTCGGGCGGCGTCTCTGCCCATTCCCGCTTCAGCTGGGGCAGAACATGCGGCGGTCGGAAATACCAGCGCCAGCCTTTGATCCAGGCGCCAGGCGGCAGCAGCTCGGTTAGCGGATGCAACTGGGGCGTGCTGTCGGCTTGCGGCAGGATGAAAAGCGTATCGCCAGGCTGCGCGCGAGCTTTCAGCGTTTCTGCCAGCGGACGAAATTCGTCATAGCCCAACGTTGCGCCCGCGCCCAGCGATGTCGGCAGATAGCTCACCGCGCCCGTCCACAGCCAGCCGATGCCGATGCCCAGCGCCAGGCCCGCCAACGTTAGCCGCGGCACACCCCAGCTGCGGGGTTCTCGCATGGCGCAGCGCAATTTCGCCAGCGCGATGCCCGACATGACAGCGGCAAGAGGCAGCTGGGCCATGGCATGAATCTCGCCGACCCGCGGATAGATCGTGCTCAATGCCGCCAGCCACAACAGCGGCAGCAGCAGCCAGCGGCGCTCGTGACGCCAAGCCCACAGCGCAAATGGCAAGACCAGCAAGTCGCCCAACAGCAGCTTGCGCAGAAAATCGCCATCCAGCGGCACGCCGTCCATCAGCCCGCTGAGGTTGAATGTCCAATTCCAGTACCAGTAGTTGTCCCAAAGGCCCGCCGCCGCCAGCGCAATCCATTGCAGCAGGGGCAGCAGCAGCGCGCCCAGCAGAACAATCAACATCGGCCGCCAGCCATCGCGCAGCAGCCACAGGCACATGATCGCGACAGCCAGCCAAGCCTGCTGCTTGAAAAGTGTCGCCGCGCCCATACAGAGGCCCAGCAATAGCAAGCGCCGCGGTGAAAGCTGCGAAGAGCCGAAATAGATGCACAGCCCCGCCAATACACACAGCGCCAGCAAGGTGTCGAAGTAGAGCAAGACATTGCCATAGACGGGCGTCCACCAGGCAAAGACCAGCGTCGCCAACAATCCCGCCGCCTCGCTGCACAAGCGCCTCGCCAGCCAATACACCAGCAACGTCAGCAGGGCGACCAGCAGCGCATTCAGGGCGCGCGCGACCAGGGCGGGGTCAAGTGGCAGGATTGATTGGGCTGCGGCAGCCAGCAGCGAACTGCCCGGCGCGTGCTGTTCCCAGATATCGCCGAAGAGCGTCTTGCCGCGCAGCATCAACCAAGGGATGGCCACCTGCCCGGAGTGCGCAGCCGGCGAGAGCCAAAACAAGTTCGCCAATGCCTGCGCGAAAAGCAGCAAAATGAGAGGGCGGCGCGCCACAGCAGGTCTCCTGGTCAGCGGACAATCGAATACCTAGTGTACACATTTTAACCCCCGCTCGCTCCTCCTACACATTCTCTGCGCCTCTGGGGAGTGTCGAATTTGCTGGAATAAGACCCCCCTCGGTCCCCCCGAAAAGTCGGGGGGAGGCAAAATGCGCGCGGATTTCTTCGACAAATTGGGGATGGGGAACGGCCCAACATACACGGGAATAGACACTCCCCGCCTCTGTGGTGAATCAACCGCCCGCGCAAGCTAGAATAGGCATCGGGCCAATGCGCCATAGTGCAGCCATGATGAGGAAGCTACTGTGAATCCGCCGCCGGACAATTATTTCGAACGTGGCTTGGCGCTGCTGGATGCTGGCGACTTTCGCGGCGCGATCGCCCAATTTGACAGCGCCATCAAGCTGGGATTGGGCGATCTGGCGGCTGTGCATGTCTGCCGCGGCGAGGCGCTGAGCCTGCTGGGAGAATACGAAGCCGCCGAGCAGAGCATCCACAAGGCCCTGCTTGCCCAGCCCTATATGGCGGCTGCCTTCCTGGCGCGTGGCAAGTTGCGGCGCATGCAAAACCAGCGCGACCAAGCCATCAGCGACCTGAGCACCGCCCTGCACATCGAGCCGGACTATGACGAAGCCTACTTCGCGCGGGCGCAATGCCTGGAAGAAGCGCGGCGCTTCACAGAAGCCGAAGCCGACTTAAGTCGCGCGTTGCAGTTGAATCCGGGGCTGCTGTCAGCCTGGGAGGCGCGTGGCCGGCTGCGCGCTCGACGCCTCGACTTTGATGGCGCGGTGAAGGACCTCAGCCATTACCTGCGCAGTGGCGGTGGCAAGCTGCACGACAATCACAGCGAAACGCAAGGCTACCTGCTGATTTTGCGGGTTTGGCGGCTGGTGTGGCGGGTGGTCAGGCTGGGGCGGGGATGAATTTCTTGGGAAATCTGATCTTGCATTGAATCGCCGCTTATGATCACCTGCGCTTTGACGATGAAACGGGGTGAGCGAAGATGGAAGAGAAGACATGGTGGCATAGTTGCGTGGAGTGCGGTCACGAATTCGTGTTGGACAAAGAGAACCCGCAGGTATTCTGCCCTGAATGCGACGAGTTGGTGGGTTACTATCTCGATTGTAGCGAGTGCAGTGAGTATCAGCGCGTTGATGTCACAATCTGGATAAGGCTCTACTTCGCAAACCAGACTGTCGTGTGCGACTTCTGTAGGCAGCAGAGTTATTTGATTCGCAAGTATGGACCCGATGGCGAACACATGATGTTCTAGGGGTCATTTGGAATATGGTCGCGCCAGACTTTGATAAACTCGCGCTTGAGCAAATCAAAGCGCTCTAGCAGGAAGGTTTCGAAACTATTCTTATCCAGTGGGCTTGGCAATAGACTTGCAGGGCATTGCAATTGCTGTTCGTATTCGAGTAGCTGGCGCGTCTGCTCGTCTGTGCCAATTTCCCCGCGTCGCCGTTTGTCTTGCAGAAGTATGTCAAATGTCTGTATGTTATGCCGTAGTTCACCTGCTTGCTCAAGCAGAGCGAGATTGCCTATGGTGTTCATCGGCCACTCGTCGCCTTCGACCATATGGGATTGAAGGAGCGCGACCGGAATGATGTGCTCGACGTGATAGGACTTGGCCTTCGCAAGCCTGTTCACAAAGATGTACTTCAGCAGCAGGTATTCAGGGCGGGAATCCCGAATGTGCCGTTTTGTCGCCTTGGTGTGAACCAGGCTGACCTGGCTGTCATAATACCAGTCATCAAACACTTGCTCCCATCGCTGTTCGGTGGGCGGCGCGTTGTCGACATATCGGAGATTCCTGACAGCCTCGTGTAGCTTACTATCGCCCGAGCCACGCCAGTCATCATGCAGAATCTCATACAGATAGAACATCGGAAGGTTCTGCTTTAGTTTGCGGCGGTCAACTCGCCAAGCGTCATTATCAGACAGATCGCGTTTGCCATATCTCACTTGGAAAGCGGTCGCGATCATCGAAATAATCATCAGCTCGCTGTGGTAAATTGGTCCCAGCTTGCGCCCGTATTGCGGCTTGGACAGCATTGGCTTGAGTATGTTGTCAACGAAACGTATCGATTCGAGCAGGCAACGTTCCAGATCTGCCCAAGACAACTCGCCGATCTCCTCAGGCAAGTCCGCCATATCTTGCAGACGCAATCCCATGCAGGCGGTCAAGAGGTTGAAGCCGATAGAGCTGGGTCGGTCGTCCTTGACTCGTTTGAACAGTCGCGGAAACTTGTCCGCAAGATATTGACCCAAGCCAAATAGATAGTCAAACAGCGTATAAGGTCGATTACGGCGCGATTCGTCATCAGGCGCTTCCTCGGAGACGTCCAGTGTGAAGCCTTCATCCTCCAGTGTCTCGTATTTCTTCCAAATCACATCAATCACTTCGGTATTCATAATTCGCTGGCGGACATCTATCCATCGCGCGGCATAAATCTCGTAACGGCTGAGGACAGTTCCTTTGGAATTGAGCAACTCGAACACCGTCGGCAGCTCGGAAGATGGGCCACTGTAAATGAGCACTGGAATCTTTGCATCCAGCACCAATTTGACTTCATTGCTGACGGTATCGAGAAAACCACCCAGAGTCCTGATGAGGCTTTCATTGCGGTTCAATTCAAAATATAGGTCTCGGTACAGGCTTGAGTCTGGCGAGTACTTCAGGACTTTTTCAATCAGCGCCTCGACAAGATTTTCTGTACGCCAGCCATCCTGCGCATCGTAGCCTTTCTTGCCCTTCACCCACTCGACGACTGTCTGCCGTATTCTGTCCTTGTATTCATCAGATAGTTTCCCCAAGCGCGCAGCAATGGTATCTACGAATTCGTCATCCAGATCCGCGCGCGTAAAGTAGCCATTCTGATACCCCACATAACTCTTGAGAGCTTGTGTGCGCTGTAAGCCATCTATCAGGTTGTAGTATCTCTTGCCGTCTCCGGCGGAATGCCCGCGAGCAATGTCCTCGTAAATGAGAATGGAACCAAAGGGATAGCCTCGTTTGATTGAGTCGATCAGACCCTTTCGAGTCGACTGACTCCATACCAAACGACGTTGATATTCCGGTATCGTTACTCTGTTGTTGCCAGTAGGGCTGCTTGACACCGCATCCATCAGTTTGCTAACTGGCCAGATGTCGATATCGACTGCGTTACGGAATGTGGGCATCTCGCCACCCCCATGCTTTGGATCCATACAAGCCGCACGACCCAGCGCAGCCTGCGCGCATATTCATAGGATCAATTAGATCAGTTACGTAATCTATCGTCAAGCGAGGATCGTCATACTACGGGAGTGCATGGGAGTCGAACCCACCATCGCCTGCTCTGCGCAGCCGACCACCGATTTTGAAGACCGGGGCATCCACCGGGACACATCCACTCCCCTGCCCGCAGTATAGCGTCCGCCCGCCTTCCCCGCTATCATCCGTCTGCAAAACATCACATGCAAAGGACAGCCCATGCCCGCCTATCTCATCGTCCGCGCCACTGTGCATGACATGGCGCAATATCGGCAATACATGCAGCATACGCCCGCCATCCTCGAGAAATACGGCGGAGAATTCCTCATCCGCGGTGGCGAGAAACTCGTGCTGGAAGGAACCGACTCGCCGGAGCGCATCGTCATCATCCGCTTCCCCAGCATGCAGGCCGCCCAGGACATGTACAACTCGCCGGAATATCAAGCGGCTATCAAGCTGCGCGTCAATGCCGCCGAGGCTTCCTTCGTCCTGATGGAAGGCAGCGCGTGAAACTCGTCCTCTTTGATATTGATGGCACGTTGCTCATCAGCCAAGGCATCGGGCGCGAAGCCAAACGCCGCGCCATGACTGAGCGCTTCGGCACAATCGGCGACCTGGACAATCACGACTTCGGCGGGCAGACCGACTGGGGCATATTGGCTGCTCTGCTTGCGCCGCATGGTTACAGCAGCGCCGATATCGGCGTGGAGATATTGGATTACCAAGCAGCCATGGCTCGCCACATGAACGATATCCGCCACAGCTTCAGCGCAGATGCCCTGCCCGGCGCCTTTGAGCTGCTGGCGGCATTGCGGGCTCGCGCGGATCTGCTGCTGGGCATCGTCAGCGGCAACACGGGCGAGACGGCGCAGATCAAGCTGGAGATGGCTGGCTTCGACCCGGCGCATTTTCCGATTGGGGCCTATGGACATGAATCGCCGCTGCGCGAAGACTTGACGCGCCTGGCACTACAGCGCGCGCAGCAGCATGTGCGACAAACAATCGCCCCGCGCGATACCTTCGTCATCGGCGATACGCCCGCCGACATCCAGGCGGCTCGCGCGATCGATGCCGTGGCGGTCGCTGTGGAAACAGGATATGCCCCGCGCCAATCGCTGGTCGACAGCCAGCCCGATTTTCTGCTGGCAGATCTGCGCGAGTTCATGGCTGATGTCCTGATGTGACCGCGCCCCCTTGGTCCCTCGACAGGTCGGAGGGAGGCAAAGCAGCCCATTTGACTTCGTGTCGCGGCGCGAGTAGCCTGTAGATAAACAGTCAAGCCCATGCAGATCCGCACGCCCAAAAAATATCGTGGCGTCCAGCGACGCAGTATCATCAGTTGTCGGCGGCTCTTTGTGTATTTGCTGCTGCTGCTATTGATCGCAACCGGTGCAGTCATTTATCTCAATCGCCAGGTCGCCGCGCCCATCATCCAGGATGCTGTCAGCCAGCTCATCGCCGAGATCGAGAATCGGGCAGCCACCCTGTCTGCGCCCGCGCCAACCCCCACGCCCGACCCCCGCAACAGCCTGGTCGAGGCGAGCAATTATTGGCAGCGGGGCGCAATGAGCCGGGCCACCGATCTCTACCTGGAAATCGCGCCGTCAACGCCCAACACGGTCGAAGTCTTCCGCCGCATCGCCATCGGATTAATCAGCGCCAGCCGCTATGACGAAGCCAGCCAGCAAGCCGCCCGCGCCATCGATGCCGATCCCTTTAACGCCGATGCCTGGGCTATCCAAGCCTGGGCGCTGGATTGGCAAGGCAAGCCCGCCGAAGCCCTGGCTTATGCTCTGCACGCCCTGGAGCTCGACCCAAGTAACAGCCGTGCCAGCGCATACCTGGGCGAGATTTATCACAGCCTGGGCCAAAGCCAGCGCGCCGAAAACCTGCTGGACGAGCTGCTGGCGCAGGATCCACAAAGCGCCGAAGCCTACCGCGCGCGCGGACTGGTCAGATGGGACAGCGACTATACTGCCGCTTTGGCCGATTTTCAAGCTGCCTACGAGCTGGCGAGCCACATGAATCTCATCGCAGTGGATATCGCCACGATCGAGAAAGACCTGCGCAATTATGAATCGGCGCTGGCAACCCTGCAACAGGCGCTGGAAGCCGACCCCTACAATCCCCGCGCCCTGTTTCGCCTGGGCGAGATCCAGATCAGCCGCGATGGTAATTTCACGCAAGCCAAATTGACCCTGCAAGATTGCATCGACTTCAACCCCAGCTATTTTCATTGCCATTATATGCTGGGGCGCGCCAACGAACGCCTGGGCGAAACAAGCGCCGCCGCCGCCAACTTCACCACAGCCATCGAGTTGGGCAGCCAAGAGCCGCGCCATCATTATTGGGCGGGCTGGTCACAGATTCTGCTGGGCAACTGCTCGCGCGCCTTGGCCTATCTGGAGCCAGGTTTGCAGCTGGCAAAAGACATCAGCCATCAGCAACTCATCGCCGATATCAGCGCGGTCATCCCCGAGTGCGACCCGAGCTTCGTGCCCGGCAGTTGATGGCTAGTCGCCCAGCTGGAAGTAGCGCAGGCTCTCACGCATATCCGAGACGCGATCCATCTCCAGCACCATCAGCGGGTTCAAGGGCAGCGAGCGCATCATCGGCAGCAGCGCCTCATAATCCAGCGCGCCGCCTGCCCAGTCAAAGCCGTGATGTTCGTCTATCACGCCATTGTTGTTGTTCATGTGCAGCTCGATGACCCAGGGCGCCAAGGTCTCCAGCCAATCGCCAAAGTGCAAATCGGCGTCGGAAAACAGGTGAGCGTGCCCGATATCAATGCAGGCTTTCAAATAGGGGTGCTCCAACTCGGCGAGCAAGTTGCCGATGATGGCGGGATCGAACTCCCACATATTTTCGATGGCGACCAGCACATCATAGGCTTGGGCATAGTCGCCCAGCGGACCCCAAAAGTCGACATTGCGCTGGTGCCAGCCTTGGCGGTAGGCCGCGTTGTGCAGCAAGCCGATGTAATTGGCATGAAAAACCACTTGATCCGCGCCCAGCCCGCTGGCGATACGGATGACATGTTCATAGCGCCCATAGGTAACCATGTTGATGCGCTCGTCAGGGCTGCCCGAGACGACATCCATGAAGGGGCCATGCAAGGACAGCCGGCCCGGCAAATCTTGTAGCGCCAGCTTGTATTCTTTGTCCAGCTTGCGCCAGTCGCCATCCAGAATCGCCGGCGCCGAAAAAGCCATTAGCTCAATGCCCAGGCCGCGCTCGCAAGCCAGCGCAACGCATTCGTTGAAATTGCCGATGCCGGCGCTTAGCGATACCGAATCTCGCATAATGAACTCCGGATTTGCCGACCTGTTGCAAGCAAATAGTCGCGTCAGCATTTGCTCCGATTGTACACCAGCCTGGTCTCTCGCAGCAAAGACTGACGGACAGGGGAGTGTCAAACTCCGTGTACATGGGGATCTACCTCCCCCAAGCCTATAACGTAATCCGCGCGCGCGTGCCTCTCCCCGACTTATCGGGGGGACTGAGGGGGGTAAAATAGGGCGAGTCGCCGCCTCGCCATTTCGTGGGGGCCGAAGGGTGTGTCGTGGCTTGCCTAGTTCAATCCTTTGCAGCATGGCTCAACTGGATTACTATCCCGCCTATGGAAAGCTCACGCATTCTGGTGATTTTGCCGGCGCTGGACGAAGGCCGCAGCATCGGCGCTACGTTGCGTGGCATCCACGAGCAGCTTCCGCAAGCCGACATGTTGGTGATCGACGATGGCTCGCGCGATAACACGGCAGCTGCTGCCAGTGCTGCTGGCGCGACCGTACTCCGCCTGCCCTACAATGTCGGCATTGGCGCAGCTGTCCAGGCCGGCTTTCAATTCGCCGCGCAGCATGGCTATGGCATCGTCCTGCGCAACGATGGCGATGGGCAGCATGTGCCACAAAACAACCCTCGTCTGCTGGCGGAGTTGGGAGCGGGCACAGCCGATATCGTGATTGGCTCGCGCTTCGTGGGCGCGGGCGATTATGGCACGCCTCGGCTGCGGCGGCTGGGCAGCGCAATACTGGCGCGATTGCTTTCGACAATCACCAGCCAGCGAATCACCGACCCAACCTCGGGCTGCGCGGCATTCAATCGGCGGGCGATCTCGCTCTTCTCCAGCGCATATCCGCACGATTATCCCGAGCCAGAAGCCATATTGATCGCCTGGCGCAGTGGCTTGCGACAAATTGAGGCGCCTGCAAAGATGATCCCGCGCCAGCACGGCCGCTCATCGATCACCCCCCTGCGCAGCGTCTATTACATGATCAAGGTCGTGCTGGCGATATTGATCCATCTGCTGCGCAAGACGCCCAGCGCCTGAGACAGCGCCCAGGCAAGGCGGCTGCGCGTTCGCGATTCCCCCTTTATATTTGCTTTTGATATTATGCCGCACAGCATGTATACTTGCCCTGCAAGACTCTATCAAATTGGGAAGCATCCACTGAAAGGATTCACTATGCGCATCAAACTTGCACTTGTGCTTTGCTTGTTCCTGCTCAGCACGCTCTTTGGTGGCGTGGCTGTCGCGCAGGATACCAGCGAAGTCACCATCCTCTATTGGCAAGCGGTTTCTATCCTGAACCCCTACCTGTCGGGCGGCACGAAAGACTTTGACGCCGCAGCGCTCATCCTCGAGCCCTTGGCCAGCATCGCCCCAGACGGCACTTTGGTGCCCGACCTGGCAGAATTCATCCCCACGCTGGAAAACGGCGGCGTATCCGAGGACTTGACGACCATCACCTGGAAGCTCAAGGATGGTTTGATCTGGTCGGACGGCTCGCCGGTTACCATCGATGACTTGATCTTCACCTGGCAGTATTGCACGCATCCCGAAGGCGGCTGCTCGACCAAGCACTTCTACAACGATGTGGTCAGCATGGAAGACATCGGCGGCAACCAGATCAAGATCACCTTTGGCGTGCCCAAGCCCAATCCCTACGACCCCTTCGTTTCGCAAAACGCGCCCATCTTGAATGCCGCGCAGTTTGCCGATTGCATGGGCGCCAACATGTCGGCTTGCACCGACCAAAACTTCGCGCCGATCGGCACGGGTCCTTTCATGGTCGATGAGTTCCGTCCCAACGATGTGGTTACCTATACCGCCAACCCCAACTACCGCGAAGAGGGCAAGCCGCACTTCGACCGCGTCATCTTTAAGGGTGGCGGCGATGCCGAATCGGCCGCGCGCGCTGTGCTGGAAACGGGCGAAGCCGACTATGCCTGGAACTTGCAGATTTCGCCGGCAGTGCTCAGCGGCATGGAAGCGGCGGGCAATGGCACGGTGGTGGTCGCATTCGCCTCGTCGGTCGAGCGCCTGATGCTCAACCAGGCCGATGTCAGCCCAGACAACCCGAATCGTTCCATCGTTATGGAAGGCAATGCGCATCCGTTCCTGACGATCCCCGAAGTCGCCGACGCCATGTCGCTGGCGATTGACCGGGACATTATCGCCGGGCAGCTCTACGGCGCTGGCGGCCAAGCGGCTTGCAACATCGTGAATGGACCTCCCGTCAATGTATCGGAGACCTACCTGGGCTGCTCGCAAGATATTGACGGCGCAAACGCCATTCTGGATGCGGCTGGCATCATGGACAGCGATGGCGATGGCATCCGCGAAGCCAACGGCGTGCCCTTGCGCGTCCAATATCAGACCAGCACCAATGCTGTTCGCCAGAACACTCAGGCGCTGATCAAGCAATGGTGGAGCGAGATCGGCATCGATACCGAGCTGCGCAATATCGACGCCGCAGTCTTCTTCGGTGGCGACCCCGCCAGCCCCGACACCTACCAGAAGTTCTACAGCGATGTGCAGATGTTCACCAGTGGCACCAGCGGTCCCGATGCCGAGACCTTCATGGTGCGCTGGATCTGTGGCGCCGACCCCAACCCAGACAACGGCTGGCTGGGGCGCAATGTGCCGCGGCACTGCAACCCCGCCTATGACGCGCTCTACGAAGAACTGACGCAGACCGGTGGCGTGGAAGCCCGCGCAGAGATCGTCAAGCAGATGAACGACCTGCTGATCGAAAGCGGCGCGCTCATCCCGCTGGTATTCCGCGGCAGCGTATCGGCGCACAGCAACAGCCTGGGCGGCGTTGATATGAACGGCTGGGACAGCGAAATGTGGAATGCTCAGGATTGGTATCGCATGTAACAAGGCCTGCGAGCCATTCGCAACGCAAGAGCAGAACCCCGGGGGTGTGGCGCAGTGCCACGCCCCTTTTTTGTCCCCAAACCCGTTGCCTCCCCCCGACTTTTCGGGGGGACCGAGGGGGGTGTCTTTCCCGATTCCTTATCGTTTGCCCCTTCGGCGCGTTTTTGGCTATACTTGAGGTGCTGTGAAACTTCTGTTATCCAATACGTCTGGAGAGGTACTACTAATGAAAGCAAAGCTCAGCCTTTTGTTGATCGTCGTCATGGCGCTGTCGTCCTTTGGCGGCATCGGCGTGGCACAAGATGGAGATACCGTGAACATCCTGTTTTGGCAGGCGGCGTCTCACATGAACCCTTACCTTGGCAACGGCACCAAAGAATTTGAAGCCGCTGCACTCGTGCTCGAGCCCCTGGCGCGCTATGACCCTGACGGCATCATGGTGCCCTGGCTGGTCGATGAGATCCCCACAGTCGCCAACGGTGGTGTCTCCGAAGACTTGACCAGCATCACCTGGACCCTGAGCGAAGGAATCACCTGGTCGGACGGCTCGCCACTCACCTCTGCCGATGTCGTCTTTAGTGGCGACTTCTGCATGCACCCGGATACCGGCTGCACGGTGCTCGACCAATTCGCCAATGTCGCATCAATTGAAGCGGTCGATGATCTGACCGTCACGATCACATTTGATGTCGCCAAACCCTTCCCCTATGGTCCCTTCGTGGGTTATCTGACGCCCATCATCCAAAAGGCGCAATTTGAAGACTGCATCGGCGCGGGGGCGCTGGAATGCCAGGAGAGCTTCGGCCCCATCGGCACAGGCGCCTACATGGTTACTGACTTCCGCACCAACGATGTCATCACCTACGCAGCCAACCCCAACTACCGCGTAGAAGGACAGCCGGCCTTTGAACGCGCTGTCTTCAAGGGCGGTGGCGATGCCGAATCGGCCGCGCGCGCTGTTTTGGAAACCGGTGAAGCCGACTATGCCTGGAACTTGCAGATTTCGCCCGCCGTCCTTTCGGCGATGGAAGCCGCAGGCCAAGGCACGGTCATCGTAGGTTTCGCCACCAGCGTCGAGCGCCTGCTGCTGAACCACACCAACCCCGATCCGGCTCTGGGCGAAAACCGCTCGGTCTGGATGGCGGATGGCAGCAACGGCCACCCCTTCTTGCAGGTCGAGGCGGTCTGGAAAGCCATGTCCATGGCGATTGACCGCGAAGTGATCGCTGGCCAGCTCTATGGCGCGGGCGGCGTCGCCACCTGCAACATCCTGCCGGGCCCGCCCATTTACGCTTCGCCCAACAATCCCTTCTGCGGTCCGGATATTGACGCAGCCAATGCCATGCTCGATGAAGCCGGCATCATGGATTCTGACGGCGACGGCGTGCGCGAGTACATGGGCATCCCCCTGCGCGTCTCCTACCAGACCAGCACCAACGCCGTGCGTCAAAATACCCAGGCGCTGATCAAGCAATGGTGGTCAGAGATCGGCATCGAGACCGAGCTGCGCAATATCGATGCGGCCGTCTTCTTCGGCGGCGATATCGCCAGCCCCGATACCTACTCCAAGTTCTTTACCGACATCGAGATGTACACGAATGGCTCCAGCGGCACCGACCCCGAGACCTACATGAGCGGCTGGCGCAGCGACCAGATCACGCATCCCGACAACAGCTGGAATGGCAACAATGTTGTGCGCTGGTACAACGAAGATTATGACGCCCTGCTCGATCAGTTGGCCGAGACTGCGGTTCTGGAAGACCGCGCCGACCTGGCTATCCAGATGAACGACATGCTGGTCCAAACAGGCGCCATCATCCCGCTGGTCTATCGCGGCAGCGTTTCCGCCCATCACAACAGCATCAACGGAGTCGCTATGAACGCCTGGGACTCCGAGTTGTGGAATATCGCCGAGTGGACTCGCAGCTAGTCTGCTGAGCGCTTGGCTCATTGCCCCTCCCGAAACCCTGGGTCTGCGCGATCTGGGGACGAAGGAGGGGCGCTTTCTATACATTGCGCGATATTTCCGTCATAGACTTTAGAGTTTGTGTTCCCGCGCCACAGACACTGCATTTAGCAGTTGACAACTGCGATTTGCAATGATCGGCGAATCCTCGCTATAATCCCTGTGGCAGTATAATTTAACCGCAGATATACCCAAAGTGAGGACTCTATGAAGACAAAGCTTTCTCTCCTGCTAATCTTGGTGATGGTGCTGTCGTCTGTTGGCGGCATTGGCGTGGCACAAGATGGAGATACCGTGAACATCCTGTTTTGGCAGGCAGCATCGAGCCTGAACCCCTATCTTTCTGGCGGCACCAAAGAACTGGAAGCCGCTTCGCTGGTTATCGAGCCGCTGGTGCGATATGACCCCGATGGTGTTATGGTGCCCTGGCTGGTCAATGAAGTCCCCACCCTTGCCAATGGCGGCGTTTCTGAGGATCTGACAAGCATCACCTGGAACCTGCGCGATGATATCCTCTGGTCGGATGGCAGCGCCTTTACCGCGCACGATGTGGTCTTCACGGGCGAATACTGCATGCACCCCGAAGGCGGTTGTTCGACACTCAATCAGTTTGATGGCGTCGAAAGCCTGGAAGCGCTTGATGACCGCACTGTGAAGATCACCTTCACCGGTCCCAAGCCATTCCCCTATGGTCCTTTCGTCGGCTATTTCACCCCGATCTTGCAGAAAGCGCAATTCGCGGATTGCATGGGTGTGGCATCGCAGGAGTGCACCGACCAAAACTTCGCGCCGATCGGCACGGGTCCCTTCATGGTGGAAGACTTCCGCCCCAACGATGTAGTAACCTATGTTCGCAACCCCAACTATCGCGACGAAGGCAAGCCCTACTTTGACCGCGCGGTCTTCAAAGGCGGCGGCGATGCGGAATCGGCTGCCCGCGCAGTCTTGGAAACCGGTGAAGCCGATTATGCCTGGAACTTGCAGATTTCGCCGGCTGTTCTGAGCGCGATGGAAGCAGCTGGACAGGGCACGGTCGTCGTCGCTTTCGCCACCAATGTCGAGCGCCTGATGGTGAATCACACCAATCCCGACCCGGCGCTGGGCGAAAACCGCTCGGTCTGGATGGCGGATGGCAGCAACGGCCACCCCTTCTTGCAGGTTGACGCGATCTGGAAAGCCATGTCCAAGGCTATCGACCGCAATGTGATCGCCGAGCAGCTCTATGGCGCTGGCGGCATCGCGACTTGCAATGTTTTGCCTGGCCCGCCGATCTATGCCTCGACGAACAACGATGATTGCCTCGTGCAAGATGTTGAGGCTGCCAATGCCATGCTTGATGAGGCTGGCATCGTGGATAGCGACGGCGATGGTCTGCGCGAATACGAAGGCATCCCGCTGCAGGTCAGCTATCAGACCAGCACGAATGCTGTTCGTCAAAGCACACAGGCGCTGATCAAGCAATGGTGGAGCGAGATCGGCATCGAAACCGAACTGCGCAACATTGATGCCGCCGTCTTCTTTGGCGGAGATGTCGCCAGCCCCGATACCTATGCCAAGTTCTACACCGATATCGAAATGTACACCAATGGCTCGAACGGCACCGACCCCGAGACCTACATGGGCAACTGGCGCACCACGGAAATCACCAGCCCGGCGACAGGCTGGCTTGGTTCCAATGTATCGCGCTGGTACAGCGAAGAGTACGATGCGCTGCTCGACCAGATGTCGCAGACCGGTGTGCTGGAAGAACGCGCGGCTCTGGCCATCCAGATGAACGACCTGCTGGTACAGAGTGGCGCGATGATCCCGCTGGTCTACCGCGGCAGTGTGTCCGCGCATCACAACAGCGTCAACGGCATCGCCATGAACGCCTGGGATGCCGAGCTTTGGAATGTCGCAGAATGGACGCGCAGCTAGCAAGTTGGTAATTTCCTTGTCGCCTTCCTCCGCTGTTTTTGGGGGGCGGGCGGCAATTAAACTTAGTAAACTGCAAAGGCGCAGAGGGCTTAGGCAGCAGATCGGCAGGACTTCTTTGCCTCAGTGGGCGCCTCGCTGAAACAGGCTTACCGAGCGACTTTTTGCAGGCATCTGTATTACAAGGTAATCTTCTATTGAGCAGATTGGACGCAAGCGCGACGGCGTCATTGCAGCAGTCCGACACGAGACGAGGGTGGTAGCATGGGAAAATACACAATTCGCCGGTTGCTGACCGCCATTCCGACTATTCTCGTCATCAGCTTCATCATCTTTGCTGTCGTCGACCTGTCGCCCAGCGACCCGACCGGCAACCTGCCACTGACCATTCCGCCCGAAGTGCGCCAGAAGATCCGCGAAGCCCTGGGCGCCGACGACCCCTTCGCCGTCAAGTACGTCAAGTGGCTTAACCAATTCTTCATCGCCGAGCCGCTGAACTTCATCGAAACCACCTTGGGCATCACCTTCCCCGGCAGCGAAGACCGCGTCCGCGTCATCAGTTGGGCGACGCGCGGCCCTGTCATCGACATCATCGCCGAGCGCCTGCCCCAGACACTTTGGGTGGTGGGCTCGTCATATTTCCTCGGCGTGATGATCGCGGTGCCGGTGGGCGTGTATTCGGCGTATCGGCAGTATTCCATCTTCGACCAGGTGGGCACTTTCGCCATGATGGTAGGCTTTTCTGTGCCGACCTTCTTCACCGGGCTGATGTTCATCGTCATATTCAGCGTGAACCTGAAGTGGTTCCCATCGGTGTATGACACGACCCTTGTGGTCACCGATATCGAGTCGCTTCAGCAGCAGTTGAGGCAGATGTTCATGCCGGTGACGGTGCTGACGCTCTATACGACCGCGCAGATGAGCCGCTATACGCGTGCGTCCACGCTGGACAACCTGCAGCAGGATTACATCCGCACCGCGCGCAGCAAAGGCTTGACAGAGCGGACTGTCGTAATGCGTCACGCCGTGCGCAACAGCCTCATCCCGGTCGTCACGCTGATCGCTCTGCAAATCCCGGGCATCTTCGCCGGCGCGCTGATCACCGAGCAGATCTTCCGCGTCAATGGCATTGGGCAGTATCTGATCATCGCTATCCAGGGTGGCGACCTGCCGACAGTGCAAACGGTCACTTTCATCTTCGCGGTGCTGGTGGTCTTCTTCAATATCGTCGCCGATGTGCTCTATGGCATCCTCGATCCACGCGTGACCTACTCGTAAGCTTGTGATGGGCAGCCGACCATGACCGCGACAGTCAAAGCAAAACCCAAAAACCTCGACCCAGCAGAATTCGTCCAAGCGCGCACATTCGCTGGCGATGCCTGGCTGCAATTCCGCAAGCACAAGCTGGCGTTGATAGCCGTTGCCGTGCTGTTGATCATCGTGCTGGGCGTGCTGATTGGTCCCGCCATTTGGACGATCGACCCGACCTATATCGACATCATCGCCGCCTACCAGATTTCATCGCCCGAGCATCCTTGGGGCACCGACAGCCTGGGGCGCGATACCCTGGCGCGAGCCTTGCAAGGTGGGCGCGTTTCGCTGATGATCGGCATTTCAGCCATGCTGGTTTCCATCAGCATCGGCACGATCATCGGGCTGGCATCGGGCTACTTCCGCCGGCTGGACAATCCGCTGATGCGCATGACCGACATCTTCATCGCCCTGCCCCAGCTGCCGCTGCTGCTGGTCTTGATGATGCTCTTCCGCGAGCCATTAAAAGCCGCCTTTGGCGTCGAGGGCGGCGTCTTCATCCTGATGGTCTCGGTTATCGGTGGCTTGCAGTGGATGCCGACTGCCCGGCTGGTGCGCGGCGAAGTGCTGTCTGTGAAGTCGCGAGAATTCATCACCGCGGCCACGGCTGTCGGTTCGCGCGATGGGCGCATCTTGACCAGCCACATCTTGCCCAATGTGATGAGCCCGGTCATTGTGGCAGCCACCTTCAGCATCGCCAGCGCCATCATTACCGAGTCGGCCTTGTCGTTTTTGGGCTTGGGCTTCCCGCCCGACTTCCCCACCTGGGGGCGCCTGCTCTTCGATGGCAAAGATTACCTGACCATCACCTGGACGCTGGTGTTCTGGCCCGGCATGCTGATCTCCATGACAGTGCTCTGCGTCAACTTCATCGGCGATGGACTGCGCGATGCGCTGGATCCGCGCTTGCGGAAGTAGCGAGTGATTCACCACAGAGACACAGAGAAGGTGGTGAATCCATTATGCCCTACATCAAACAGATAACCCTCGAGCAGGCCACAGGCCTCGTCAAGCGCGAGCTCGATAAAGCTGTCGCCCGCGCCGGCCGCGTCTGGAATATCGTGCAGATCATGTCGCTCAACGGGCGCGTCATGAAAGCGGCGATGGACTTCTATGGCGCTGCCATGTTCGCCGCTTCTCCCCTTTCGCGGGCGCAGCGCGAGATGCTGGCGGTTGTCGTCAGCCGCGCCAACCACTGCCACTACTGAATTCAGTCGCATGCGCATGACCTCCGTGCCGAGGTCACCGACCTGTCCGACGAAGCCGCCGATGCCCTGGTGCATGCCATCGCCCGCGACTGGCGCGAAGCAGACCTGACCGAAGCCGACCGCGCCCTCTGCGCTTATGCCGAAAAACTGACTCTGCGACCGACCGCCATGGACGAGACTGATGTAGAGCAACTGCGCAGCGCCGGCTGGGACGACAGGTCCATTCACGATGCAACGCAGGTCATCAGCTTCTTCAATTACATCAACCGCGTTGCCGATGGGCTGGGGGTGGAGCGCGAAGACTTCATTGATAACTGGGGCGAAAATTAAGCTCGCCAGCGAGTCCGCAAGAATCGGAGTGTCGCGCGACTGTCGATCTGCCAGGATAATGGCAGCGCAGGCAAAATGGAGAATGCGGCGATGATCCCCGAAGCAATCGGCAAGCACGACAGCCACCTGGCAGCGCAAGTATGCAATTATCTGCGCTCGGCACAGCCCGAAAGCATCAGCCTGGCGCAACTGGGTGAGCGCTTTCACCTCAGCCCCGGCCATTTGCAGCGCATAGTCAAACGGGCGACCGGCTTTACACCGCGCGAATATGCGGCGAAGCTGCGGCTGGAGGCTTTTAAGACAGAAGTGCGGGATGGCAGGCGCATCACCGATGCAATCTATGCCGCCGGCTACAGCTCGACAAGTCGCTTGTACGAACACAGCGACCGGCAACTCGGCATGACGCCCACAGCTTACCGCGAACGTGGCGCGGGCTTGACGATTTTCTACAGCGTGCTGCCCTGTCCGCTGGGCTGGCTGCTGGTTGGCGCGACCGACCGCGGCATCTGCAAGCTGAGTCTGGGCGACGAAAGCGCCGTGCTGATCGCCGACTTCGAAGAAGAATTCGCCAATGCCGAGCGGCTGTGCGACGATGAGGGCCTGGGCCTTTGGACTACGCAGGTCATCGCCTGGCTAAATGGCTGGCAGCCGGCGCTGGACTTGCCGCTGGATCTGCGCGCGACAGCTTTTCAGCATCGAGTCTGGGCAGCCTTGCAAGCCATCCCGGTCGGCGAGACGCGCAGCTACAGCGATATTGCCGCGGCCATCGGCCAGCCCAAAGCGACTCGCGCCGTGGCACAGGCTTGCGCGCGCAATCCGGTCGCCCTGGTCATCCCCTGTCACCGCGTCCTGCGTAAAGATGGCAAGCTTGGTGGTTATCGCTGGGGCATTGAACGCAAGCAACAGCTGCTTGAATCAGAAGCGCGCCACAAGAACGATCTTTCTTAAGCTGCAGAGCTTGGCTGCATCGGAGACTACCTAGATGACTCATCGTTCGCTGCATGTGCTTGTTTTGGTCGCCGTACTCTATGTCGCAGTGCAGATGCTGGCAGATATCGCCGGCCTGCGCATTGTGTCCATCGCGGGCTTCAGCATTGCTGGCGGCACATTGATCTATCCCGTCACATTCACCCTTCGCGATATGGTGCACAAGGTGTCCAGCGCCAGCATTGCTCGCCTGCTGATCTTCGCTTCTGGCGCGATCAACCTGTTCATGGCCGGTTTGTTATGGCTGGTTTCGCAGCTGCCGCCCGACCTGGGGGTTGGTGAACAAGCCGAATTTGGCATGGTGCTGGCGCCGGTGGTGCGCATCTCGCTGGCATCCATCATCGCCGAGATCATCTCTGAGTTGATCGACACCGAGATTTATGAGCTTTGGGTCAAGCGATTCGAGCAACGCTGGCAATGGGGACGGGTGCTGGCCAGCAATGCCATCAGCGTGCCGGTCGATACGGTGCTCTTCACGGTGATCGCCTTTGCGGGCCTGCTGCCCAACGCGGTGCTTGTCGGCTTGTTTGTGTCGAATATGCTGATGAAGACCATCATCACATTCATCTCGATTCCAGGCATCTACCTGGTCAAAGAGCAGCGCGTAGACCTGGGCAAGGCAAGCGGCTGAGGCTGGCTGTGCTACAATGCGAGCAGGCGCAGAATAGTAGCGAGGTGAGTCATGTCCATCCGTAATCTGCACATCCTGATTCTGGTCAGCGTTGCTTATGTGGCAGCGCAGATGGTTGCCGACATATCCAACCTGCGCAATTTGACGCTTTTTGGATTCGCCGTCTCTGGTTTCTCTATCGCCTATCCGCTGACCTTCACCCTGCGCGATATGGCGCACAAACTGGCTGGACCGCATGTCGCGCGCACGCTCATCATCGCCGCCGCTGTGATCTATCTGGTCGTGCAAGCATTCTTCACCATCATTTCCGGTCTGCCGCCCCAGATGAGCGAAGCCGAACGCATCTCTCTGGGCGAGCTGCTGACGCCGGAATGGCGCTTTTTGCTGGCAGCTGTGCTGGCATCGGTGATCAGCCAACTGGTCGATACCGAGGTCTATACCCGTTGGGTGCAGCGCTTCGGACAAGAAAAGCAATGGGGGCGCGTATTGGCCAGCAACATCATCAGCATCCCGTTGGACCGCGTCCTCTTCCTGGTTCTGGCGCTGGCAGGCACAGTGTCCACAGATGGCTTGCTCGAGCTCTTCATCGGCACGACCATCGTGCGGCTGATCTTCGGCATCATCACCATCCCGGGCATCTACCTGGTCGAGGAGCATTCCGAAGACTGGGTCAAGCTGGCGCAGATCAAATAGAGATTGCCCCCATCGGTCTCTCATTCAGCGTTGTAGGGGCGAGCCATTGGCTGGCCCGTTTTCCCCAACAGCGCACCGAACAACACGAGAACACCCAGCACAAGGACCTTCCTCTGTGTCTTTGTGGATGAGATCCGCATGACTAGTTTGGTGCTACGCAGATGTGGAGTTTGCATAAATTTGGGCAGACTCAGCAACACCAAGCCAGCGCATCGGCATCCATCCCGCCCAGATTCAGCCGGGTCAACGCGCCAGTGTGTACATCCACGCGCATAATCCGCGACGAGCCATCCACCGAGCGCGCAAATGTGACCGCCCGTCCATCTGGCGTCCACTGCGGCAGGCTGTCATAGCGCGTATCCACCACCAGCGGCTCGACTTGCAACGTGTCCAGCTGCAGCAGGTATATGCCCGATGCGCCATCCCGCCGCGAAGCAAAAGCGATCCGCGTGCCATCTGGCGACCAGACCGGCGAATTATCCGGCGCGCGATGTGTTGTCAGCTGCTGCACTGCGCCCGTTTCCAACTCAAGCGTATACAAATCCCAGCCGCCGCCACGATTAGAAGTGAAGACCAGCGACCTGCCGTCGGGACTCCAGTCTGGTTCGCGGTCGCCTGCGCCAGACGAGGTGATGCGCCGCAAGCCGCTGCCATCTGGCTGGACGAGGTAGATGCTGGTATCGCCCGTCTGGTTGCTGGAGAATGCGATATGCGCGCCATCGGGCGACCACGCAGGCGACTCGGCAATGGCGATAGCCGTTGTCAAGCTGGTTTCTCGGTCGCGAAGCAAGTCATAGACGACAATTTCGCTGCCATATTGCAGCAGCTTGGTCAAAGCCAGCCGCGATCCATCGGGCGAAAAAGCGGGTTCCGTCAAAATGTTGGCGGGCAAGCTCCGCTGCAAATCCTGTGTCAGGTCGTGCACGATGATGATGGGCAAGCCCGTTTCCAACGTCATGTAGGCGACCATAGACGCGGGAAATGCCGCTGCCAGCAGAAAACGCAGCACAATCGCCAGCAGCGCCAGCCCAAACAGCGCCGCGCCCAGCTTCAGATAGCCGCCGCGCATGGGACGGTTGTGGGGAAATGCCGCCGCTTCAGATGAGCGCGCAGTTGATCGGCGGCGATCTGCGCTTCGACGCCCATATTGTAGAAAGCGCCGCGCCCTTTATAGAACACGCCGACCAGATAAAGTCCCGGATGCCCCAAAATCTGCCGGCCATTGGGATGCTGGCTGGTATCGCGCAGGGGCCAGCCGCGCGCGCCATTCGGTCCAATATCCCAATCGCAGCCTGCTTCGGGATACACAACCGCTTGACTGAATTGCATGTCGATATCCAGGTATTGATGCAGCACGGGCAGGTAACCGGTCGCCATGATAACCATGTCTAGCTCGAGCTGCTTTCCGTCCGCCAATGCTGCGCCGCGGGCATGAAATCGCAGGGGATGCCGCGCTGGCACGACCTGCCCCTCGCGCAAGGCATTCAGCAATTCTGGTCCACGATAGCCGACTGCGCTGCCGGTTTGAGCGGGCGCCGACCACAAGCCGAATTCAGCCTGGTTGTATTCGATCGCGCCGGTGTGGCGCTGCAGCCAGGCACAGAACTTGGCGGGCAGCTGCTCGCCCAACAGCATCCACAAATGACGCGGGAAGCCATAAGGATAGCGAGGACGCGAATCCACGCCGCTGCGAATCGACAGCCAGACGAAGCCGCCAGCCGCCTCGGGACCCGCAGCCACAGCGATATCCGTGCCACTGGGTCCGTTGCCGACCACCAAGACACGTTTGCCCCGCACTTGCCGCGGATCACGAAAATCGCGTGAATGGATGATCTCGCCGCCAAAGTCCGACAGGCCTTCAATCTGCGGCAGCTGCGGATTGTCAAACACCCCCGTGGCCGGGATGACAGCGCGATAGCTGTGCGTGCCTTCGCTGCTTTCGACTTGCCAGCAGCCATCCCGGCGCGGCGCGACTCGATATACCTCCATGCCATATTCAATTGGCAACTGCTGCTCGGCTGTCCAGGCGACCAGATGTTGATGATATTGCCTGGCGGTGGCGTACATTCCCCAGTGCAGCGGAAACTTGCGCCCGGGCAGGTGGCTATAAAAGCGCGAGGTATTCAGCCGCAGCGAGGGATAAAGGTTGCCCCAGGTGGGCGCGAGAGTCTGCGTGCGTTCGATGATGCGGTAGTCGATGCCCGCCTGCGCGAGCGCAAACGCGGCGTTGATGCCAGCAGGGCCCGCCCCAATCACCAGCACATCGGCGATCGGGTTCATGGGCTGGGCTGCCATGACATGGCTGTGGCGGTGCCGCGCACATAAAAGAGCAGGCGCGTGGGCGCTGCTTCGTAAGTCGCGGCGAAGTTCATGGCGTCGGCAGTGCTGCGCGGCTGCACAGATTCTAAAGTCTCGCGGATCAAGCCATCGATCCACTGCGCCTGAAAAGTGGCTTCTTCGTTGTATTCGGCGACCGGAAAAGCCACCAGGCCAGCTGACATGCCCGCTATCGCCAGGCAGAACATGACGGCTGCGATGCCCGCGAAGACCATCAGCGCGCGCCGATTGGCCTTGCGGATGTCACGGCGGCGACCCACCAACTCATTTGCGCGCTTCAGCAGCAGATCGCTCTGATAGCCAGCGCGGAAGTCCAGCGGTCGCAGCATCGCCAAGGCCGGCGGCAGATCAAAATCGTCCGTCACGATCGGCAGAATGGGACTGCCCTGCTGTTGCGCCCGCGCGATTTCGCTTTGCACAGACGGTTCTGCCAGCGCGGTAGCCGATGCCAACACGATGAGCAGCGCTTGCGACTGTGTTGCCTGGTGGCTCAAGTCGGCGCGGATTCTGTGGGCGAGCGCCTGGTCGGCGGGCGAATAGGTGATGCGAATCATGGCTTTGCGCGCAACTCGTAACCAGGCGGCGAATGGATGCCTATTGTCGCAGACTCCCGCCGGGATTTACAGGGCAACCATATTGCGCTTCACATCCACAGACTGCGCCGCAGCCAGCGCCTGCGGATCGCCGATGGGCAGCCACCACGACGACTCTACAAGCTCGACCCGCTGCGTGCGCGCGATGGCTGTAACCATATCTGTCAATTCGACCTCGCCACGCACAGACGGCGCAGGCGCGCAGTCAAAAATGCTCGGTTGCAGCTTGTACGCGCCGATGTTGCAAGGCGCGGACGATGGATACCGTCCGGCTGGCGGTTTTTCGTCTATGCCGATGAAGTCGCCCTGGTCATCAAGCTGGATCACGCCATATCGCGGGTAGTCGGCGCGCTGCATGGACAAGATGCCATACTCCGCCCGGCTCAAGGCGAGCAGCGCAGCCCGCGGGAAGAGATCATCGCCATTGATTACCAGAAAGTCTTCGCTGCGCAGATGCGGGCGGCAGCAGCGCAAGGCATGCCCCGTGCCCAACGGCGCCGGCAGCTGTTCCACCAGCGCATAGTCGGCGAAGACGCGCTGCCCAGCCATAAAATCGGCGATCTGTTCTTTGAGATAATGGACGACCACGAGCACGCGCCGCACGATGCCACGCAGGCTGTACAAGGACCATTCCAACAGCGGTCGGTCATGCAGATGCAGCAGCGGCTTGGGCGTCTCCAAGGTCAGTGGGCGCATGCGTTTGCCCTGCCCCGCCGCCAGGATTATGCCTTCCACAGCAATGCGCGCTCAGCGCAGTTCATCGTAATAGGCGCTGTCGCCGTCGTCTTCTTCGACGAATCCGCCCTCGCGGTAAGACGGGATGATGGCATCGTCTTCGCCATACAAATCGTGGTAGCTTTCAATATCCTCATCGTCCAGGTCATAGCCTTCGTCATCCAGCTCTGCATCGTCCAACTCAATATCGACAAAGTCTTCCAGCAGCGATTCGTCTTCGTCCAGCAGATCGTCGGTGGCGCCCTGCCCATCGTCAAGCTCGGCTTCATCGGCATCGTCCAAGCCTTCCAGCGAGACCAGCTCGGGATTGTCCAGCTCGGCCAACAGCGAGAGGGCGGACTGCGGCAAGTCGTCGGTCGGGACGAGCAGGCTGTCGTCCAGTTCTTCGTTATCCAGCGCCGCCAGTTCTTCTGCCGAAGGTTCGCCGATGTCGTCCAGATTGGTGTTTGCGCCCACCCGCAACAAATCAAGCAGGGACTTGCCTGGCGAATCATTATCAGGTGGCGCAATTGGCAAGAGCGGCTGGCTGGACATGGTCGCCTGTCTTCGTTCAATGATGTGGTTACAGGATACCGTTCACTATACCGCAAAAATAGCCGTGCAATCGCAAATCATCAGTCAATTCGGGATGAAAAGCGGTCGCCAACAGATGCCTTTGCCGCACAGCCACGATGCGTCCATCATCCAAACAGGCCAGCACATTGACCGACGCCTCTACAGCCGTGACGACTGGCGCGCGAATGAAGACAGCATGAAAAGGCGGGTCGCCGATCTCCGCAATTGCCAGGTCTGTTTCGAAGCTATGGATCTGCCTGCCAAATGCGTTGCGGTCGACAGTGATATCCATCGAGCCGAGGATCGGCTGCTGCTCGATGCCGATGTCCTTCGCCAGGAAGATCATGCCAGCGCAGGTGCCCCAGGTCGGCTTGGCAGCAGCGAATTGACGCAGCGGCTTGATCAAGCCATAGGCGCTGGCCAGCTTGCCAATGGTCGTGCTTTCGCCACCGGGGATGATCAAGCCATCAAGCTCTGCCAGCTGATGCGGCAGCCGCACTTCGACCGCTGTCACGCCCAGATTCGCCAGCATTTTGTTGTGTTCGATGAAAGCGCCTTGCAAAGCGAGTACGCCGATTTTCATAGCTGCCCCTGCTGTGGATCGTGTCGGCAGATTCAACCACATCTGCTCGCCGATACACAGGGCGCGCTCGGTTGGATCGGGCTAGCTGTCTTCGACATGCACGCGGATCAGGCGCGCCAGGCTGTGCCCGATGATACGGAATTCTCGCTCGAGCTTCAACTGCATGGGGCCATCAAAAGGCGCGACATGGATGAGTTCGCAAGGCTGCCCGGGCAGCAGTCCCAGCGCTTCAATGTAGGCCAGTCGGTCGGATTCTCTTGTCATCACGCGGCTGATGCGGATGCGCGCGGCATGTTTCAGTTGCGCCAGCGGCACATCGCTTTGCTGCGGCAACGTGCCGTCGGCGGCCGGGATCGGCTCGCCATGCGGACAAGTCCTGGGCGCGCCCGTCATCTGCTCCATGCGCGCGACGACCTTGTCGCTCAGTCCGTCGCTCAGTCGCTGCGCCTCGGCATGCACATCCAGCCAACTGATGTCCATGGCTTGCACCAGGAAGACTTCGGCGATGCGCTGGCGGCGGATGTGCTTGAGGGCGACCACGCGCCCGGCTTCCGTAATGGCGATGCCCTGATAGGGTTTGTGCCTCAGCAAGCCCAAATCGTGCAGGCGATTCACCATGCGGTTGACAGCAGGCGGACTGATATCCAGCGCCTCGGACAACTGCGAACTGCCGACGTGCCCGGTCTGCTGCGGCTGCCGATCCAGCAGGCGAACGATCTCCGCCAGATAGGCGCGCATTTTGCTGCTGAGTTCGGTGGCCATGCTGCGCGGGGGCTAGACGCCGTGTTCCAGGCGCGTCACCAAGCGCTCGGGCAAGCGGTATTCGCGCATGCGTCCCTGTACATCCCGAATATCGTAGGGGATGCGCCGATGTTCAAACAAGCCACGTTCCAGATCGAGGATGGCATACGCGGCATCCGGATTTTGATCGCGCGGCTGGCCGATGCTGCCGGGATTGATGATCTGACGATTGCCATTCAACGCGTGCTTGCTGAAATAACGCGGCGAGTCCGTGCGCGCTTCGCCCGTCCCATTCACTTCGCTGTAGATGATCGGCTGATGCGTATGCCCCACCAGACAATAGGGCGTGTCGAAATGCAGGAAGTTGATCGCGGCGATGGCTGGCTCCAAGATGTATTCCCAGATCGGTTCGCGCGGGCTGGCATGCACCAATGTGTACTCGCCGATGACAAAGGCGACAGGCAGAGCTTCGAGAAATCGCGTGTTTTCGGCTGTGAGCGCGTCGCGCGTCCATTCGGCGGCACGGCGGGCATCGGGATTGAACGTGCGCACATCCAGCCGTTCCAGCGCCGCCCAGTCGTGGTTGCCCGCCAGACACAGCATGGGCAACTCTTGCAGCCGTTCCACGCATTCGTTGGGGTCGGGCCCATATCCGACTACATCGCCAAGGCACCAGACAAAATCCCACTCGCCTTGGCAGTCTTTCAGCACTGTCTCGAAAGCGGTGAGATTGGCGTGAATGTCGGATATGACCAGGATGCGCATGAATGCTCTTCTCGACGCACGGTATCGTCTCGCATCTTATCATGCTTTAGCAGCCAGCGCGACAGGCGGCGACCCAACATGCCCTGATATAGCCGCGCAAGAAATCTCAGTCGCAACTCCCCCGCGGACTGACATGAGCAGCGCTGATCCAGCCCTGCATCCCGTGATAATCGACCTTGAACCAGTCACTCGTCCGCTCCAGCGCCGTCAGCGTCACATCGTAGGGCAGCATGCCATCGTTGGGATTGCCCCAAATATCCACGAAGCTCAGCAGGCTGCCATTGGGCGCGTCGCGGAAGTTGACTATGTATTTCGTCCACACCATGCAGCTTTTTAATGTTCTCGCACAGGCTTGCGGCTGGACTGACCTCGCCAAGCCAGGCGGCGGACCATAGGTCGTAACGATAGCGAGAGCGCGGCCATACATGCCGCCGTCTAGCGTGACAGACAAGACCTTGCCTTCGTGATTTGGACCGACCGAAACGATGACATCGCCCGCTTCCGCCACGAAAATCACGGCGCGGCCATCGGGCGAACTGGCAACCGGTCCGGGGCAGGTTCTGGCATTGATCTGCGCCGGCGTCGCCGCCACCATAAAGTGGCCTTGCGACCTTTCGTCGATGCCCCAGACGGCGAGCTCGCCCGCATGTCGGAAGATGCAAGCCACCGTGCCCATGGGTACCGCGTCCGGTTTCCCGTCGCAGACTTCGGCAGGCGGCGGGATATAGGCAGGCGGCGGGATATAGACGGATGACTCCTTCCTGGTATCGGTCGAGGTGGTCGTGGCCGGGCTGGGCTTCACGAGAAAGGTCATATCGGGCGGGCAGTGACCGGTGCGGTTGTCCGCCAAGAGGCTGTTGGGATCGAAGATATCGACCGGACTGTTGTTCTCGAAGGTGATGCAGCCGGCCAGCGTCGTGCCGGGAGGATCCCAGCGGTTGCTGCCATCAGGCATTCCCGCGTATAGCGCGCCCTGGCCGCCGGTATTGCTGCGGAAGACGCTGGCGCGGATGCTGACCTGAGCCGACTTGCTGACCAAGACCGCGCTCGGGGAACTGGCGGCGCTGACGCTGTGGCTTTCGATGAGCACCGTGTTCAGGCTCATGACGCTGTCCTGGAAATGCAAGGGTCCCCCATTATCGCGAAATTCCGCGTTCGTGATGGACATCCTCTTGTCAAGATAGGTGACAACCGGGGACCCAGCCGCCCCGCTGACCACCGCGTTCTTGAGGCTGAAAGCGCCCGCGACCGCGATTGCCTCCGCCCCGGCCGCCGCGACGTCGATCGTATTCATGGCGCCATTGATGACGACTTCCGACTCATAGGGGATGTAGAGCGGACCGCTCAGCGCGCAATCGCCCTTCAGGTTGAACGTGTGCCTCCCATAAATGAAGCCGCTCAATGGCAAGCCACAATCTGATACGGGCGCCTGCGGGTACTGTATGGTGGGTGAGCCGCCGTTGCCCACGCTTTCGCTGCAGACTCCCACGCTGGTGTCGACGATATTCCCGTAATATACGCGCGGAAAAACCCCGTCTACGGTGAGACAGCCCGTCAAGGTAATCGTGCCGAGCGAGACTGTTCTGCCGACGATGAAAGTATCGTTGGCGCCGATGGCCGAGTTGCCGCCGCGGACATTGCGCAACGTTAGATTGTTGATGTTCAGGTTCACCGTTCCGATGGCTTGAATGCCCGAGGGCACGCCGTGCCGGGCGACGACATAGCTGCCGCCTGTGTCTGTGATGAGCACATTGCTCAGCGTATGCGTCGTGCCCGGCGAATTATTCTCTCGCTGGTCGTCAAATGATAGCGCGCTGTAATACGTATTGGTAAAGGTCACATTGCTGAAACTCGAGGCGTAATCCAAATTCGTCATCTGTATGGCGGCTCGTCCCTGATAACCGCCGCCGTTTATCGTCACATTGTTAAGCGAGAGCGCGCAATTGCCCGTCAGCGAGAAGACATCCAGGTATCCTGACGAGTCTTGGAAAGCGGATATGGTATTTCTGCCGCCGTTGACCGTAATAGTGATTTTCTGGGCGCCTTGCGTAGAGGTGCCGCAAGAAAGCCGCCAAGCCTGCTGGCAATCGGCAGTGAGCGTATAGGTAACATCGCTGTAGATTCTGCGCGCTCCCGACAAGCCTTTCGGCAGGCCACAGTTGGGGTCAGGGGTCGGGTTCGTGTTCTGCGCCAGCGCGTGGGGAGTGGCTGCCAAGAACAAGACAAGCAAGAACATCCAGGCGCGCTTGCCCATCTTCATTGTCTTTAACTTCGCTTCAGAAATGATCGCACAATTGC